>Ga0194120_10002447_pt1 | contig 31879 bp, 28 predicted proteins | sample TA2MahCa65mmetaG_FD_148642 | JGI IMG/M metagenome (GOLD analysis project Ga0194120, IMG submission 148642) | Freshwater microbial communities from Lake Tanganyika, Tanzania - TA2015019 Mahale Deep Cast 65m | ecosystem: Environmental > Aquatic > Freshwater > Lake | place: Tanzania: Lake... | reverse complement strand
GTATGGCCTTGCATTTTGACTACGCACTACGCTTGCGCTCCAACTCCGTCAAAACGCCCGGCCTCTACGGCTACGCAGGGGTCGTCGTACATCGCTCGGCTTCGCTCGCTTCCATGTACTCCTTCGAGGCGTTGGGCGAGCGGTCAACCGTCCAATCCCAATAAGGTAAATTAACTGTCGGATCGACGGCCGGCAAATTGCGTTCCAGCCGCCGTAAAAACTCGCGGTGCCACGGCAAAAACAGCGCACTATTATGGATTCCCGCAGTAAACAGGTCGCGATGTTGCCTTACATAGCGGTCGTACGTGCCGTTTGCCTTTAACTGCAAGATGGCATTAATAAAACGCGATTTTTCGTCTGCCGTTAATGTGGATTGATTCTTTCTTACACCTATTTTCATTCTCCTGGTTTTATTATTCGGATTAATGCGTATTACGCATTGCTGAACGAGGTTTCCTTGTCTTTTTATCTCGATTTACAGGCAATGGCCCAATCGATCTCGATCAGACAGGAAATAACACGGTGCAAGTGTAGAACGGTTGCCAGCCGAATGTCTGTGAAGTTTTACACTAAATATTGCAGTGTTTAATTAATATTAATAGTAGCAAACTTTTAATCGTTCTCGGGGTGATGGCGGTAATTTTTTATCAGAGCGTCTGGCGGAAAGTATTCCATGTACTCTCTCGTGCGTAAAAACGCGGCCTACAAAGACGGACGATTTGGCGGGAATTTAATTAACGAACAGAAAATTAATGGCTTTCGCCGTTTTCTTGATTGATGAGCGGCGGAATGGCGGGTAGTTCGTCCTGTCTGGTTCTTCTGACTTCCTGTTGCAATTCGCCGCGGTGTTTTTCCAGAATTAATAATTCAATCTCGCGGTGCAGGTAGTTATCGAGCTGCTGAGTGGCGGTAAAGCGTTTTTCATGTTCCTGAATTTGCATTTCCAGCTCCATGTCTTTCAGGCGGGCTTCATGCATCATTTTTTCTTTTAACAGTCGTTCTTGCAGCTGTTGTTCTTCGCTTTGCGTGGTGTCCAGCAACGCCAGTTTGGCTTCGTTTTCCAACTGCTTGATGCGTGTTTCCTGCTCGATTTTTTCTATTCTCAAGCGTTCGTGGATGGCGTTCCAGGCCGACTGATTTTTCTCGAATTCGGCAATTTCAGCGGCAAGTTCGGTTTCTTTCAATTTTTGCTTATGCGCCAGCCGTTCCTGTTGCAACTGCTGGTCTAACTCCAGTTTTTTGGCGTGAATTTCCTGCTGGGTATTGGCTGCGGCTTCCTGCTCCAGCCGTTTGAGATATTGTTCGTGGTAGACTTGTTCGCGGTGCATACGCTCTTCAATGGTAAACCGTTCGCTTAACTGACGCTCCTGTTCTTCCAGGCGGCGTTTGTGGTTGAGTGCAGCCTGCTCCTGTTCGATACGGTACAGTTCCTGCTCCTGATTGTACTGGTCGAGCAAGCGTTGCTGACGTTCTAAGCGTTGCTGCTCCAGCGCCAGTTCCTGACGAATGCGCTCCTGGTTTTGCTGCTCCTGGGTTTCAAAGTTTTTCTTGAGTATTTTCAAGTAGATGTCGTCTTTGGCAAAGCGGCTGTCCAATTTAGCCGTATCCGGTGTTTCGGCAAAGCTGGTCAACAGTTCGCACAGCGCCCGGCACTGAATGTTCTGTATGGTCAATTTTTCATTAATCTGCATGGCGATACGCTGTTCGACCGCCGACAAGCCTTCATCCACCCATTTGCCGTCCGCCAGTTTATGCAATTCCTGGTCGACGATATCTTTCAGCAATACCTCGCAGCTGGTTTTGATATGCTGATTAATGATGTGGATCACGTCCGCATGGGCTTGGGCGTACTTGACGGTGGCTTGAAACCTTACATTCACCATTGCATCGATAGCGCAATAATCGCCGTAAAGTTTTACCTGACGGTTAAAATGCAATTCATCGACCGGCAAAGCATAGAGTTGATGATGAAGCCGGGGCCGGTAGTCGGCCGGACGGGCATAGATTTTTTGGAACGGCCCCCATTTTGCCACCACAATCTGCCGTCCGGTTTCAAAACCGGGATCCCAGCTATCGTTCATGCCATGGCCTTCCGAGCCGATCTCGGTCAACCAGATATCGATGGGTGATCTTTCGCCAGCCATTATTTAACCCGCATCTGTGCGGTTTTGCGCCGCCGCTTGCGCTTGTTTGATTTTTTGCAGCTTTTCGCCCATTTTTTCGGCGATTAATGGGTATAAATTGGGCGCAAACTCCACCCGCCGGTCATCGACTTTACGCAAAAATCCGCGGCTGAGCAGCAAGCCCACGGCAAACATCCGCGGCCAATCGACGTAATTGCGGGCGCGTTCTATATCGGTTTTTTCGATAATGATTTCCACGGCGTCGTTTTCATTAATGCGGAATTCGCTGAACTGCTTTAAGCATTCGAATACGAGTTCTTCTTCTTGTTCGGTCAACGGTCCAGGCGCGGAAAATTCCAGACGATACGACAGCAACACGGTGAAAAAATCCACCATCCCGGCAATGATTAAAGGAAATAAGGTGAATTTAGGCAGATTGTTGACGGACGGTTTGACGGTTTCGGTAAATTGCGAATACGTCATTAATACCGGCGCGGCAGGTAAATCCGTGCGGTATTTCGCGGCTATCTGATTAAACTCCAATTGCACTTTGTGCAAATTTTGCGATGTTTGCGTGTAGGCCTGCTCGCTATGCAGCGGATCCCGGTCAAGCTTGTTCAAGCTATCCTGCAAAGCGGCGACCGGCTGGTCGACAACGCTAAATTGTTTTTCCAATTCAGCAAGTTGAACTTTTTTCTCCTGATAAGTTTTATTAACATGTTTCCACACCGGCCCTTCGCCCACCTGGTTACGGTATTGCGGCGGGATTTCCGGATGCGTACCGAAATACGCCTGCGATACGGCCTTACTCAGGTTTTCCAGTTCGATTTTCTCTTGCGCCAGCAAAGTGCTTTTAACCGCCGTCAGCTTTTTCAGGTAATCGTCGACTTGGTGGCCGACTTCATTAATACGTTCGATACGGATCGAATCGTGTTCGGAAATTTCGTAGAACTTGAAGTATGAGAACGCCATTGAGGCGCTGAAAGCGATCACCAACGACGCCAGTACGCTGAAATAGCGTAACCGATTGGCTTTGCAATGAATACCGGCCAGCTCGAAGGAGCAAATGACGATGATGGATTGAATGGCGATAGTAATAATCAGCGCAATCCAGGGCGTAATGAAGTAAGACATGCCGTAAAACGTGGTAAACCCTGAGGCCACGCTGAGCAGCAAGACAATCGGAATCGACCATATCCGCAGAAAACTGACGAATAACGTCTGGATAATATTAATCAAACGGCCAATGCCGCCGCTTTTTAATTTGGCAAGCAGTCGATTTTCCATCGCGTTTTTATAATAGTTATTGAAGCGATCTTATTAATCAATTATTTAATTGCAATAAGTTAGGCTTACTTATTAAACCAACATCTCAGTGTAGGCGATACGCGGTGCAAATGCAACGCCCCTTGATGTTATCGAAAAGCGGTTAAACTTGTCTTAATCCGCATGAAAAGCCAAAAAATAAGGGGAAACAGTAAGCTGCCGGAAAAAAGCGGCAGCTTTTTTGCTTCTGTCTCCCCTTAGGTGAGGGTTTTTGTGCCAGCGCGCCACTATTTTTCGCGAAAGCTGAAATGGGGTTCAATCCGATTTCAGCAGCGAAAAATGACGTGGCGAGTTTGCCTTCGGCGGCCTGCGTTCGTCCCGCTACAGCCCAAAACACAAAACATCGGCTTCCGCCTTGCTTCGTATTTTGACCTTGCGCGAATGACTTGACGCCGTGTCGTATGGCCTTGCATTTTGACTACGCACTACGCTTGCGCTCCAACTCCGTTAAAACGCCCGGCCTCTACGGCTACGCAGGGGTCGTCGTACATCGCTCGGCTTCGCTCGCTTCCATGTACTCCTTCTTTGCGGGTGGTGATGCACCTGCGGCGGTGGCCGGTTACTGTAAAAACCTGGAGGCGCCTGTATCGGCCTGGGCTGATTACGGTAAAAACCGGGAGGCGCGGGCACCGGTCTGGGTTGATTGCGATAATAATAATTATTGTTAGGGTAATTGCTGTAATAAGGCTGATCGTAACCGGGATTGGCCGGATACCGCGGATATACAGGAACTCTTTGATTGTAAGGATAATTCCGGTAATTGCCGTACGGATAATTTGGCTGCGGATAATACCCGCCGCTGTTTGGATAATTGTAGCCGGACGAATAATAACCATCGTTACCGGTATAACCGTTGTAGCGGTTCGGTCCGGCGCATGCGGACAACAACATCATCGAAGGAGTACATGGAAGCGAGCGAAGCCGAGCGATGTACGACGACCTCTGCGTAGCCGTAGAGGCCGGGCGTTTTGACGGAGTTGGAGCGCAAGCGTAGTGCGTAGTCAAAATGCAAGGCCATACGACACGGCGTCAAGTCATTCGCGCAAGGTCAAAATACGAAGCAAGGCGGAAGCCGATGTTTTGTGTTTTGGGCTGTAGCGGGACGAACGCAGGCCGCCGAAGGCAAACTCGCCACGTCATTTTTCGCTGCTGAAATCGGATTGGACCCCATTTCAGCTTTCGCGAAAAATAGTGGCGCGCTGGAGCAAACCCGTTAATACGATTGTTTTGGCCAATGTTTTCATCGTTTTCTCCTGCAGATTAATCATTAATGATCATCTTAGCATGTAAGACTGAATCCCAGCTTAATCGAATGCATTGACAGAAACCGATGCTTTATTAATTAATATTATTGATTAATAAGACAATATTCTGCCATTATTCCGCATTCAGTTCTTTCTTTAACGAAATGTAAAGTTTGGTCGTGATGATTTCGCTGCCATACAGCTCGTTTAACGCCTGACTCTGAGTTTCACTGAGCAAGCTTTTGGCTAATTGTTGATTCAACCTATCCAATAAAAACTGGTTGATTTTGATTTCTTCCTTCATGCGCTCTTCAGTTCGGACCTTTAACTCCTGAAAAACCGTCAACACATTCGACAACGCCTGTTTGTCGTTAAATATTTCGTATAATCTGGAATGTTCCAATTTTTCCAGTTCGTCGATCACTTTCAGAATCAGCTTGTATTGGGTTCGGTAGTACAAATAAACCTCTTCGGGTTTTGGCGTTTTAGGCTTTAGGAACAATAACTTGCGAAAACGATTGACGATAGAGATATAAAACCAGTTGGCGAATCGTTCATTAATGGACGTTAATTGCCGTTTATCCTGTTCCACCCGTGCAATTTGAATTTCCAGCATGTTGAGGATTTGTTTGTAAATCGCTTCATTAATTTCTCCGCGCCGGAAGATTTCTTTCAGTTCCGCTTTCTCTAGCCCCAACGCGTACAATCTGAGCATTCCTTCGACCACATGCGCGGAATCCTTAAATACCCGTTTGGAATCGGAAACATGCTGATCGTGCAGCGCGCGGTAGTATACGCTAAGGGTTTGATATTGATCCTGGCTGATTTGCTTATTGGCTTGCAGATCCGCTAACTGCGCCAGCATATCCTGATAAATCAATGCCTTGGTTTTATAATAACCGAGTTCTTCATGTGAAGATAAAGCGTCGATCTTTAATTTCCGGATGATATAACCGATCGTCGTCGCCTTGAACAATAAGGTGAAATAAATACAGCCGATCGTCAAAGCCGCCACAAAATCTTTTATGGAAAAATGGTATGCCCAGCCTGGCAAGGTCATGTCGTCGGGGATCAACAAGACCATGACAATCGCCAACGCGCCGCGCAAGCTGCCCCAGGACAACAGTTGCTGCCAGGTTTGCGGAATACGGTCTTCCAGCTTTAACACATTAACCAAAGAAACAGACAGGTAAACCGAAATTATCCGGGCAATCACCACCACCGCAATGATGGCGGCAATAGGCAAAAGCGCGATTTTTTTAAGCTCAATGGATAAATTGGCAAACATCAAGCCCATTAATATAAAGACCAGCGAGTTCGCCACAAAGGCAAAATAGCTCCAGAACTTATCCATGTACTCTTCAACAGAATGAGACATTTTAAAGCGCCCGTAATTCCCCATGACCATAGACGAAATCGACGTCGCAATGATGGAAGATAAATGAATTTCATGCCCCATAACCACTAAATGCTTGGACAGCAGTTCGGCCAGAATGAAGGTGAAATGGGCGACCAATAAAGTCATGGTAATCTCAAGGTGTTCGTTACCTTTCACCCATTCGATCAGTTTGGAAAACATCAGACCCATTAATAACCCGAACAGCACCCCGCCCAGCAACATGGTGGTGAACGAAAACACCGCTGAGATTAATGTGGGATAACCCGTATAACCGTGCAAACAGATTTCCAGAAACACCAGAAATAAGGCAAAGGAAGTTGCATCGTTGAACAAACTTTCGCCTTCAAAAATCAAGGTTAGACGATGCGGCGCCCCGTATTCCTTAAACAACGACAGCACGGCAACCGGATCCGTTGATGAAATAATGGCGCCGAACAGCATGGTCACCAACAGCGGTACCTCAAAGCCCAGTTCATGGAATGCCCACTGCCCGGTAAAACCGATGAAAACGGCGGATATTAATAAACCGAAGACCGCCAAAACACCCATGGAATATTTGTTTTCCTTCACATTCCTGAATTTCATGTTGTAAGCGGATTCGAAAATCAAAATCGGCAAAAACACAAAAAACAAAGATTCGGGCGTCAGCTGAAATTCGTCGATAAAGGAAAAAGTCTCCAACTGCGACAACGGCACTAAAAACGAACCGACGATCACCAGCAACACGGTGTATGGAATACGTATTTTTATGGCGATAATATTCACGCCCAAGGCTATGAACATTAAAGTGAAAATCGCTAAAAATACGTCAATATCCATGAAATAACTTCCTATTTGTTGGGGCTAATAAATAAAAACGTGGATTTAGTAAATTATGTCAATTAAAAATAACGGCCATTCAGCGCGAAGTGTGCAGCAATACTGGCTAAATAGCCTAGCAGAATAGCAGGCATCCATTTTAAATGACTAGTAAAAGTGTAGACTCCTTTTGCTTGTCCCATTAATCCAACGCCTGCAGCAGAACCCACCGCCAATAAACTTCCGCCAACCCCGGTTGTTAACGTGACCAGCAGCCATTGCCCTTGGCTTATGTCGGGCGCCATCGTCAACACCGCCAGCATAATCGTACCGTTATCGACAAAAGCCGAGGCAATACCGACTAGAATATTAGCAACAGTCGGATCCAGGGCAACATATAAGGTCTGCGAAATCATGCTTAAATAACCGATGAAACTAAGCCCTCCCACAGCAACCATCACACCATAAAAAAACAACAATGTATCCCACTCCAGATTAGCAACGGTGTGGAAAACATCAAAAGGTTGGTCAATGTAGTGAAGTTGTTTGGATTTATTCATCACCTTCATGGGAGCGAAGTAGTCGATATACTCTTTGCTTCCTGCCTTATCGGCTTTACCAGCTACCGGCTGGTTTAGGTTTACAACAGTTGCCGGTTCGGCCAGAGAATCGTCTGCGGTTACCGGAACCTGTTCCATGTAAAAACTGAAAAACTTAAGATAAGTTAATCCTAGCATCATGCCTGCTGCAGGCGGTAGGCTCAAAAAATTCTCAAAGCAGGCGGATGTAATAATCGTCAGGATAAATAAACCGATAATCACCCAGCCGCCCCTTTTCATGGGTTCGGATTCGAGCAATGCTTCCGGCCGTTGTTTCGGAATAAAAAAGTGCATGATGGCTGCCGGTGCCGTTAAATTGACTAGCGAGGGAATTAATAAAGCAAAGAAATCGCCAAAAGGCACCACGCCTTTTTGCCAAGCCAACAACGTTGTAATATCGCCGAACGGGCTGAACGAACCGCCGGCATTGGCGGCAACAACAACATTAATACAAGACAGCGTAACAAAGCGCGGGCTGTCTTTACCCAAAGCGACAATGACCGAACCCATCAGCAAAGCCGTCGTCAAATTGTTACAGACCGAAGAGATAAAAAAGGCCTGAAAGCCGGTAATCCAGAACAACTGCCGGTAGCTGAAATTTTTGCTCAACAGCCAGACACGTAATCTTTCGAATACGCTGCGATCTTCCATGGCGTTAAGGTAAGTCATTGATACCATGATAAAAAGAAATAATTCCGCGTAACCTTCCAAGGCCGTACGAAAGGCCAGCCCGGCGCGTTCGTTCATGCCCTGATTAGCGTAAACCACGGCAATTAATACCCAGATCAGGCTGGCCGCAAATACCATGGGTTTGGATTTACGTAATTCGGTGGCTTCTTCAACCATAGCCAACAGGTAAGCGACGGCAAACAGCATTAATGCTATAGAACCCATCCAGGTTGCAGTTAAATCTATCGGATGCGGCATGTCCATCTCAATCGCGTCTGCGGACCACGATAATGATGGCAGGCACAAGACGAATAAACTTAAAAAAGCTAATTTGTATTGGAGTGGGATGTGGAATCTATCAAACATATTCATGGCAAAGAGGATTGGTAATCTATTAATGGCTCTTCCGAATTTAGGGATGAAACTCTGTAAGCAACCCTTCGATTTTTTAAAATAGCCCATACTATTTCATCATAACTAGACTTAAATTGCCCAGAGCTTAATCGATTGACTTTTATTACAGGTCTATTAACTGAAGATCATCCGCCCAATAAGCTATAAAATTGTTTCCAGTCAAAAGAATCTCCAGGATCGGTTTTCCTACCAGGGGCAATGTCGCTATGACCGGTAATCCTATCTTTGGAAAGACCGGGGTAAGTCATTAATAATCTGTTAACAGTTGCCGCCAGTTGGCGGTATTGTGCTTGGGTGTAAGAAATGACTTCCGTACCTTCCAGCTCGATGCCGATAGAAAAATCGTTGCAGCGTTCCCGCCCTTCATAACACGACTGCCCGGCATGCCAGGCGCGCTTGTCGAACGGTACGTATTGGATAATCTCCCCCGTGCGCTTTATTAATAAATGAGAAGACACTTTCAACTGGTATATGGTTGCAAAGTAAGGATGATCGTGTGGATTCAGCCGGTTGCAGAATAACTGATCAATTCCGCCGGTAGCAAATTCGCCGGGCGGCAAACTGATGCAATGAACGACAATTAATGAAATATCGTCCGGATCGGGGCGATCGTCGAAGTTGGGCGAAGGTACGCGGCTGGCGGTGCTTAACCAATGTTGTTCTATGTGCATGAATAAAGTATTAACGTTAACGGAGTTTTCCGTAAGGCATGGAATTAATTTTACTATCAGCCAAGTTTAGCCGCACTTACCCAAGCTAAAAATACTTTTTCCCCTAATCTAACCAATAAATCCCTGCCACTAACCGCGGCAACGCACCCGGTTTCGTTAACCGGCGCTTGTGTGATAGCATTTTAGCTATCCGCAATGCCCATTAATAACCTATTACCCGACACAACCCGCAGCCTGTGAAACCGATTAAACTGAACGAACGTATTATTTTTGCTTTGGACGTACCCAGCCCGGAAGAGGCCAAACAATGGGTGACCAAACTGGATGGCGACATCAAGTTTTTTAAAGTCGGCCTGGAACTATTTCTGGCTGGCTGGTGGAATATTGTCGATTTCATCATCGACCGTGGCAACCAAGTGATGCTCGATCTGAAATTTTACGACATTCCGGAAACCGTTCACCTTGCCATTCAGCAAGTAAAAGGCCACGGCGTCAGTTTTGCCACCATCCACGGCGACGATGCGATCATTAAAGCCGCCGTATCAGACAAAGGTGCGCTGAAAATCCTGGCGGTAACAGTACTGACCAGCTTCGATGAAAACGACATGCGGCGCATGGGCATTAACGGCACGGTGCAAGACTTGGTGCTTAGCCGCGCCCAAAACGCTATCGATTCGGGCTGCGATGGCGTAGTGTCATCTGCGCTGGAAATCAGCAACTTACGCGCCAAGTTGGGCGACGGATTCTATTCGGTAACACCGGGCATCCGGCCAAGTTCAAGCGAACCGGGCCAGGACGACCAAAAGCGTATTGCTACAGCCCGCAACGCCATCATTAATGGCGCGGATCATATTGTCGTCGGGCGGCCTATTCGCAACGCTAGTGATCCGATCAGCGTTATCCGGCAACTGCAAGACGAAATTGCCCAAGCCGTGGACATTCGCCATTAATAAAAACAGCATTGCTTATTTTCCGATTGCCTGAAAAGTCGGCTTGAGCGACAATCTAATCCGACCAATTTACAGACAGTTTGCTAGCAAACGCGTCTTGACTGCCACAGCGATTAAAAACATAGGTAAACACCTGCACCCAACCCGGCAAGCACTGCCTTTAACTATTGTAGAAGAAGGTAATCATATGAAAAAATTAATAAAAAACCCACATTTAAGCCTTGTTGCCGGATTAATCTTGGCCGGTTGCGCCAGTGATCCCGCCCCCGATTACAGCGCTTATCCGACCGCCATGAGTTATCCGCAACAAACCCCGTTGCCGTCGGCCCGGCCAGCGCCCCCGCCACTGCCAACACAACCCTATAATCCGTACCGGCCCAGCACACCGTCGTATAACACGAACAATAGCTATAACGATTACGGCTCGTCGTACGGCGATTCTTACGGTTCGTCCGGAAATTACGGGGATCGTTATGAAGTCAGAAATTTTATCCGGCACATGGCGGAAAAACACGGCTTCTCGGAAAGTTATCTGACCGGCTTGTTCAATCAGGCCAACCGCCTGGATTCCGTCATCCGCCTGGAAGGCCCGTCATCCAGTAATTCCGGCCCGGCTAGGCCGGGCAGCTGGTCGCGCTACCGCGGCAAATTCCTGACCGAGCAGCACATTAATAACGGCGTTGACTTCTGGCGTAGAAACGCCGACGCTATCAGCAAGGCCAGCAGCGCTTACGGCGTTGATCCTGAATACATTGTCGGCATCATCGGTGTGGAAACCTATTTCGGCAAAAATATCGGCAAGACCTGCGTCTTCGACGCCCTGACCACCCTGTCATTCGATACGCACCGGCGTTCCAAATATTTCATGTCGGAGTTGGAAAACTTTCTATTAATGACGCGTGAAGAAGGCTACAACCCGCGGCAACCGGTAGGTTCGTGGGCGGGTGCGATGGGGCTTGGGCAATTTATGCCGAGCAGCTTCCGCAAACTGGCAGTGGATTTCGACCGCAATGGCCAGCGTGACCTGTGGCACCCTAACGATGCCATCGGCAGCGTGGCGCATTATTTCTCAAAAAACGGCTGGGATTATCACAGCCCGGTCGCACAACCGGCGGGCGGCTCCTACAGCCCTTCTGTCATCGAACTCAGCACCTATGAAGGCACGGAATACTGGCAGGTTCATCACAACTTTAAGGTCATCAAGCGTTATAACAACAGCAGCAAATACGCAATGGCTGTACACCAACTGGCGCAAGCGATAAAAAACCGATATCAAGGTTCGCAATTTACCGCTAACTGAAGACCAATAAGACTGCGTTAATCAGTCCGCGTTACACTCAAAACAGGGTACAAACGGTAAGCTAAACCATACTCGTTTGTACGAGCCGTTAATTCCCCGGTTATGTTGCGATAATCGGGGCGCACATCCTACTTTCTTTACTCTAAAGGAAATTCCGATGATTCATCCATTAATAAAAACAACCGTTTTCAGCCTTATCACTGTTTTATGCGCACAAACTGCCTGGGCGGAAGCGATGGAAGCGGGTGCTTGGCAAATGGACAGCAAAATTACCATGCAGGATGTCAAAACCGGGCAAAGCAAGACCATGAACGAATCGACTTCCAAATATTGTCTGACACCGGCCTTTATCGCCAAGGACGCTTATTTGACGCCCGGCTTGGATAAAGCGAAGATGGAGGAGAAAAAAGCCAAGTGTTCGATTTCCGACGAAAAAAAATCGCCGGGCGCGGCTTCATGGCGAATGAATTGTAAAACCCAGGACGGACATGAAGTGGACGCCCTCATCAGCAACACCGCATCGGCGCAAAAAATGACGTCCAACGTGGAACAGGTAGTTTCGCAAGGCGGCAAAACGGTAAAGTTGAACATTGCCATGAATGGCAAATTTATCGGCAAATGCAGTAAGGAAATGCCGGAACTTTAATTAACAGGTCATTAATGGCTTTGGCAACCGCTTCGACAATACATCTCATTTCCATGCTCCGGGATGGAAATGAGACAGCACATAGATCATTTTGAATGAAATAATGCGTAATGCAACCGGGAAATTTATCTCATTTCGCATTTTCCCCTTTCGATTTCGCTGAGGACAGGCTCTTCGATAAGCTGCGGCCCGTAATACCATAATGGTTAACTGAACGGACTCACCTATTTAAACCACAAAAAAACGTGAAAACAGCAAAAAACCCAGCTGTCCATCGATCCGCATCAGGTTTATTAAACACTGCATTTCCTTATTTGCTCAAACCGGTTCGCTTATTCTATGCTATAAGATAATCGACTTAGTTTTTTGAATAGAAGTCCTATGGCTTTCACTCCTTTAAAAGATCACGAAACACCGATCAAAGTGCTATTTACCGGCTATTTAATCACGGTTGGCATCGGTTATTTCTTCGCATTAATCCAGATCCTGCTGACGCACGGCATGGCGGACGGCAAGTTCGGGTTGTCGATTGACGATATTGTGTACAGCTATTACGGCAACCGTTCCGGTACGGTGCTGGAACAGAAGCTGGAAGGGTCGATGAAGGATAAAGCAGAAGACGACGAACGTTTCGACATCATCCAATGGGTGCGCGACGGTGCGGACGAAGAAGCGTTTAAAGACGACGGCATTGAAGCAATCATCCAAAAGCGATGCGTAATGTGCCACAACAAAGAGGCCTCCGGCATTCCCGATTTTAACAATTTTGCGAAATTAAAGGCTTTGGCGGCGCAGGACGAAGGCTCGTCGGTCGGCACACTGACACGCGGTTCGCATATTCACATGTTCGGCATCAGCTTTATTTTTATGTTTGTCGGCATTATTTTCAGTTTTTCCGAAACCACAAACGTAAAATTTAAATGCATTGCTGTCGGTATGCCTTATGTCTTTTTGGTTACCGATATTCTGTCCTGGTGGCTGACTAAATTCTTCCCGATGTTTGCCTGGCTGGTTATTCTGGCCGGTATCGGCATGGGCGTTTCGTTTATTTTTATGTGGTTTACGTCCATCATGGAGATGTGGATGTATCAAATCGTCTACGTGGAAGGCGTATGGCCGTATTATCGACGCTTGAAAGCGGATGCCGAAGCGGACCGTCTGAGCCAGCGCTTTCGTCCGATTACGGCAAAAATCGTTTCGCTTTCGCTTGCGGCAACTCAACTTATCAATGAGTTGCTAAAGCAATTAATACCCATAGCGACTGCCGCCACGAAGCAATTAACGGCGTTGATTAATAACCATTTGAACAAAAACAATTAATTTGCCAGAGCAGCGCTAAATCAACCATGCAACCTTCAACGGCCGAAATCGATGCATACCTTGAAGAAGATATCGGCTCCGGCGATATTACCGCGCATATCATCCCGGAAAACGTCACTGCCGAAGTCACGGTGATCACACGCGAGCCGATGGTCTTGTGCGGCAAGGCGTGGTTCGATGCGGTGTTCCATCGCTTGAATTCAGGCATCGACATCGTCTGGCATGCCAGTGAGGGCGAAAGCATTAATGCCGATACCCGCCTGTGCGACCTAAAAGGCCAGGCGCGCGCCTTATTAACGGGCGAACGCACCGCCCTGAATTTACTGCAAACCTTATCCGCCACCGCCACCGCCGCCAAACGCTATGCCGACGCAGTTAAAGGCACCGGCTGCAAAGTACTGGACACCCGTAAAACCATTCCGGGCTTGCGGAAGGCGCAAAAATACGCGGTACGATGCGGCGGCGGTTTCAACCATCGCATGGGCTTGTACGATGCGGTATTAATCAAGGAAAATCATATTATTACCGCAGGTTCTATCGCCAGCGCCGTGCAGCTGGCGCGCCAGCAATCGTCCGCGCCGGTCGAAGTGGAAGTCGAATCGCTGGCGGAATTTCAACAAGCGCTAGCAGCTAGACCGGATCGTATTATGCTGGATAATCTCAGCCTTGACGACATACGCGCAGCAGTCGCCATTAATAACCGTGCCGTGGAACTGGAAGCATCGGGCAATATCACGCTGGAAAATATCCGCAGCGTTGCGGAAACCGGCGTGGATTTTATTTCCATCGGTGCGTTGACAAAAAACATCAAGGCCATCGACTTGAGTATGCGGATTAATCTGGTGTTGTAGTTCATGATCGACTCTCAATCAGCCAACGAATTCGCAGACCACTGGATTAAGGCATGGAACGCTCACGACCTTGAGGAAATACTGTCGCATTACACAGATGACTTCGAAATGACGTCTCCGGTGATTGTCGGCACAATGAACGAGCCATCGGGAAAGCTGAAAGGCAAAGAAAGTATTTGCGTTTATTGGTCAAAAGCCTTAGCAAATTATCCTGAACTCCACTTCTACAAGCGGCATGTTCTGGTAGGGGCTAGCAGTGTAACTATTATTTACGATGGCGTGAAGGGTCTATCTGCCGAGGTGTTCCATTTTAATGATCAGACAAAAGTTTATGCGGCGTATGCCCATTACGACCTTTAACTAGGCGTTGCTTTAATGATAAAAAAGATCAGCGCATTGTTTAATAAAATAACCCACGGTGTGTACGTCATAGGCGTGGCCAACGGCAAGGAACAAAACGCCTTTACCGCCGCCTGGGTAATGCAGGCGTCATTTGCGCCGCCCATGCTGGCATTCAGCATTAACCCGGAACATTATTCTTACCGCTTATTAAAAACCGGCGGTGTCTGCACCATTAATGTGCTAGGGCAAGATCAGCTTGCACTCGCTCCGCATTTCGGCGCCTCAGGCGTTAAAGAAAAAATGACGACTTATGCATGGAAGCCGGGGATTACCGATGCGCCTGTCCTAAGCGATTGCCTGGTTTATTTTGAGTGCAAGCTGAGCCATTTTACCGATGCAGGCGACCATAAAATCGTGGTCTGTGAGGTTATTAATGCCGGTGAGCTTAATTCCGGATGGCCTTTATTGTACTGGCAAACCGGCGACATGGATGGCAGCAGCGAATTTTACACCGATAAAAATCAGTAAGTTAACTTGCTCCACCGAATAACTGTTGATCGATTAAATCGCACAAACAGTGGGTTATTAATACATGCACTTCATGCGTACGCACCGCCGAGCTGGACGGCACCCTGATTTCAAGATCGCGTTCCGTTAATAATTCCGATACCGAATCGCTTTTTTCGCCGGTTAAGGCGACGATAGTCATCTCTTTACTGTGGGCGATACCGATCGCTTTTGCAATATTGGGCGAATGATTGCAATCCGAGTAGGTCAGTAGCACGTCTCCGCTTTGCCCTAGCGCCCGCAGCGGTTTGGAAAAAATTTCCTCATAACTGGCGTCATGGGCGATAGCCGTTAATGCCGTGCTGTCCAGGTTTAGCGAAATGGCCGGCAATGACGGCCGGTCGCGTTCGAACTGGCTGAGCAAGGATGACGCCAGCAATTGGGCGCAGGTAGCCGATCTGCCGTTGCCGCAAGTCAGGATTTTGTGGTCGTTGAGCAACACATCCACCATGCGTTGCGACGCCAGTTCAATCAGTTCGCACAATTCGGCAAGCGCATCCTGCTTGGTTTGGATGCTGTCGGTGAATTGATTAATGATGTGGTTTTGTAAGCTCATTAATGAAAAGGCAATTCAAAATGCATTTTTGATCCAGTCGATTTTGCCGTCGCCGGACATGGCGACGACGTCGAAACGCACCGGGCAATCGTCGCGGTGAGTTAATAGATAATGCTGCGCAGCGGCAATAAGCTTACTTTGCTTAGCGGCCGTCACGCTTTCGCTGGCGCTGCCGTACGCGCCGCTTTTCCGGTAGCGCACTTCGACGATCACCAAAGCCCGCCCCTCCCGCATTACCAAATCCAGCTCGCCATACTTGCAACGGTAATTGCGGCAAACCGGCTGCAAACCTTGTTGCATAAGGTAGGCATGAGCCTGATCTTCCGCGCTTTTTCCTCTTAGTAAGTGCGCCGTCTTGGTTTTGAGCGTCCCCAGCATTAATCGTATTACTTGCTGGCAGGAAGCGTACCCAAAGGGGCAGTTGCCGCACTACCGGTTTCGTTATAGCCGGTTTCCGACGGGCTTTGCGAAAAGCCGATCAATTCCGGCTGGCCGTTAACAAATTTGGCGCATACCAGATTCCGTTTAATCCGGTTATCGCTTTCTAAAGACAATTTACCGGTAGCGCCCAGGTATGGCGTGGTATTCAATGTCGTTAATTGTCCGGCCAGATAGTAGGCGTCAATGCCCATCGCCACCAGGCGAATATACGAACTTGGGAATTGATTAATCACGTCGCGTAACGATAGCATACTCAGTTCGCCACCGTACGCGCCGGTGAGCAGCCAGGGCGTGTCGCAAAAGTTAATACCGTTGAGCGGCGCATCGGCCATCGGATTCGGCAAGCCCGCGTAGATGGAGGGTAAGGCATACACAGCGATATTACCCGCTTGCAGCAGTTGTGAATTAATCGCCTGACCGTCTTTACCCGACGCGCTTAACAGCACCACATCCACACCGCTACTGCTGGGTTGCGGTGTGTAATTCGCTCCCGGAAACGCCTGCTGGACATTATTAATGCGCGCCTTACTTTCATCCAGACCGGCAATGCTGCTAATGGCGGCGGAAAAATCTTTTTTATCCGGGTCGTACGTCAGCGATTTCAAAACTGTGCCGCCCAACATCTGCCAGTGCTGCGTCAAATAATTGGCCAAACGTTTGTCTTGATCGTTTTTGGGCGCCAACACGACGGCGTTTTTATGGCCGTCCAATTGCGCTTTACGGGTCAGTTCGGCAACATCGTCAACGGGACTCAAGGCAAACTGATACAAGTTTTGTTTGCTTAAAGTGGGCACGTGGTTTAAAGCCAACACGGGAATGCTTAACGTGGCTGCATTCGCCAGACTTTGTATGCTTTCTTTATTGAGCGGGCCGATGACCAGTTTTGCGCCTTCATTAACCGCTTTTTGGTATAACTCGGCGGGTTTGCCGGTTTCGGTATCGTAGAAATGCAAGGCCGGTTTGGCGTTTTCACGGCTATGAGCGGCTAAAAATCCGGCTTTTACCGCTTTACCTGCATCCGCGTAAGGCCCGCTTTGCGGCAACAACACCGCAATACTGGTTGGCGTTGTACCTGCGCTTGCAGAGATATTACCGGCATTCGCCACATAAAGATTAGCGGCGTGTTGCGGATTAGCGGCGCGCCATGCGGCCAAGTCGGCATTGAACTTGGCCGGATTTTGCTGGCGCGACGCCAGGATTTTGGCAATTGACACCCATTCTCTCAGCCCTTCTTTTTGGCTTTGCTGCCGGGCGATACTGTCGGGCAACATGCCTAGTGATTCTAAGATAACGCCTTGATTTTTGCGGCGTTCGTCCGCTTTTACCAAAAACGGATCCAGACCGATTCTGGCTTTCGCACTTTCCAGCAGATTGCCCGTTAATGAATAAGCAAAAGCTTGCGATTGATAAAACTTGATTTTATCGTTAACGGCCAGTTCGCCGGTATCGGTTTCCCCCAAATAATTAATCGCATGTTCGGCATCGCCGAAATTCAACAAAGCCTGCGCCGTCAGCAAATTATATTGCGCCGACTGTGCCTTAGTGAGTTCTTTTGGGTTCAGCGCATCCAACTGTTGCTTGGCGGCGGCGCCCTTGGCGGTTTGCAGTAAGTTGGCTATCGTTTGCAGACGGGTATTATTTTGTTGAACAGTAAAGTCCGATACCGGTTCTTGGTACAATCCGTAATCGTCCGGCAGATGTGCGCAACCAAACAACAACAGTGCGCAGAATACAGCAATAATGGCGTAATATTTGCTCATAGCATTCTTCCCTTCAGCGAGAAAACGTTCAAAACGAGGTTGCATGTCCAATCAATACGGAAAATTATACGTGGTTGCCACCCCAATAGGTAATTTAGCAGATATTAGTTTCCGAGCGATAGAGATTTTAAAACACGTAGACTTAATCGCTGCCGAAGACACGCGGCATGTCAAATTATTAATGAACCATTACGGCATCAGCAATAAAGTCGAATCTTTTCATCAACATAACGAAGAGAAAGCGGCGGAGAAGCTGCTGGAGAAATTACGCAACGGCCTGTCAATCGCCTTGGTCAGCGATGCCGGAACGCCATTAATCAGCGACCCCGGAATGCCATTAATCTGCAAAGCCAAAGATGAAGGACTCACAGTTGTACCTCTTCCCGGCCCATGCGCATTAATAACCGCCTTGTCGGCAGCCGGTTTGCCTGTGACAAAATTCAGTTTCGAAGGCTTTTTGCCGCGTACGTCTTCGGCGCGCAAAGCTTTTTTTACCGAAAAACTTAATGAAACCACAACCTGGGTATTTTACGAATCCAGCCACCGCATTCTGGCAACCTTACAGGATATGGCGGCCATTTTGCCGCGCGACCGGCAGATTGTGATCGCACGGGAACTGACCAAACTGTACGAAACCATCGTCAAGACCTCATTAATTAATGCTCTTCAACTGGTTGAACACGACGCCAACATGCAAAAAGGCGAGTTTGTCGTGATTATTGAAGGCGCCGAAGAACAAAAACAATCGGATGATTTAAGTGAGGAACAACGGCGCATATTAATGGTATTAATGCGCTCTTGCTCCACCAAAACAGCGGTGGAGCTGGCGGCGGAAATTACCGGGGCGAGGAAAAAACTGCTGTACCAAACAGCTTTGAAGATAGATTCAGGCCATTAATTGCTTGTGTTACAAGCCGAACAATCCGAAACTCGTTGTAAGTTTGTAGGTCGCCTCGCCGGTATGGCAGTTATGTAACATTCGAGCAAATAAATGTCAGGCAGCATAAGTTCAATCTGATCTACTAGGCCTGGTTATGACGATGATTTTGGCAGTCTTTTTTTGATTTTCACTTCATCAACAAATTTATCGAAATCTGATTTAAACTCTTTCTCATGAGACTCCATATACTTTTCATACTCACCTAAGGCATAGCTTTTTGCTGATTCAAAAGAAACTTTACCGAAACCATCTAAAACATCATACGAATTGAAACGCAAAAACTCGTCTAACTTACCAACCCAATCTTTCATGGTCATAACAATCTTCCGTTTGGCGAAAAGTTCAGCCGTACCCAAATAATTTTCCATCAAGCGTTCCAATTCATCGAGTTCATCTGGCGAAAGATAGTTTTTCCCTATGGGCACATCACTTTTTAAGATTACGTCATCCTTGTGCATGTTGGCATAATGAACAAGCCCCATATTCGGTTTGGTGGAGTCGGCTCTTTGTTTTATCAATTCTGCAGCGGTGTGGTGGTGTATGGCGTAGTGGAATTTGTTTTGCACTTGGGCAAAAAAGTTACGGGTAACAGCAGCATTTGCGTCATAGTCAACGCTGCATTGGCTATAAAGGTCGGTCACTTTTTGCCAAAACATACGCTCAGAGGTGCGAATTTTTCTGATTCGCTCAATGAGTTCATCAAAATAATCCTTACCGAACAAGCGATTGCCCTGTTTTAACCTTTCATCATCAAGCGCAAATCCTTTAATAAGATAATCGCGCAATACAGATGTCGCCCACCGCCTGAACTGGGTGGCCTTGTAAGAGTTCACTCGATAGCCTACAGAAATAATGGCATCTAAGTTGTAAAACTTAGTGTCATAATTCTTACCATCAGAAGCAGTTATTCGGAAATTCCTAATAACTGAAATCTCATCTAACTCATTGGATTGAAAAATATTTTGAAGATGTTCATTAATAGTTGGAACAGAAATATCAAAAATTTCACTCATTCTTTTTTGAGAAGCCCAAACAGTTTCCTCGCCCAAAAGCACTTGAACTTTGATAGCGCCATCTTGTGCCGTATAAAAAAGAAATGCCGAAGTTTCATTTTCTGGATCATAAGCTTTTGAGCTAGATAAAAAATGTTTATCTGAAAGATGTTTCCCAGAAGCTTGTAAAACCGGCTGTTCAACAAAATCTTGCGCGGATAAGTTAACCTCCCGCTGTACAGCCAGTTTTAACAATTCGTCATGCCATTTTCTGGGGATTGAGCCTGTCTTCACCCAATAAGCCACCGTACTTTGGCCTTTGCCTATCAAGGCTGCGAGTGCGGTTTGTCCGCCGAAAGCATCAACTATTGCATTCACGTTCATAAGGTACGCCTCAAAATTATTTGATAATCAAATTATACTATCAAATATGTTTCCGTTAACATCGATTTTTTTGATAATCAAAATTAATTATCAAACTTATGTGCCGAAAACCGTGATTAAAATAAAAAGACTGCTTCTGCCCTCATTGTTGAGCATTACGGTATAATCCATCAAGAAAAAGTCGGCCGGGCAGCCGCTGTGTTATCGCAAGATAGCAGGGAGGAAAGTCCGGGCTCCACTGGGCAGGGTGCCAGGTAACGCCTGGGAGGCGCGAGCCTACGGAAAGTGCCACAGAAAAGATACCGCCTTCTCCCTTGGGATTAGGTAAGGGTGAAATGGTGCGGTAAGAGCGCACCGCGCAACTGGCAACAGGGGCGGCACGGTAAACCCCGCCCGGAGCAAGATCAAATAGAGGAACAGACGCGTGGCCCGCGCGGTTCCTGGGTAGATTGCTTGAGCGTTAGGGTGACTTAACGCCTAGATGAATGGCTGCTCTCGACAGAACCCGGCTTATAGGCCGACTTTTTCTTTCTGAATTAATCAAGCCAACCGCAACTGCAACTGCAACTGCAATTTTTTCTCAGATTAATCGATTAATCGTCGTCAGGACAGTAACGGCCATTGTAACCGCCCCGGTTGTAATAGCCGTAATTGGAGCCTGGGGAAAAATATCCTGCCTGATAACCGTTGTTGTAGCCGGAGCCGCCGTTATAACCATAATACGGACGATTGCCGTAACCCGATCCGTAATAACTACCTGACGAATTGTAAGAATAGGCCGGATCGTAAGCGCAATCGCTGATTAATCCCATTAATCCCGCCATTAATAGCATTCTTATTGTTGTGGTCATGATTCATCCTCCTGTGGTGAATTCGCCTACAAGGTAGCAAACCAGGCTGAATGACGGATGAATTCGACTGATTAATATGGATTTAGCATTCTGCATTAAATTTCCGTTCGCCTTGAGCCTGTCGAAAGACTCAGTACAAACGGTTCGAACATTAATAGGCAACAATGCAGAGAGAACTATATTGATACTTTATTAATGCTTGCGGTTAATCAAGCTGGCGCAGCAAACGGAATCCGACATCGTGCGTACGGCTGGCGGGTATCGCACTAAAACGCACGGCTGAACGCAGATTAATGGGCTTGCCGATAAAGCTGCCGCCCCGGTAAGTTTTGTATTTCCCGGTTTCAGGTCCAGCTGGATTATGTTCCGGACTATTGCTGTAATAGGTTCCGTCATACCAATCCTGCACCCATTCCCACACGTTGCCGTGCATGTCGTACAAACCCCAGTCGTTCGGCTTAAGTTGCGCGACGTCATGCGAAGCACCTTTATAACCCAAATTGCCGTGCCAGGCGTACTGCGCCAATGATCCGTCACCGTTACCGTAGCAATAATCCTTGCCGCTTCCAGCTCTGGCGGCATATTCCCATTCGGCTTCGGTAGGCAGGCGGAAACGATTGCCACCGTCTTTCGCATTAATTCTTTTCAGAAACTCCTGCACGTCATTCCAGCTTACCCGGTCAACCGGCCGGTCGTAAGATTTTACTTTGCTGGGGTTGTTGCCCATCACGTCTTCCCATTGTTTTTGGGTGACTTCGGTTTCGCCCAAATCAAACGGCTTGTCGATGCAGACGTGATGACTCGGCGTTTCACCGGCCGTTAAATTGGACGGCGGATTAGGATTGCCCATGGCAAAACAGCCGGCTTCAATCAATACAAAATTAATACCCATGAAAGTGTTGCTTTCCTGCGCATTAACAACGGCGCCAAAACCGGCCATGAGCAAAAAAGCCGCAATGCTAAGACGATTAATCATAATTCTGCCTCATAGATTTCTGTTAACCACCGTAAGCAATGGTTCTGTTTCTGTAAATTTTAGCGGCATTCCGTGTCTTATTTCAGTTATTAATAACACTCTATTTAACTTTGATCATAAAAAACTGATATTTTATGGTTAAAATTGATGAGTTAACCGCTCATAAGCATAACGAAAATTAACAGTTTCAACTTTTTAATTTAAATTAGCCCCATTAATGAACCAGCCCAAATCGTACACCATTGCCTTTAGCGCGGGAGAAACATCCGGCGACCAACATGCCGCCGACATGTTTTGGGAGCTGAAAAAACATCTGCCGCAGATAAGGGGCATTGGTATGGGAGGGCACAGCATGAAACAGGCTGGGATAGACATATGCTACGACTCATCGTCGATGGGCGTCATCGGCGTGGTCGAAGCCGTTAAACACCTCTTTAGTATTGTACGCGCCTGGCAAACCATGAAAAAACTGCTGCTACGCGAACGCCCCGATTTGTTGGTTTGCGTCGATTACAAAGAATTCAATTACCGTCTGGCGCGCTTTGCCAAACGCAACGGGATTAAAGTCCTGTTTTACGTCAGCCCGCAGGTATGGGCATGGCGGCCTGGACGGGTAAAAAAGTACGGCGCGGCTATCAATATGATGGCGGTTATTTTTCCGTTTGAAGTGCCGTATTACGAAGCGGAAAAAGTCCCGGTGCGTTATGTCGGCCATCCTTCCATTAATAAGGTCAGCCCGCAACTGACTCGCGTGGAAGCTCTACGCAAATTCGGCGTCAGTAACGCCGAACATGTGGTCGGCATTTTTCCCGGCAGCCGCAGCAATGAAATCGAACGGATGTTACCGGTCATGCTGAAAGCCGCGCATAAGCTGCAAGGCTCGATTCCCACTATTCATTTTTTACTGGCGCAGGCCGATTCGATACCGGACTCATTAATCAACCAGCATTTAAAAAACGCTCGCCTGATGATTACGGTCATCAAGAAAAAACCGTACGACGTTATCCAATGTTGTCACGCCATTATGACCACATCCGGCACTGCCAGCCTAGAGATAGCTTTACTGGAAGTGCCGATGGTGATTACTTACAAGCTGTCGCCAATCACCTACTGGCTGGGGCGCTTACTGGTCAAAACCCCCTACATCGGCTTACCAAACATTATTTTGGGGAAACCGGTCATTAAAGAGCTGATTCAACATCACGCCAATCCCGATAAAATCGCCGCAGAAATTACCGCAATCCTGCAAAATAAATTGTATGCCGAACGTATGCGACTGGATTTACGGCAAGTAAAACAGGAACTTGGAAAGGGTGACGGCGCGAAAAACACCGCGTTGCTTGCCCTGGAAATGATGGAAGTACCGCCGAAATTCGAACTGAATTTCGATTGGGACTTTTAATTAATCGACTATGCAGCTACCGGTGTACGTCATTAATCAAAAAACCGACAATGCATCGAATATTTGTATCTATATTAATCAAAATTAAAGCTGGCTTTTAACATCATTAATTGCATACGACACAGTTAACTAACGCCCTGATAGCACTCGGATTAATACAGTTTCTTGTACCCGATAGCAGCCTATGTGATAATGTTCTATTAATTAATATACTCGATTATTTTAACCCGGGATTCAACAATGGACGAGAACAAAAAGAAAGCGCTGGGCGCTGCCTTAATGCAGATCGAACGGCAGTTCGGCAAAGGTTCCGTCATGCGCATGGGCGATGTCGCCGCTTCGCGCGACATCGAAGTCGTCTCCACCGGTTCTTTAGGTCTGGACATTGCCTTAGGCTGCGGCGGGTTGCCGCGCGGTCGAATTGTCGAAATTTACGGACCGGAATCCTCCGGCAAAACCACGCTGACCTTGCAGGTGATCGCCGAAATGCAGAAATTAGGCGGCACCGCTGCTTTCGTCGATGCGGAACATGCGCTCGACCCCGGCTATGCCGAAAAAATCGGCGTTAATGTTGACGATTTGTTGGTGTCCCAGCCCGACACCGGCGAGCAGGCGTTGGAAATCACAGACATGCTGGTGCGTTCCGGCGCAGTGGATGTAGTCGTCGTGGATTCGGTCGCGGCATTGACCCCAAAAGCCGAAATCGAAGGCGACATGGGCGATTCGCACATGGGTTTGCAGGCACGATTAATGTCGCAGGCTTTACGCAAACTGACCGCCAACATTAAGCGCGCCAACACACTAGTCATCTTCATTAACCAAATACGGATGAAAATCGGCGTGATGTTCGGCAACCCGGAAACCACCACCGGCGGCAATGCGTTGAAATTCTATGCCTCGGTGCGCTTAGACATCCGCCGCATCGGTTCAGTCAAAAAAGGCGAGGAAGTCATCGGCAACGAAACCCGCGTCAAAGTCGTTAAAAACAAGGTCGCGCCGCCGTTCCGGCAGGCCGAGTTTGAAATTCTCTACGGCGAAGGCATTTCGTTTTTGGGCGAACTGGTCGATTTGGGTGTTAATTACGGCTTCATCCAAAAGGCCGGTTCCTGGTACAGCTACGGCAATGACAAAATCGGCCAAGGCAAAGACAACGCCAAGGCTTATCTGAAAGAAAACCCGGCAATCGCCAAAGAAATTGAAAGCAAAATCCGCGCCGAAGCGTTCAGCAAGCCGGTCACCTTGATTGAATCGCCGGTTGAAAGCGACGAATTCTGATCCGCATATTTTGCTCCGTGGACGACGAATTATTACTTAAAAGCATCAAAAAAGACTGCCTCCGCCTGCTCACCCGTCGCGAATACAGCCGGAAGGAAATCGAGCAGAAGTTAATCGCCAAAGATTATCAACGCGAGCAGTTTGCCGCAGTTTTGGATGAACTGACCAAGCAAAGCTGGCAAGACGATAACCGCTATGCCGAAAGTTACCTGAACATGCGTAGCCAAAAAGGCTTCGGCCCCGTCAAGATTGCTTATGAATTACGCCAGCAGGGCGTGGATAAAAGCACCGTTGACGAATTAATTCAATCCAGAACCGAAGACTGGGTGAAACAGTTGCGGCAACTTTACGTAAAAAAATTCGCCAGTTCTGCCATTAATGATAATGCCGAGCGCAACAAACGCATCCGTTTTCTCAGCCAGCGCGGGTTTCCTAGTGGCATGATATATGAACTGCTTGAAAAGACTTGATAACGTCCTTCGACAAGCTCAGGACGAACGGAAAATAATTGATTTCGTTCGTGGTGAACCTGTCGAACTATGAGCGAAATCAATATGCCTTTAAGCTTATGACTTACAGAAATTAAATCGTTTTTCCAAAATACCTACCTGAGTTTTACTGCAAATGAAAACGTTGACCAGTGCTGAAATCCGTTCGGCCTTCCTGGAATTTTTCCGCAAGCATGGGCATTCGGTGCAGCCATCGAGTTCGCTGGTGCCGGGCAACGACCCGACCTTACTGTTCACCAATGCGGGCATGGTGCAGTTCAAGGATGTTTTTTTAGGGCGGGATAAGCGGGATTACGTCCGCGCCGCCACCAGCCAGCGCTGTGCGCGGGCGGGCGGTAAGCATAACGACCTGGAAAACGTGGGCTATACCGCCCGCCATCATACCTTTTTCGAGATGCTGGGCAATTTCAGTTTCGGCGATTATTTCAAAAAAGAAGCCATCCACTTCGCCTGGGATTTATTAACCAAGGAATTCGGCATTCCCGCCAATAAGCTGTGGGTCACGGTGTTTGAAGAAGATGCCGAAGCCGAACGTATCTGGCTGGACGATATTGGCGTTGATTCGGCGCGGCTGTCAAAAATTGGCGCAAAAGACAATTTCTGGGCGATGGGCGATACCGGCCCGTGCGGCCCGTGTTCGGAAATTTTCTATGACCACGGCGCACACATCCCAGGCGGCCCGCCCGGCTCACCCGACGAAGACGGCGACCGTTACATCGAAATCTGGAACTTGGTGTTCATGCAGTACGAACGGGCTGCCGACGGCACTTTAACGCCGCTGCCGAAACCCTCGGTCGATACCGGCATGGGCTTGGAGCGCATCGCCGCCGTTATGCAGGACGTGCATAGTAATTACGAGATCGACCTGTTCCAAGCCTTATTGAAAGCGACGGCAAAACTGGCGAACACCGATAACCTCGACCAGGGTTCGCTTAGAGTCATCGCCGACCATATCCGCTCCTGCGCCTTTTTGGTTGCCGATGGCGTGATGCCGTCCAACGAAGGCCGAGGTTACGTGCTGCGCCGCATCATCCGCCGCGCCATCCGCCACGGTTATCGCTTAGGCATCCAAGACGTATTCTTTTATAAGCTGGTCGCGCCTCTGGTGACAGCAATGGGCGAGGCTTATCCCGATTTAAAAGCCGCCCAAGCGCAAGTTGAGCGGGTGTTAAAAAAGGAGGAAGAACGCTTTGCCGAAACCCTTGATCAAGGCATGAAAATATTGGAAGCCTGCGCCGCCAAGCTGGACGGCACGGTTATCCCCGGCGCAACCGTGTTCCAGCTTTACGACACCTACGGCTTTCCGGTCGATTTGACCGCCGATTACGCCCGCGAAAACAACTTGACCATCGACCACGCCGGGTTTGAAGTCGAAATGGCGGCGCAACGCGACCGCGCCCGCTCGGCAGGCAAATTCGATGTGGATTACACCAAGGACATCAAGCTCGAAGGCCAGACCGAATTCACCGGCTACCAACATTTGGACGACCACGCCAAGATCATCGCCATCTACCACGAAGGCCAGGAAGTTGAACAACTGGTCAACGGCCAAGAAGGCTTATTGGTGTTGGATAAGACCCCGTTCTATGCCGAATCCGGCGGACAGGTCGGCGACAGCGGACAAATCCTCGCCAGCAACGCCGTATTTGAAGTCACCGATACCCAAAAGCAAGGCGGCAGCTTCGTCCACAAAGGCAAACTGGTCAGCGGCAGTATAAATAAGGATCAAGCCTGCGTTGCCAAGGTTGACCACGATCAACGCCGCGCCACCGAGTTGAATCATAGCGCCACGCATTTGCTCCACGCCGCGCTTCGGCATACATTAGGCGATCATGTCGCGCAAAAAGGCTCCCTCGTAAACCCCGAACGCTTACGTTTCGATTTCTCCCATTTTGAACCGGTCACGCCAGAACAAATCGCACATATCGAAACGCTGGTCAACAAGCAAATCCGGCTGAATAACCCCGCCAGCGCCACCATCATGGCGAAAGAAGATGCCGTAAAAGCGGGCGCAATGGCCTTATTCGGCGAAAAATACGGCGATGAAGTTAGGGTGCTTAAAATCGGCGAATTTTCCACTGAACTGTGCGGCGGCACTCATGTACAACGCGCTGGCGACATCGGCCTGTTCAAAATCATCAGCGAAACCGGCGTGGCAGCAGGTGTGCGCCGCATTGAAGCCGTCACCGGCGCGAATGCATTGGATTGGATCGCCAGCCGCGATAAGGCATTGGCCATCATTGCCGGATTGCTGAAAAGCGCACCGGACAAAGCCCCGGAAAAACTAAAACAATTGCTGGATCTTACCCGCCAACTGGAAAAACAGTTGGAAAAGCTGCAAGCGCAAATGGCAAGTTCCGCAGGCAACGATCTTGCCAGCCAAGCCGTGGATGTCAGCGGCATTAAAGTCTTGGCGGTCAAACTGGAACAAGCCGATCCCAAATCCCTGCGCGACCTAGCCGACCAGCTTAAAAATAAGCTCGGCAGTGCCGCCATTGTGCTGGCCGTGGTCGAAGGCGATAAGGTCAGCTTGGTTGCCGCCGTGACCAAGGACAAGATGGACAAAATCAAGGCAGGCGATCTGGTCAACTTAGTCGCCCAGCAAGTCGGCGGTAAGGGTGGCGGACGGCCGGATATGGCGATGGCTGGGGGGAATAACCCGGCAGGGTTGGCGGCGGCATTGGCGCAAGTGCCGGAATGGGTGAAGGCACGATTAGAGGGTTAGGTTTTTTTAAGATTCTAATGTTATTCTCTATTTAATTTAGAAGTTATTCATGCCAGAAAATAAAATCTCTGATTTCGTAGTGGATAACTTGAGGCTTCAAGAGCTTGTTATAATCGTTGAAAAGAACAAACCATTTTATGATGCTTTTTTGAAATTTTTAAAAAGCTTTGGATATGCAGACATAGCGGCTTTTATCCATGATGAGGATTCGGTAAAGGCAAAAACCGCAATTGAATCATTTCTTACAAACCCAGCCGATGCGATATTGTACGATGGCTTGGGCAGACCCTATTCCAATGGGAAAGCCAAATGGTATTTTCTCGCTTGGCTTTTACGTGACGCACCTGCACAAAGGCTTGAGCCGTTATTGCGCTCGATAAATGGAGCATCTCTTGAAGACAAAAAAGTTGGATTAATCAATCATCTTAGAGAATTCGTCGGGCCACTTTTCCCAACTGCTGAAAAATGGACATGGCCAGTTGTTTCTGAAATCATGTTGGCACGACTTGAAGGAAGTAGGCGAGCTTTGAAAGGAACTCGCTTTGAGAGCCTAGTGCGGCAACTGCTTTCAGAATTATTTAAGGCCAAACAGATTGGCCTTACCGTTTGTGATAAACAGATCACATTGGCTGATGAAACATACGATGTCCAGGTTGTCTCCAAACGTTCTAAAATCCTTATCCCAGTAAAAACCCGCGAAACTATGGGCGGTGGGCATGCAAACTTATTTACACGAGATATTTTCAAATCTGTCAGTGTTGCCAGAGAAAATGGCTATTTATGTATCCCAGTTGTTATCGCAGAATCTTGGGGAGGCGACCTTAAGTCATTGAAATGCGAACACTTGGTTTATGTGCAAGCAAACCCTAACCAGTTAGAGCAAATTGCGCCAAGACTGGCAAGTGAGTTTGAACAACTCATAAACGTATGGAAGAAATTTGCAGAAGAAATATGAAATATGAAAAATAAAACAAGCATAAAGAACCATGAAGTCGTGCATGTCCTTAAGGAAGAAAAAGGAAATTGCACTTTAAGGCCAGATGGAGATGCCTTTACAGACACTATTATCCACGGCGAGTCAGCGACCGCGCTGGCTGCATTTCCGAATGCTCATGTACAATGTATTGTGACAAGTCCGCCTTATTATTGCCAGAGAGATTATGGAAATCATAAGCAAGTAGGGCAAGAACAGTCTCCTGAAGAATATATTGGGAACTTAGTCCAAATTTTCAGGCAATGCCGTCGTACACTTCGAGATGATGGCACGCTTTGGCTTAATCTCGGAGATAAATATGAGAGTGGTCGGCTCTTAGGTATGCCGTGGCGCGTAGCATTAGCGCTTGTTGAGGATGGATGGATTCTTCGTTCAGATATAATCTGGCATAAGCCCAATGCAATGCCTTCATCTGTTAAAAATCGGCCGACAACCGATCATGAATACATTTTCATGTTTTCTAAAACAGCCAACTATTTCTACGATGCTGATTCAGTAAGAGAACCGCACGTAACTTTCACTGAAAACAGTAAGATGAAAGGCGGAAGAAACCACTTCGGAAAAATCAACGGAACGCCCGAAGAAGGTAAAAACTCAGGCAGTTCTAATCTTCATAGAGGTCGTTGGGATCAAGCATTCCACCCACTAGGCAGGAATAAGAGATCAGTTTGGTCTATTCCTTTATCAAAATATCGTGATGCACACTTTGCGGTTTTCCCTGAAAAACTGGTTGAAACATGCATATTAGCGGGATCTAGTGCTAATAGCTTGGTTCTAGATCCATTCTGCGGTAGTGGCACTACTTTGGTTGTAGCATCACAGCTAAATCGCCATTTCGTTGGCATAGATTGCAATATTGACTTTTGTAAATTGGCTTTAGATCGACTTAAAAGAAGCCAAACAGACCTCTTTTCATCGGATCGACAAGTTAAGCTAGAGCATTTGTAGTTTATAAACATTTATATAGTAATGTCCGGCTTCATATTCATTTTTAAAGGCAATTTTCATTTATAGGAACAAATGGCACTTTACGTTTATAAATTCGGCGGTACGTCTGTGGGTTCTACCGAACGCATTCAAGCCGTCGCGGAAAAAGTCAAAGTTTCGCACGATGCGGGCAACCAGCTCGTTGTCGTGGTGTCTGCAATGAGCGGCGAAACCAACCGATTGATCGCGTTGGCGAAAGACATCCAATCCCAACCCAGCGCACGGGAGTTGGATGTGCTGGTATCGACCGGCGAGCAAGTCACTATCGCCTTATTGGCTATGGCATTGGAAGAAATCAACTGCCCTGCCCGTTCCTATACCGGCAATCAGGTCAAAATCCTGACTGACGACAGCTACACCAAGGCGCGAATCTTAAGCATTGACGAAGCCAACATGCGCAAGGATCTTGCCGAAGGCAAGGTGGTTGTGGTCGCGGGCTTTCAGGGTGTGGACGAAAACGGCAACATCACCACTCTGGGTCGAGGTGGTTCTGATACCACCGGCGTGGCTTTGGCGGCGGCATTAAAAGCGGACGAATGCCACATCTATACCGACGTTGACGGCGTGTACACCACCGACCCGCGTGTGGAACCCAAAGCCCGGCGGTTGGACAAAATCACCTTCGAAGAAATGCTGGAGATGGCAAGCTTAGGCTCAAAAGTCTTGCAAATCCGCTCTGTCGAATTCGCGGGCAAATACAACGTGCCGCTACGGGTACTGTCCTCCTTCAAGGAAGGCGCGGGAACACTTATTACTTATGAGGAATCAGGAATGGAAAGCGCATTAATTTCCGGCATCGCGTTCAACCGCGACGAAGCCAAATTGACCATTAATGGTGTGCCGGATAAACCCGGCGTGGCATCAAAAATATTGGGCCCTATTGCCGAGGCCAATATCGAAGTCGATATGATCGTACAAAACATCGCCGACGACGATACCACCGACTTCACTTTCACCGTGCATCGTAACGACTACCAAAAAGCCAAAACGATTCTGGAAAAGACTTGCACCGAACTGGGCGCGAGAAAAGTAACGGGCGACGATACCATTGTAAAAGTCTCCATCGTCGGCGTGGGTATGCGGTCACATGCCGGTATCGCCAGCACCATGTTCGATGCTTTAGCGAAGGAAGGCATTAATATCAAGATGATTTCGACGTCGGAAATTAAAATTTCTGTAGTGGTCGATGAAAAGTATCTTGAACTTGCGGTAAGAACTTTGCACAAAGCCTTTGAATTGGATCAGTCGAATTCCTGAAAGCAACACAGGATAATTAATAAAACTCTTTATTAATCAGTCGCATTTGTATCGCCCGGTATGATTTCATCCGGCGCTTTCTGCGCGGGCGGAATTTTATTGTGCTGATTTTGTAATATCAGGCTACGCAGTTGGTTGATTTGATCTTGCCGCTTTTTATCTTGTTCGGCTTTCATTTTTTCGGACTGCGCTTTCTCAACCTTAGCCTGCCGGTTGTGATAGAGTTCCAAACTAAATTGTGCAGCAGCCGTCCCTAAAAAGACGCCAAGCGCTATTTGCAGGATTAATTTCATAGTGGCTTTCAGTCGATTCCTGTCTAAAAATATAGCCAGGAATCAACCGATTAATGACTGTTTTTTTAATACATTAATTTGTTAATCTGTAAGAAATCTCAGGGTTGTTTACAGAGTGGTTGATTAAAATATTGGTAGAGTATTTCATAAGGAGTTGAATTATTCAAAGCCTTGTGTGGTTTGACGGTGTTATAGAAGTTGATGAAACGGTTCAATTGCAATTGTCGGTCGAAGTTATCCTTGAATTCGGTTTTCACATGCCACATCTCCATCAAGGTGCGGATGACCCGTTCGGCCTTGCCATTGGTTTGCGGGCGG
>Ga0194120_10002438_pt1 | contig 31975 bp, 25 predicted proteins | sample TA2MahCa65mmetaG_FD_148642 | JGI IMG/M metagenome (GOLD analysis project Ga0194120, IMG submission 148642) | Freshwater microbial communities from Lake Tanganyika, Tanzania - TA2015019 Mahale Deep Cast 65m | ecosystem: Environmental > Aquatic > Freshwater > Lake | place: Tanzania: Lake... | reverse complement strand
TCCCCCGACTCGACGCCGACCGCGAGCGCGACGCCGATCACGGGCGCGCCGCCGGGCGCGATGCCGACCCCCAATCCGGCCCGCTAGCGCGTCTCGCGCCGTGGGCTTATTCTTGCCACCCGTCCCGAGCCTCGCGCTCGCCTCGCCTTCCCGCCTGTAACCAAGGAGCTACGTGTCCTCCCGCAACTTCCGCGTCAACCGCCAGATCCGCATCCCTCAGGTTCGCCTGATCGACGAAAAGGGCGAGCAGATCGGCATCATCTCGACGGACGACGCCCGCCGGCGCGCCGAGGAAGCGGGCCTCGATCTGGTCGAAGTCTCGCCCACGGCCGAGCCGCCGGTGTGCCGCATCCTCGACTTCGGCAAGTTCAAGTACGAGCAGCGCAAGAAGGAAAAGGGCGGCAGCAAGGGCCACGCGGGCGGCATGAAGGAGCTGCGCGTGCGCCCGATGATCGACAAGCACGATCTGGACTACCGCATCAAGCAAGGGCGCGGATTCCTCGAGGAAGGGCACAAGGTGCAGGTCGTGTGCGTGTTCCGCGGACGTCAGATGGACCACCCCGAGCACGGACATCGCGTGATGGCCGAAGTCGCGGAAGCGCTCGCCGATCTCTCCAAGATCGAGTCGCCGCCCAAGCAACTCGGCAAGCGCATGACGATGCTGCTCGCCCACAAGTAACGCTCGCTCGGCGCGTGGGCCCGCCCGCGGCGGCCGCCCGGCGCGACGGTTCGGCGTGGCCGCGGGGTGCACCCCAAGGGTCTCCGGGCACCAGAATTTTCACTTTTCCGGCGCTTGCGGGGCCTTGGGCTTGCATGGCTCGCTGGGTTCGCTACTCTCTTTGGCCCTCCAAACACTCCCTGAGGCGTTCGCCTCGGAGCTCCTCCCCATGCCCAAGCAGAAGTCCAAAGGCGCCGTCAAGAAGCGCTTCCGCATCTCCAAGAACGGCAAGGCCGTGTGCAGCCACCCTGACCGTGGTCACGGCCACGCTCCGTTCAGTGGTGAGACCGGTCGTCGCCTGCGCCGTCGCATGGTGCTCAACAAGACTTGGTCTGAGCTCGTGCGCAACATGATCGGAAAGTAGCCCCATGGTCCGCTCCACCTACGGTCCCCCCAGTCGTCAGAAGCGCAATCGCCGTCTCAAGCTCGCCAAGGGCTATTGGGGCGGCCGTCACCGCCTGTGGCGCACCGTCGCGGAAACGCTGACGCGCGCCTGGGCCTACTCCACTGCCCACCGCCGCCTGAAGAAGCGCGACTTCCGCTCCATGTGGATCGTGCGCATCGGCGCGGCCTGCAGCATGCGCGGCCTGCCCTACTCGCAGTTCATCGACGGCCTGAACAAGGCCGGCATCGTGCTGAACCGCAAGCAGCTCGCCGAGCTCGCCATCCACGACCCGCTGGCCTTCGACAAGCTCGTCGAGGAAGCCAAGGGCGCCCGCGCCGGTGCCGTGCACGCCTAGCCACCGCTTCCCGTAGCACGGGAAAGCTCGTTTCGTTCTGATGACGGCCCGGATTTCCGGGCCGTTGTCGTTTCCCACGCGGTCGACCCTGTGCGCCGCACCAGCCGTCCCACGCGAACATGACCCACGACGCAGCTTCCGTACGCGCCCTGCTCGGCGAGATCCTCGCGGCGCTCGCAAGCGCGAGCGAGAGCGACGAGACGCGCAGCCTGCGCGAGCGCCTCGAGCGCTTCGTCGCCCATTCCGACGATGCCCTCACGAGCGCCGTGCTGCTCGAAGCGAGCGCCGCGCCGCTGGGCGCCATGCGCGTCTTCCCGAAGGAAGCGCGCGGTCTGGTGGGCGCGAAGGCCAATGCGATCAAGCAGGCCGCGCTGGCCGCGCTGGCGGAGGAAGAGCAAGCCGCACTCGCCCGTGCGCTGGCGGCGGAGCGTTCCCACGCCGGTTTCGACGCCACGCTACCGCCGCCGCGTCAGGCCTGCGGCTCGCTGCACCCGATCACGCAGGTGACCCGCGAGCTCGAGGACCTGTTCACGTCGATGGGCTGGACGATCCTCGACGGCCCCGAAGTCGAAACCGAACACTTCAACTTCGACGCGCTCAACATCTCGCCGGATCACCCGGCGCGCGACACCATGGACACCTTCTGGGTGCGCACCGCGCCGGGCGACACGCGGCTGGTGATGCGCACGCACACCTCGCCGGTGCAGGTGCGCGCGATGCGCCGCCTGCAGCCGCCGTTCCGAGCGATCGTGCCCGGCAAGGTGTTCCGCAACGAGGCGCTCGACGCCAGCCACGAGCACACCTTCCACCAGATGGAAGGCCTCGTGGTCGGCCAGCACGTCTCGGTCGGGCACCTGATCGCGGCGATGAAGACGCTCCTGCGCGGCATCTTCGGGCGCGAGATCGAGATCCGCCTGCGCCCGGGCTACTTCCCCTTCGTCGAGCCCGGCTTCGAGCTCGACGCGCGCTGCCCGTTCTGCACCGAGGGCTGCAGCGTGTGCAAGCGCTCGACGTGGATCGAGTTGCTCCCCTGCGGCATGGTGCACCCCAACGTGCTGAAGGCCGGTGGCATCGATCCCGAGCAGTGGACCGGCTTCGCCTTCGGGCTCGGGCTGTCGCGGCTGGTGATGTTGCGCTTTGGCATCGACGACGTGCGCCACTTGCTGGCCGGCGACGTGCGCTTTCTGGAGCAGTTCTAGCCATGAAGATCAGCTACCGCTGGCTGGCGCGACACGTCGACCTCTCGGGCACCAGCGCCGTGGACATCGCGAGGGAGCTGACGCTCTCGACCGCGGAAGTCGAAGGCGTGGAGCGCTTCCTGCCGCACCTGTGCGACGTGACCGTGGGCCACGTGGTGCAGCGCGAAAAGCACCCGGACGCCGACAAGCTCTCCTTGTGCCGCGTCGATGTCGGACAGGGCGAGCCGCTGCAGATCGTGTGCGGCGCGCCCAACGTGCGCGCGGGCCTCAAGGTCGTCGTGGCGACGGCGGGCACGACGCTGCCGGGCGACTTCAAGATCAAGAAATCGAAGATCCGCGGCGTCGAATCGAACGGGATGATCTGCTCGGAGCGCGAACTCGGGCTCGGCGTCGAGCACGACGGCATCTGGGAGCTCGGCGAGAACCTCACCGTCGGCGCGCGCCTTGGCGCCGCACTCGGGCTCGAGGATTGGGTGATCGAGATCGACAACAAGTCGGTCACGCATCGTCCCGACCTGTGGGGACACCGCGGCATCGCGGCGGAACTCGCCGCCATCCTGCGCCGTCCGCTCCTGCCGCTGGACCTCACGCTCCCCTCGACCGGCGGCGGGGCGAGCGTCGGCGTGCGCATCGAGAGCGACGCGTGCTCGCGCTACCTCGCGCTGCGCGTCGAGGGCGCGCGCGCCACGCGCAGCCCGCTGTGGCTGAAGAGCCTGTTGCTCGCGGTCGGCCAGCGACCGATCGACCTGCTCGTCGACCTGTCGAACTTCGTGATGCTCGACCTCGGGCAGCCCAATCACCTGTTCGACGCGCGCAGGATCGGTCCGCAGGGCATCGTCGTGCGCAAGGCGCGCGCGGGCGAGACGCTCAAGACGCTCGATGAAGTCGAGCGCAAGCTCGAGGCCTCGGACCTGCTGATCTGCAACGGCGACGAGCCCGTCGCGCTCGCGGGGATCATGGGCGGCGAGGGCTCCAAGGTGACGGACGACACGGCGCAGCTCGTGCTCGAGGTCGCCGCCTTCCACGCGCCGACCGTGCGCCGCACTTCGGCGCGGCTGGGCCTGCGCACGGATGCCTCCGCGCGCTTCGAAAAGACGCTCGATCCCGAGCTCGTGCCGCTCGCCGCGGCGCACCTCGTGCGGCTGTTGCAGGCTGAGCAGCCCGCGGTGAAGCTCACGGCGCCCGCCACCGACGTCGGTCAGTGGACCAGCGCCGCGAAGACCATTCGGTTGCGCGGCGAGCGCGTGCGCATGCTGCTCGGAGCGGACCTCGACGATGCCGCGATCACCGACATCCTCGTGCGTCTGGGATTCGGCGTCGCCAAGGACGGCGCGGGCCTCGCGGTGCGCGTGCCGTCGATCCGCGGCACGAAAGACATCTCGATCGAGCAGGACTTGGTCGAGGAAGTCGGCCGCATCTATCGCTACGGCAACATTCCCGAGATCCCGCTCGCCGGCATTCTGGTTCCGCCGCCGCGCGACGAACGCCGACGCCTCGTGCGCCGCATCGAGGACCGCCTCGCGGGCAGCGCGCGCTTCCACCAGCAGATCAGCTATTCGTTCGTGCCCGACAGCACGATCGAGAAACTCGCGCTGCAGTCGACGCCGCACGTCGAAGTCGCCAATCCGATCACCGAGGGCGCGTCGCGCGTGCGGCGCTCGGTCGTGGTGAGCCTGCTGCCGCTGCTCGAACCCAACCGGCGACGCGCCGCCGAGGTGCGGCTGTTCGAAGTCGGCAAGGGCTACGAGCCGGTCAGCGCGGCGGAGCCGACCGAGCGCCACGAAGTCGCGCTCGCGCTCGCGCGCCCCGCGCGCAAGGCGAACGCGCGCTTCGACGACACGTCGCTCGCCCTGCTGCAGGGCGTGGTGGAGGACCTTGTGCGCTCGCTCGGACTCGAGGCGTGCAGTTGGTCGCGCTGCGAGGCGGCGCCGAGTTGGGCGCACCCCGGCCGCGCCGCGGCGTTGCGCATCGGCGCGCGGGACGCGCTGGTGGGCGAGGTGGCCGCGATCGAGCCCGGACTCGCGCGCGAGCTCGGCCTCGCGGGCGAAGTCGAGAGCGACGTCGCGCTCGCGCGAGTGTCGATCGACGCGCTGTTGGACGCCGCGCCGCGCGCGCGCCGCTACTCGCCGCTGCCGCAGTTCCCCTCGACCCGCGTCGACGTGGCGCTCGCACTCCCCGTGGAGCGCAGCGCCGCCGAGGTCATGGCAGCGCTCGAACGCTGCGGCAAGGGGCTCGTGCGCGGGCTGGAGTTGTTCGACGTGTTCTCCGGCGAGCGCATCGGCGAGGGCCGACGCTCGCTGGCTTGGCACGTGACGCTCTCGGCCCCGGATCGCACCCTGAACGAGGCCGATGTGAAGAAGTTCCTCGAGCGCGTGGAGCGCGAAGCCGTCCAACTGGGCGGCGAGCTGCGTGGGGAGTAGAGTTCGGGTGGGGGGCTGGCCGATCCAGCGCGCTGGCTCTCGCATCCGAGCAGGCCTCCACCGCGTCCCGTGAAGATCGTCCTCATCAGCCCGCCGTCGCCGAGCGAGTTCCGTGTCAGCCGCGGACTGATGGGCGGCTTTGGCATGGCGGTGAACCCGGGGCTGCTCTACCCGCCGATCGAGCTCGCCCACGTCGCGAGCGTGCTCGAAGCCGAGGGCCACGAGGTCGCGCTCCACGACGCCGACGCCCTCGGGCACGGCAGGGCGGAGACGATCGCGGCCGTGAGCGCACTCGCGCCCGCGTTCGTGGCGCTCGACAGCTCGAGCACTTCGCTCGACCGCGACCTCGCGCTGGCGCAGGAGCTGCGCAGGCTGCTGCGCGTGCCCGTCGCGATCCTCGGCAGCCAGGTGACCTTCACTCCCGGCGAGATCTTCGCGCAGGACAACGTCGATTGCGTCGTGCGCGGAGAGCCCGAGCTCACGGTGCGCGATCTCGCGCGGCGCGTCGCGGCGGGGGAGAGCTTCGCGGGCGTGGAGGGCATCACGTGGAAGCGCGCCGATGGCGAGATCGTGCACGAGCCCGAGCGCGAGAAGGTCAGGGACCTCGACAGCCTGCCGCTGCCCGCGCGGCACTTGTTGCGCAACGAGCTGTACCGCTTCCCCGGCATCGACGGCCCGATCACCACGGTCAAGAGCTCGCGCGGCTGCCCGCTCGACTGCTCGTTCTGCGGCTACACCCTCGCGCAGGGCCTGCGCTTTCGCTTCCGCAGCCCCGAGAACGTGCTGCGCGAGCTCGAGGACGTCGTGCGCGTGCACGGCGTGCACCACGTCGTGTTCCGCGATCCGATCTTCACCACGCGCAAGGACCGCGTGCACGCGATCTGCGACGGGATCCTCGCGCGCAAGCTCGATCTGAAGTGGCAGTGCGAGACGGCCGTGAAGGTGCTCGACCGCGCGCTGCTCGAGACGATGGCCAAGGCCGGCTGCGTGCACATCTCGCTCGGAGTCGAGTCGGGCAACGAGTTGATCCAGCGCAAGCACTGCGGCGCGAAGCTGCTCGACCACGACGCGGCCGTGAAGGTCTTCGCTGATGCGCGCGAGCTCGGAATCGAAACGCGCGCCTTCTGCATGATCGGCTTTCCCGAGGAGACGCCCGCGATGGTCGAGGACACGTTGCGCTTGGTCGAACGCTGTGATCCCGATCAGGTGCAGTTCTGCGCGGTCACGGCCTATCCCGGCACGCCGCTCTACAAGCTGCTCAAGGGCGAACGCGACTTCGACTACGCGACCATGACGGGCTTCAAGGCGCTCGAAGGCAACGAGTTCATGAGCGCGGCGCAGATCGAGGCCAAGATCCGCGAGGCCTATCGCCGCTTCTACACTCGGCCGCGGCGTCTCGTGCGCGAGTTGCGCCATCCGCTGCGACTGGCGAGCAAGGTCGTGCGCTACTTCACGCTGTTCCGCGCGCGGGCCTGAGCCCGATCGAGCCAGCGCGAGCGCGGCGCTCGCACCGGCCCTGGGGTGCGAACGCCGCGCGAAGCACGCTTCTTGGCGGACTAGTTCGTGCCGGGGAACGGCGGCCAGTCGCGCGGCCTCATGCGCTCGTCGACGATGCGGTGCTGCGTGCCCGAAGGCAGGATCTGCAGCGACTTGAGGAACTCGATCACGCAATCGCGGCCGTAGCTGTCGAGCGCGAGGAACCCCAGCCGCGAGGCGTCGGCCTCACCGAAGTGGTTCACCACGGCTTCGCGCAGCGTCGTGAAGCGACCGTGGTGGAAGTAGGGGGCCTCGTTGGCACAGCCCCAGAGCTTCTTCGTGAGGAACTTGGCGTTGCCGGCGCGGAACGCCGCGGAACCGCCCGGAGCGTGCATGTCGAGCGACTCGCGGTTGGGGTCGTTCGGTCCGGCGGTGATGTCGTGCAGCTTGAGGTCGGTGAAGGCGGGAACCTTCGTCACGCCGCCGGTGGCGACAAGCCGCGGCTTGGGGAGCTCGCTGTGGTTGAGGTTCGTCGAGAACACGCCGTGCTGCGCGACGTAGGCGTCACCGAGCGCGAGGTTTCCAGCCGGGCTGTAGGGGCTCGGCTCGCTGAAGATGCTGGTGCTCAGCGGGAGCTCCGGCACGTGGCAGGTGGCGCAGCCGATCGAGACGAACAATTGCTCACCCGTGCTGATCGCCGCTTCGAGCGCGTCGACGTCGGGGATCACGCGGCCGGGTACGGGCAGCGTCGCTTGAAACAGCGTGACCGCCGTCACGTCCGCGACCGTCATCTCCGTGGTGAAGCCGTCGCCATCGACGTCGCTCGCGCCGAAGCGTTCGACGGTTTGGATACCGTGGTGGTGGTTGAAGGCGTTGTTCGAGAACTGGCGCAGGCTCGTGACGGCGCCCGCCTGATGGAACGGCTTGAGCACGAGGCTCGGCTTCGCACCGGCGGGCGTGGCGACACTGCCGGCGCTCAAGCCCGTGACAGCGCTCGCGTCGTAGCTGCCGTCGGCGCCGCGCGCGAGCTGTCCGAAGGAGATGCCCTTGGCGACGAGCGCCACGCTCGAGCCGGGAGCGAGCGCGTCGCGGCGCGCCTGCAACTCGGCGGTCATCTGACGGGCGAGCAACTCGATGTAGCCAGCCCCGTACATGCCGATGCTGGCGCGGAAGTTGGCGAGTTCGTCGAGCGCGACGGGCTGGCCGTTCTCATCGACCCGGCCCCGCAGCGGCGTCATGTCGTTGGGGTCGAAGTCCACGAAGTCGAAGCGCTGTCCGAGCACGAACACGCCGCCCACGAAGTCACCGCCGCCGCCGGGCGCGCCGAAGGGCGCGTTGTGACAGGCCGCGCAGGAGTTCGCATCCGGGCCCGAAATGCGGTTGAACGAGCGCGCCCCGACCAGCGGAGAGCTCGGGTCCGACAGCGCGCCGCCGGTGCCATCGCTCAGCGGACGCCCGGCGCCCTCCTGCGAGGTCCAATTCGCGCTGAAGAGCGCGCGACCGTGCTGCAGCAGCCTCGACAGCGAACTACTGAACTCAGCGCCGTCGGCGAGGTGAGTGCCAATGGACACCTCCTGACCGATGGACTGGGCCGAGGCCGCGGAGGCGAGGAACACGACACCGAGTAGCGACAGATTGAGAGATCGCATCGAGGCACTTGGGGGGTAGGGGAAACAAGCTCACTCGTGGCAGAATGGAGGGCGTCTCGCGCCTGCGCGGGACGCCTTTTCTAGGGACGTTCCTCGCGTGGTGGGGCGAGCGATCGCGGGCCTTGCACGGCTCTCGATCGCGCACGGGGAATCCGAGCGAGCCCCGGCGTCGAGGGGGACCTCAGCCCGTCGAGCCGCTCGCGCACCGCTCGGTGGGAGGGGCCCGAGGTGGTCGGAATGTACGCCATCGAAGCCGTAGACGGAGCGCTCCCGCTAGAAGTTCCCAAATTTCCATGCGATTTCCTATCGAGTCCGCTCGGCCCCCCGCACGGGGTTGCGGCAGATCTCGGCGAGGCGACGAGAATCGAGTTTCGCCGCGCTCGGGTGAGGGGCCCGCGGGAGGGGCGCGACCCGCGGCGGCACGGCCCGGCCGCTCGGAAGGGGTCGGGAGACTCGATTGAGTATGGGCGCGATCGGGTCGGGCGGCGCGATCGGGTCGGGCGGCGCGATCGGGTCGAGCGGCGCGGTTGGGTCGGGCGGTGCGATCGGGTCGGGCGGTGCGGCCGGAGCGCTGTGCGCTCGGGACTGCGTCGAGCGCGGGAACTCGGACCTAGCTCGGGCGGTCCGTGCGCCACCAATCGAGGGCGGCGACCTCGCGGATGCCTTGGGCGTAGGTGCGCGGCTCCCAGCCGAGCTCGAACTTGGCGTTCGTGATGTCGTGCTCGTGGTGCAGGTTGAAGTACGCGCTCGCGCGGCGGTCGGCCGTGTTGTCGGCGAACAGGCCCTTGAGGAAGATCAGGCGGTCGGCCCACTTCTTGGGGATGTTGCGGCGGCGCAGCTTGCCGCCGGCGGCCGCGATCGAGAGGTCGACGAAGTCGTTGTAGGCGATGCCCGAGGGCCCCGCGATCTCGTACACGCAGTCGACGCCGCGCTCGAACGCGAAGTAGCGCATCACGGCGTCGACGGCGTCCTCGACGTGCACTGGGTTGATCTTGGAGAGGCCGTCGTGGGGCACCCAGTAGGAACCGCGCTGGGCGGCGCAACGGCGCAGGAACGGCGCGGTGTGACGGTAGTCGCCCACGCCGTACACCAGCGTCGGGCGGAAGCTCGCCCACTCGAAGCCAGAGCCCTTGATCAGCTTTTCCTGCACGCGCTTGGTGTCGCGGTAGTAGCTGTAGACCGGCGCGCCGATCACGGCCGAGGAGATGATCCAGATCTGGAAATCGCGGGCGGCTTCGCGGCGCGCGGCGTCGAGCAGGTGGGTCGTGCCTTGGATGTTGATCTTCTGCATCGACTCGTCGCCGAGGTGGTCGTGCGCCGAGGCGATGTGGATCAACAGGTCGATGTCGGCGAGGAAGCCGCGCAGGGAAGCGGCGTCGACGAGATCGCCGGTGTGGACCTCGAGGGGCGCGCGAGCGGGATGCTCGAGGGCGGACTCGCGGCCGGGGCGCACGAGCACGCGGATCCGGTGCCCCGCGGCGGCGAGGGAGCGCACCATGTAGCGACCGATGAAGCCGGTCGCGCCGGTGACGGCGACGTGGAGCGGACCTTGGCGGTGGAAGGCGGACACGGCGGGAGCGGGGAGGATGTGCCGGGAAGGCTGTTGCGGGGAGGTTGTAGCCGCGGCGAGGAGCGGCTCCAAGAGGCGCGGCGCGAGGCGGGGAGGCGCGGCGCGAGGCGGCGGGGGGGGACTCTGGGCTCTGCGAGAGGCGGGTGGGCTCTGCGCGAGGCGGCGGGGGGGGACTCGCCGCGTGGGTGGGGCGAAGGGATGATGGAGGCATGGGGAGCGCGCGGACCTTCGGACTGGTGTGTGCGCTGCGCGAGGAGCTTGGAACGCTGCGCGAGCGCGCGAGCAGGGCGGAACGCGCGCTCGGGCTCGACGTGCTCGAGTTGCAGGTGGGGGAGACGCGCCTTGTGCTGTGCGTCAGCGGCGTCGGAAAGGTGGCCGCGGCGCGCGCGGCGGCGGCACTTCTGGGAGCCGGGGCGCGCGAGGGGCTGCTCGTCGGAGGCACCTGCGGCGGCCTCAAGCGCGGGCTGGTGCCGGGAGTCCTCGTGCACTGCACGCGCGCCGTGCAGGCGGATCTGGCGGTGGCGCAGGGGCGCGAAGTCGAGTCCTGCGCTCACCTGCGAGCGGCTTGGCGGCGGATCGCGGAGGGGCCCGAGGGCTGGTTTCTCACGGCCGATCGGCCCGTGCTGTCCCTGTGGCGGCGTCTGAGGCTCGCGCGGGCCTTCGCGGGGCCGGCGGTGGCCGACATGGAGACGGCGGCGGTGGCCGCGGTCGCGAGCGCGGCCGGAGTGCCGTGGGCGGCACTGCGCGCCGTCACGGATGGGGCCACCGGGCTGGGGGCGGCGTCCTTCAAGTTGCATTTCCCAAGGCAGGCGGGGCGCTCGGCCGATACGGTCCCGGCGCTGCTCGAGTCCTTGAGCGCCGCCCCCCGAACGTGACCTCTCGCCCGATTGCCGACCTTCGCACCGCCGCGCTAGCCTCTCGCTCGCGGCCGAGAACGTGTGTCAGCTCGCCGTCGAGCGTCGCGCGCGGGCGCCGCCCCGCCATGCCAGAGCGCACAGCCACCGCCGCCTTGGGATACCGCGCCCGCACGGGGAGGGCCGCTTGAGCGCCGCAGGGACGTTCGTCCGCCGCAACTTCGAGCCGCTGGTGCTCTCGGTTCAGGTGCTGGTCGATCTGGCGGTCATCTGGCTCGCCTGCTGGCTCGGTTGGAGGCTGCGCGAGTCGCTCGCCGGCGTGAGCGGACCGGAGTTCATCCACTACCGCGAGGTGTTCCTGCTCACCGCGGCCGTGACCCTCGTCTCGTTCCACGCGACGGGCATGTACAGCCCGCTCAAGAGCCTGCTCAACATCGAGGAGTTCAAGTCGGTCGCGAAGTCGACGCTGACGAGCTTCCTCGTCGTGCACGCGCTCCTGCTCCTGCTGCGCACCGCCACCGGCCTGCCCGAACACGGCATCTACCAGCTGCTGATCCCGCTGCACAACTTCGTCAACATCGAGATCACCGACGAACGCGGGGTGTGGCAGTTCTCGCGCATGGGCGTCGTGCTCGCGTTCGTGATGATCGGCGTGTTGACCACCGCGAGCCGCTTCTGCTCGTTCAAGGTGATCCAGTGGCTGCACCGCCGCGGCATCGGCAACCGCAACGTGCTGATCTTCGGCACGGGCGACACGGCGCGCCGCCTGCAAAAGAAGTTCGTGCTCGTCCCGACGCTCGGACTGAACTTGCTCGGCTTCGTCAGCGCGCGCAGGGACGAGGTCGGTTCGCGCATCGATCGCTTCGAAGTGCTCGGCGTCGCGGAAGAACTCGAGTTCCTCATCCGGCGTCACAAGATCAGCGAGGTCTTCGTCGCGATCCCCGAGGCGGACGAGCGCGATCTGATGGCACTGATCGAGACGCTCGAACGCGAGGGCGTGGTCTACCACGTCGTGCCGCGCTTCCACCACATCTTCTCGCACAAGGTGCGCATCGAGACGCTCGACTCGATTCCGCTCGTCACGCGTCCGGATCGCAAGCCCTCCTTCCTGCAGGTCACCGCCAAGCGCGCGCTCGACCTGATCGTCGCCACGGCGGCGCTCGCTCTCACGGCTCCGCTGTTCGTCGCCACCGCGATGCTCATTCGACGCGAGTCTCCCGGTCCCGTGTTCTTCCGGCAGAAGCGCGTGGGAAAGGACGGAGCGCCGTTCGAGATGCTCAAGTTCCGCACGATGCACGTCGAGCAGGGCGGCGACGCGCCCAAGCCCAAGAGCCACCACGATCCGCGCCTCACGGCGATCGGGCGCTGGCTGCGCCGCTACAGCCTCGACGAGTTGCCCCAGTTGATCAACGTGTTGAAGGGCGAGATGTCGATCGTCGGTCCGCGCCCCGAGATGGCGTTCATCGTCGAGCGCTACGGCCCGCTCGAGCGCGAGCGCCTGCGCGTGAAGCCGGGCCTCACGGGCCTGTGGCAGATCTCCTATGCGCGCGGCGAGGCGATCCACGAGAACATGGAGTACGACATCTACTACATCGAGCACCAGTCGTTCCTGCTCGACGTGGTCATCATCGCGCTGACCGGCTTCGCGGTGGTGAAGGGCACGGGCGCGTACTGAGCAGGCGAGCGGTGCACGTCCTGCACGTGATCGAGGCGACGATCGGCGGCACGCGCCGACACGTGGTCGATGCCTGTCGCGGGCTGCGCGCGCGCGGAGTGCGCGTCACGCTGGCGGCCTCGGCGCGGCGCGATCCGGCCTTTCGAGACGATCTGGCCGCGCTCGCGCGCGCGGGAGTCGACGTGCGAGAGCTGCCGATGGTGCGTTCGATTGCTCCGCACCGCGACCTCGCGCACACACTCGCGCTGCGCTCCGTGATCGCGGAGCTGCGACCCGACATCGTGCACACGCACTCGAGCAAGGCTGGCGCGGTCGGCAGGCTGGCCTCGTGGTCGTGCGGCATCGGCGCTCGCATCCACACGCCACACACGTTCGCGTTCCTGTTCAGCGCCATGTTCTCGCCGCTGTCACGCGCGCTGTTCCGGGCCGTGGAAAAAGAGCTCGCGCGCAAGACGGATCGTTTCATCGCCGTGAGCGGCGACGAGGCCGCGACGTTCGCCGCGGCCGACTTCATTGCGTCGAGCAAGGTGCGCGTGGTCGGCAACGGGATCGACCCGCTGCGCTTCGAGAACGCCGTGGCCAGCGAACGCGGCGCGCTGGGCGTGCCGCTCCACGCGCCGCTCGCGCTCTTCGTCGGCTTGCTCAACGTCGCCAAGGGACCCGACCTCGCGCTGCGCGCGCTGGCCCTGCCCGCGCTCGCCAACGTGCACCTCGCGTTCGCGGGGAGCGGCGAGATGGAAGGCTCCCTGCGCAAGCTCGCGCACGCCTTGGGGGTGGAGTCGCGCGCGCACTTTCTGGGATGGCGCGACGACGTTCCCGAGTTGCTCGCCACCGCCGACGCGCTGCTCTTGCCGTCGCGCTGGGAGGGCATGCCCTACATCGTGCTCGAGGCGATGGCCGCCAGCCGACCGGTGGTGGCGACGCCGGTCGATGGCGCGCGCGCGCTGCTCGCGGACGGGCAGGCGGGTCGAGTGTGCAAGTCCAGCGAACCGCAGGACATCGCGGACGCTCTCGCGGCGGTGCTGAAGCTGGATGGCGGCGCGCGAAGGCTGCTCGGCAAGTCCGGCCAAGCCAAGGTGCGGGCGGGTTTCACGCTCGAGCACATGGTCGATGGACTGCTCGGCGTGTACGGGGAGTTCGCGTGAGGATCCTCCACGCGATCACGACGCTCGACGTGGGCGGCGCCGAGATGCACCTGCTCGCGCAGGTGCGCGGCCAGTGTGCGCGTGGGCACAGTGTGCGCGTCGTGTACTTCAAGGGTCAGGGAACGCTCGCGCCCGACTTTCTCGCCGCGGGCGCCGAGCGCGTCGAACGCTCGTCGTTCGCAGGCGGGCTCTTCGGCGACTTGCGCACGAACCTAGTTTGGGCGCAGGTCACGCACACGCACCTGCTCAAGGCCGACATGGGCGTGGCCGTGCTCGCCACGCTGGCCGGACGTCGCGCGGGACTGGTCTCGAGCAAGCACAACGACGAACAGGTGCTGACGCGACCGCTCGTCTCGCTCGTGCACGGGCTCATCGGACGGCTGCCTCGACGCACGATTCCACTCTCGGATCACGTGGCGCGCTTCATCGAGCGCCACGGACGCATTCCGCTCGCGCGAATGACGCGCATCTACTACGGACTCGATCCGACGCCATTCGAGGAGGCGGCGCTGGCCGCGCCGGACGTGCGCGCCAAGCTGCGCCGCTCGTTGGGACTGGGCGACGATGAGGTCGTGTTCACGTGCGTGGCTCGCTTCGCTCCGCAGAAGGCGCACGCGGTGCTGCTGCGAGCCTTCGCGCGCGCGAGAGCGAGCGGCGGCGGTGAGCGCCTGCGACTGCTGCTCGTCGGCGACGATCCGTTCGGCGAGGGTCGCGCCCGAGCCGTCGCACTCGCGCACGAACTGGGCGTGCACGGCCCGGTCGTGTTCGCCGGCATCCGTCGCGACGTGCCGCAGGTGCTCGCGGCATCCGACGCGTTCGTGATGTGCTCCTTGTGGGAAGGCCTCGGCCTCGTGTTCCTCGAAGCCATGGCGACGGGCTTGCCGGTGCTCGCGACGCGCGTCTCGGCGGTGCCCGAGGTCGTCGAGGATGGCCGCACGGGCCTGCTGGTGCCGCCCGCGGACGTCGACGCGCTCTGCGCCGCGATGCTGCGCCTCGCCGACGACGCGGAACTCCGACGCGCGCTGGGCAGCGCGGGACGCGAGCGAGTCAGAAAAAACTTCGCGCTCGAGCGCATGATCGAGGAGACGCTGGACGTGTACTCGCGGTTGCACCCACAGCCTCCGCGCGGCCGATAGACCCTGCGCACGCGCCATGTCCGAACAGCAACGACCGACGCCGCCAACCCAGCCCCAGACGGTGGCCGCCAGCGAGGGCGAAACGCAGCGTTACCGCGGCCCGGATCGGCGCCAGCGGCGGACGCCGCGCTTCTCGCGCTACACGTTCTTCGGAGGCCGACGGCGCAGCGGCGGACGGCGCGAGGGCGAGAACGACGGCGCGTTCGTGGATCAATACAGCGGTCGACTCTTGCTCGCGATGCTCTGGATCGCCGCGATGAACGCGCTCGACAGCTTCTTCACGCTGCTGCACTTGCAATCGGGCGGCATCGAGCTCAACCCCGTCGCCAATGCGATGTTGGAATCGGGGCGCTTGGGCTTCGTCGCATCCAAGTCGCTCCTGATCATCGTTCCGCTCGTGGTGTTGACGCTCCACAAGAACTTCCCGCTCGCGCGCACCGGCATCTGGACCGCGGCGGGGGCGTACACCGTGCTGGTCGGATACCACCTCACGCTGCTGTGACGCTCCCGCGCGGCGTCGAACGGCCCCCCGTCGCACCCTAGACTCCCGTCCATGCGCATCGCACGTGTGCTCACGCGGCTGAACCTCGGCGGCCCTGCTCGACAGGTGCTCGCGAGCGATCCGCTGCTCGGCGCGCGGGGACACGCGGTCCGCATCTTCGTCGGCAGCCCACAGAGCGGTGAGGGCGATCTGTTCGAAACGGCGCGAGAGCGCGGGCTCGACGTGGTCCGTGTGCCCGGACTCGCGCGCGGCTGGTCGCTCGTCGGCGACTTGCGCGCGCGAGCATTCCTGCGCACGGCGCTGGCCGAGTTTCAGCCCGATGTTCTCCACACGCACGCCTCGAAGGCGGGCGCGCTCGCGCGCTGGGCCAGCGCCGGGCTCGGCCACTTGCCGCGCGTGCACACCTTCCACGGGCACGTGCTCGAGGGCTACTTCCACCCGACGGTGTCCAAGGGAATCGCCGCGCTCGAGCGCAAGCTCGCGCGCGAGACCGACCGCATCGTGGCGGTGTCGCACGCGACGGCGGACGACCTCGTGCGGCTGGCCGTCGCGCGCGAGGACCAGATCGTCGTGATTCCGCCGGGCATCGACCTCGCGCCCTTCCTCGCGCTCGACTCAGGCAACGCCGTCCTGCGCCGCCTCGTGGGCGCGCGGGAGGATGCGCAACTCGTCGGCGTGTTCGGACGGCTGGCCGAAGTGAAGCGGCCCGAGTGGGCGATCGAGGTGTTCGAGTTGCTCGCGAGCCGCTATCCGCGGCTCCAGCTCGTGTTCATCGGGGACGGGGATCAGCGTGGAATGCTCGAGCGACGCATCCGCGGCCTGAGTGAGAGCTGGCGCGAGCGCGTGCACATGCTCGGCGCCATCGACGACGTCGCCCCGCTGTACGCCGACCTCACGGCGGTGCTCTTGACCTCGCGCCAAGAGGGCCTGCCGGTGGCCTTGATCGAGGCCGGGGCCGCCGCGAAGCCCGTGGTCGCGACGCGCGTGGGAGGCGTCGCGGAGATCGTGGCCGAGGAACGCACGGGCAGTCTGGGAACGAGCGTCGACGAGCTCGCGTACGGTCTGGCGCGACTGCTCGAGTCTCCGGCCGAGGCCCACGCCATGGGGCAGCGCGCGCGCATGCGCGCGCAGTCGCGGCACTCCGCACAGGCGCTCTCGACGCGCCTCGAGCAGCTCTACCAAGCGGTCGTGGCCGAGCGGAGCGCGCGCGCTTGAAGCTGCTGTTTCTCACGCAGGTGCTCGATCGCTCGGATGCGGTGCTCGGTTTCGTTCCGCGCTGGATCGAGGGGCTCGCGCGCCGCTGCGAACGCGTGCGCGTGCTGGCGCTCGAAGTGGGGGACGTTGCGGGCCTGCCCGGCAACGTCGACGTGCGCGAGATCGGGCGCAAGGGCTGGATCGGCCGCTACCTGCGCAACCGCCGCTACCTGCGCGAGGCGCTGCTCGATGAGGGCTTCGACGTCGTTCTGGCGCACATGGTGCCGCGCTACACGCTGCTCTCGAGCGCCATCGCTCGGAAGGCCGGCGCCCGCGAGTTCCTGTGGTACACGCACGGCGCCGTCGACGCGCGGCTCGAGCGCGCGGTGAAGGCCGTCGAGCTCGTGTTCACGGCCAGTGAGGAGTCGCTGCGCATCGAGACGCACAAGAAGGTCGTCACCGGTCACGGCATCGACCTCGAGCACTTCTCCGCGCGCGGGACGGAGCCCGTGCGTCCCATCCGCCTGCTCGAAGTGGGGCGACTCACGCCGGCCAAGGATCCGCTGACGGTGATCGCCGCGGTGGGGATCCTCGTCGCGCGTGGATTCGACGTGCACCTCGATCTCGTCGGTGGTGGACTGGTCGCGTCCGATGACGCGTACAGCGCGCGCGTGGCGGAGCAGATCGCCGTCGGCGGGCTCACCTCGCGCGTGATGCTGCACGGCTCCGTGCCCTATCGCGAGATCGTGCCGTACTACCAGCGCTCGACGATGGTGCTCAGCGCGAGCCGCACGGGCAGCATCGACAAGGTGGTCCTCGAGGCGATGGCCTGCGCGCGACCCGTGATCACCTGCAACGACTCCTTCCCGCGCCTGTTCCGCGAACTCGGCGCCGATGGCGAGGCGCTGCTGTTCGAAGCGGGCAGCGCGGCTTCGCTGGCCGACCGCATCGAGCGCATCCTGCGCCTGCGACAGCCCGAGCGCGCTGCGCTCGGCGAGCGCCTGCGTGCGCTGGTCGCCCGAGATCACGAGGTCGACGCGCTGATGGAGAGACTCGTCGCGCGCATGCAGCCAGGCTACCGAGGGCGAGCGTGAGCGCAGAGATCCCCGAAGCGTTGCTCGAGCCGCTGCGGCGAGCGCTCGCTTGGCTCGCGAGCTTGCGCGATGCGCAGGGTCGCATCGTGTGCCCCGAGCACAAGATCGAGCACACCGGCAAGAGCGCCGGAGCCGCGGTGCTCGCGGCGCGACTCTCGCTGCACGACAGGCCCGAGCATCGCGAACGCCATCGCGCGTTCGCGCTCGAGCAGGGACGTCGGCTGGTCGCCAATCTCCATCGCGAGGGCACGAGCGAGTGCCACACGTTCTGGCCGGGCCGCCACGACAAGTACAACAGCTCGAACGCGATCATCGACGGCGGTGCGTGCAGCGCGGCGCTCGCCGAGCTCGTCGAGATCTTCGGCGACGAGCTCGCGGACGCGGATCGAACCGCGTTCGGCGCCGCGAGCCTGCTGCATGCGCGCACGTACTTGCGCTACGCCGTGCTCGACAAGGGCGTACCGGCCCAGCGAGCGTGGGGGTTGACCGGCCTCGCGGCGGCGTCGCGTCTGGCCGCGGACGCGGAGCTGGAGCGGGCCGCGATCGAGGCGTTCGGCGCGATCGAAGCCGTGCAGAATGGCGACGGGAGCTTCCCGTATCACCCGCGGCACTGGGGAGCGCCGAGCACAGGCGCGAGCGACGCGTCGAGCTTCTATCACTCGCGCATTCCCGCGTTCCTGATGTACTCGCTCGAGCGCCTCGGTCGCGATCCGACGCGCGAGCCGTTCGCGCGCTCGATCCGCGCCGCGCTCGACTTCACCGAAGCGCTGCACGGGCCCGACGGCCTCAAGGTCGGCCTCGTCGAAGCGAAGCCTTGGTACTGGGGCGCCGAGTATGAAGTGGCGTCGCATGTGTTCGACGTGTACGCGCTCGCGAGAGGCTGGAAGCTGTTTGGCGAGCCGCGCTTCGCGCGTGCCGCGGTGCGCGCCGCTCGCACCTGGAGCGCGCACCTCATGCCGAGCGGAGAGCCGCGCTCGCACCTCCCCGGACAGGGTCGCACGAAGAGCTACCAGTGCCCGGTGTTCTGGGCCTGTCACGCCGAGTGGATCGCGCGCGCGCTGCCCGAGCTCGCGCAAGCGCAGGCCGCCCTCGCACCGGACCTCGTCGATCCCGGGCGCGGGTTCGAACGAACCGTGCGCTGGTTCCCAGACGCTGCGCTCGCACGTCTAGAGGACGACTGCGTCGTCGCGTGGGTCCGCGCCGGCCACCCCGCCTCCAACGTGCACTACGGGAGTCCACACGGCAGCGGGCTGCTGCGCGCCGTGCGCAAGTCCGATGGCGCGAACCTGCTCGAACGGCAGCGTTGGCGCTGCGATCAGGAGGGCGAGTGGGCGGCGCGCGCCGGTCGCTTTTCGCTCGCTCGCGGCTGGAGCGCGAGTGCCACACAGCTGCGCTTTTCATTCTGGCTGCTCCGCAACCACCTCCGCGGCGGGCGCTGGGCCCTCGCGCTCATGGCGCCGCTCGAAGTCATCTGGCGCGGCCTGTGCGGTTTTGGGTCGAGCGAAGTCTCCAGCGCCTTTCACGACTCGCCCGTCGCACGGATCGACTCGCGCTCCATCGCGCTCTCGGGCGCGCTCGCATGGCGCAACGGGTCCGCGCCCGCGGGCTCGCGGCTCGAGCGGCGCTTCGAGGTCGATGGCGCGGGACTCACGGTGAGCGAGCGCTGCGAAGCCTCGGAGGCGCTGCGTTCCCTGCGCTATCGCTGGCCGAGCGCAGCGACCGAACGCCGCGGCGAAGGCAGTGCGGAACGGACCTACCGGCTGTGCTAGGGTTGGGGCACCAACAGGTCGACTCGTGAACCCGACGCGCACTCACGGCGGACTCGGCACGACGCTGCGTGCCGCGCTCAACGCAGGGCTCGGTGCCGGGGCGTTCATCGGACTCGTCGATGGCGTCGGCGCGGGACTGCGTACGGGCACGAGCGGGGCGCTCACGTGGCTCGGCTGCATGGCCGCGAGCGCGCTCGTCTACGGCGCGGTTCTCACGCCGCTCGCGCTCGCGCTCGCGCTCCTCGGCCACCGTTGGCTGCGCCAACGCACTCTCGGCGAGCGCTTGACGCGGCTGTCGATCGCCGTGCTCGGCCTCGCGTGGTTCGTCGGTCTGGTGTGGTGGACTCGACCGTGGGTGTTCCCAGGGATCTCCATCACCGATCCCAAGCGGCTCGCCGCCTCGTTGCTGCTCGCGCCCGTCGGCGTGTTCCTCGGCTGGGCGTGCGTGAACATCGGCGGCAAGCTCGCGCGCTCGGTTCAATGGACCCTCGCCGCGCTCGTGGCGCTGTGCTGGCTGGGCGGAGGAGTCTTCCTGGCGACGTCGCGCTCCGATTCCGAGCGCCTCGGAGCGATCGGAGAGCGCACGGCGAAGCTCCCCAACGTGCTGTGGTTCGTGTGCGACGCGATGCGCGCCGACGCGCTCGGCTGCTACGGCAACGAGCGCGTGCAGACCCCCCGCATGGACGCGCTCGCGCGCGATGGCGTGCTGTTCGAACGCGCGTTCGTGCAAGCGCCGTTCACGGGTTCGAGCTTTGGCTCGTGGTTCACGGGCAAGTACCCGCGGCGCCACGGATTCGTGCGCATGGCGCCCGACACGCGCATGGCTCCGAACGTCACGCTCGCGTCGCACCTGAAGGACGCGCCGCTGCTCGAGGGTGGCAAGCTGGAGCGCGAGGACTATCACTGCGTCACGTTCATGACGGGCGCGCTTTCCCAGTCGGCTGGGCTCGCGCGCGGGTTCGACTCGTACTTCGAGTCGTTCATGGGCCACCATCTCGTCGATGTGGAGAACTCGTGGAGCCTGTTCAGCTCCGAGCTCCTGCTCTACATCGCGCGCACGAAGCTGGCGCAGAAGTTCGATTCGACGCCGGTGGCGAGCGAGGCGTCCAAGTGGCTGCGCAAGAATGGGCACAAGCGCTTCTTCGCGATGGTGCACCTGTTCGCGACGCACACGCCCTATGACCCGCCGGACGACATCCGCGCGCTGTACTGCGATCCGAGCTACGCCGGTCCCTTGAGCGTGTTTCGCTCGGACCATGCGTTCGCGATCCACGAAGGCAAGGCCACTCCGAGCGAGGCCGATGCGCGCCAGATTCGAGCGCTCTACGAGGGCGGCGTCACCTACACCGATCGACAGATCGCCCTGGTGCTCGCGGAGCTCGAAAAACTCGGAACGCTCGACGACACGCTGGTCGTCGTGACCGCGGACCACGGCGAAGAGCTCGGCGAGCACGGCGTGTGGGAGCACAACCACATGTTTCAATCGAACCTGCGCGTGCCGCTCGTGATGCACTGGCCGCGCAAGCTGCCCTTGAACGCGCGCGTCGGGGCGCTCGTCGAGTCGATCGACTTCCTGCCGAGTGTGTGCGAGGTGCTCGGCATCGCGACGCCGAGCGAGTCGGCGCTCGACGCCAGCGGACGTGACTACGGCGTCCTCGACGGCCGCAGCGTGATGCCTCTGCTCGACGGCCGCGCCACGGCGGTGCGCGAATTCTCGTTCGCCGAGAATGGCCTCGAAATGTCCGTGCAGGACCTGCGCTGGAAGCTCGTCGTGCCCTCGGTCGATGAGCGCAACGAGCCGCTCGCGCTCGCGGGGCAGACGCTCGAGTCGCTCTCTGGCCGCGGGATCGCCAAGCCGCGCCTGTACGACCTCGAGAGCGACCCGCTCGAGAGCCACAACGTGATCGCCCAAGCGGGGCCGCAGGCCCAACGCCTGCTCGCGGCCCTCGCGGGTTGGGACGCTTCGATGCCGATCCCGCGCTATGAAATCGTGCTCTCGCCGCGCGACGTGGTCGAGAACGCACGCCGCATGGCGGAGATCGGCTACGGCGACGGCATCGGCCAGACTGCCCCCCAGGCTCCCAAGCAGCCGTGAAGCGCGCGCTCGCGATCGTCGCCAACACACGGCTGCCCTCCGAGCGCGCCCAAGGCCTCCAAGTGGTGCAGAGCGCGGCAGCGTTCGCCCGCCTCGGGCTCGACGTCGAGCTCCTGCACGCCAAGCGCGCGCGCGAGCTCGCGCTCCCGCCAGGAACGGACCTGTTCGCTCACTGCGGCGTGAGCGGCGGTGCGCACCCGCGCGTGAGCGCGGTCGAGTGCTTCGACATTCTCGAGCGCTTTCCGCGTGCGTGGCAGTTCTGGCCGTCGCGTTTGCAGGAGTGGAGCTTCTCCGCGCAGGCCGCGTCGCGGCTCGTCCGCGAGGCGCCGCCACGGTGGGTGCTCTCGCGAGAGATCGAGTGTGGAGAGCGACTCGTTCGCGCGGGGCACCGCGGCGTGTTCCTCGAGCTCCACGCCGTTCCCGGGGGTCGCCTACGGCGAGCCCTGCTCCGGCGCGCGGCCCGCGGCGTCCGCGGCATCGTCGCGATTTCCGGTGGGGTGCGCGACGACTTGCTCGCGCTCGACATCGACGCGCGCGCGCTCACGGTCGAGCACGATGCGTTCGAGCCGCAGCGCTTCGAGCCCCGTCCGACGCGCTCCGAGGCGCGGCGTGCGCTCGACTTGCCGCCGGAGCGGGCGGTCGTCGTCTACACCGGCGGGCTGCTCCCATGGAAGGGCGTCGATGTGCTCGTCGAAGCAGCGCGTCGGGTGCCGGAGGCGCTGGTCGTGATCGCGGGTGGCATGGAACAGGACGTCGCGGCGCTGCGCGCGCGCTCAAGCGGCATTCCCAACGTCCGCATCGACGGCTTCCAGCCGCCCAAGCAAGTGGCGCTGTATCTCGCGGCCGCGGACGTGGGTGTCGCTCCCAATCGCTCCACGCCCGCGATCAGCGCGCGCTACACCTCGCCGCTCAAGGTCTTCGAGGCGATGGCCGTCGGACTGCCACTGGTGGCGAGTGACCTGCCGTCCCTGCGCGAGGTGCTGCGGCACGGATCCGACGCGTGGCTGGTGCGGGCCGACGATGCGGAAGAACTTGCCGGCGGCCTGAAGAAACTGCTGGGGGACGCGGACCTGCGGCGCGCGCTCGGGAAGTCGCTCGCGGCACGTTCCGCGGAGCACACCTGGGACGCGCGCGCGCGGCGGCTGGTGCGCTGGATGGGCGAGCGGACCTCCTGAGCCGATCCATCCCGAGTCCCTCCACGCCCAGCCGATCCGTCATGCGCGTCCTCTACCTCACCGATTCGCTCTCCGACCTCGACGGGGTCGGACGCTATGGCGTGCGCCTGCTGCGAGCGTTGGAGGAGCAGCGTCCGGGGCTCGAAGTGCGCGTGTTGCTCGGTCGCAAGCACCGCGCGACGTCGGCCGACGTCCCGGCGCACTGGAAGGTCGAGGTGGCCTTGCCGCCCGACTACTTCTTCTACATGTCGCCGTGGAAGTTCTGGGCGAGCCTGCAACTCGCCCAGCGCCGCGTCGCGCGCGCGGCTCGCGACTGCGATCTCGTCCACGCGATCAAGGACTACCCGCACAACTTGGCGGGCCTGCTCGGCGCCGAGCGTGCGGGCAAGCCATGCATCGCGACGGGCCATGGCACGTACACGGTGCAGCCGCTCGTCGATCCGCGCCACGCTCGGCGTTCGGCCGCTGCCTACGCCCGCTTCGACGCGCTGATCGCCGTCAGCCGTTTCACCGCGGAGCGCGTGCGCGAGCTGCTTCCCGCGCAACATGCGTTGCTCCCGCGCCTGCGCGTCATCCCCAACGCGGTCGATGCCGCGCGCTACGCGCGTCCAGCGTCCGTTTCGCGCAAGCCGTGGCACGGACTGCGCTTCACGCTCTCGATCGGCGAGCTGAAAGAGCGCAAGGGACACCACCTCGCGCTCGAGGCGTGGTGCGCCGTCGCCGCGACGCGCGCGGACTTGCACCACTTCGTGGTCGGGCGCGGCGCGGGCGACGAGTACGAGCGCGAGCTGCACGCGCGGGTCGAACGAGCGGGCCTCGGCCGTCGCGTGACGTTTCTCGGCAACGTGACCGAAGAGGAGAAGGTCGACCTGCTGCAGCGCGCGCAGCTATTCCTGCATGTTCCCGTGACGGCGCGCGACGGCGGCTTCGAGGGCTTCGGCATCGTGTACCTCGAAGCATCCGCCGCTGGAATCCCGTGCATCGGCACGCTGGGCTGCGGTGCGGAGGACGCGATCGAGGATGGCGGCACGGGCTTCCTCGTGGCCCAAGAGTCGACGGCCGTGGCCGACGCACTCGCACGCGTGCTCGACGACGACGAGTTGCGCGCGCGGCTGGGAGCCGGTGGGCGCGCACACGCCGCTCAATCGAGCTGGTCCGCCAACGCGCGCTCCGTGCTCGGCCTGTACGACGAGGCGCTCGCGCGACGCGGAGGCGGCGCGTGAAGCACAAGCTGCTCGCGGCGATTCGCACCAAGTTCGTCAAGGACACGCTCACGCTGCAAGCGAGCGGGTTCTTGACCCAGGCCAGCGGATTCGCTGCCTCGGCGCTGCTCGCCTTTGCGTTGGGCGCGCACGGTCAAGGCCTGTTCGTCATGGCCGTGACGCTGCAGGCGCTGCTGTTCAATCTGGTCAACGTCGGGGTCGTGCAGGCCACCGTGAGCCAGCTCGCCGCGGCCAGCTCGCGCGAATTGCACGAGAAGGTGACCGCGTGGCTCGCGTTCCTCGTCAAGACGTACCTCGTCACCGGCGCGCTGATGATCGGCATAGGCTGGTTCGCGCTGCCTGAGCTGTGCGAGCGAATCTACGGCGACGACTTGCCGCTCGACGAGGCGCGCGACCTCGGCGTTTGGGCCTGGTGGCTGACGTGGTGGATCCTGATCGACACGCCGCGCGCCGTGGCGCAGGTCGCGTTCCACGCGACGCGCCGCATGACTCCGCTCGCGCAGCTCGACGCGTCGCACGAGTTCATCCGCCTGTTCCTGACGCTCGGCGGCGTCGTGATCACGAATTCGCCCGCGGGCGCCGTGCTGGGCGAGATCGCAAGTCGCATGTGCGCGGCCTATCTCGCGCTCAACATGTACCGCAACGCGCGCAGGGACGGCGCCGCGTGGCTCCCGTCGTGGCGCGAGATCTGGGCCAAGGTGCCGAGCATCCCGCTCGCCAAGGGCCTGCGTCTGGGTCTGCGGCTGGGACTGCTCAAGAATGCCACGACGATCTTCATCAACGTGCTGCCGCGCCTGCTGCTGTCGGGCTTCGCGAGCTTCGCGTGGGTCGCCTACTTCAACATCGCGCAGAAGATCATGGGGCTGGCGACGATCGCCATGCAGGGCGTGTCGCGCAACGTGCTGCCGGCGCTGGCGGAGAAGCGCGGCAAAAATGATTTCCCTGGGTTTCGGCGCCTGTACTGGCGCGCGAGCCTGATCGGCGGCGCCTCGATCGCCGTCGCGATCGGACTCGGGCTCCTGATCGCGCGCGCCATGATCGCGCGCTTCTACCCCGAGGACTACACCGAGCCCGTGTTCAAGTGCTGCTGGATCCTCGCCATCGGCATGATTCCCACCGGCTTTGGCATCGCGCTCGATCCGTTCTACATCCTGACCAACAAGATGCGCGCGAACCTGCTGCTCGCGCTCATCGGCGCGATCGTGACGATTCCGATCAACGTCTACATCACCATGCTGTGGCCCGAGGAGGGTCCGGTGTGGGGGCAGGCGATCTACCTCTCGTGGTCGCTGGTGCACTTCACCTACATCGCGCTGTGGCTGCGCAACAACCGGCATGCCATCGAGTGGGGGAGCTAGCGAGCGTGCGCGTCCTGTTCCTCAACGACCTCTCCGACCCGCGCATCGGCTCGTCCGTTCGGTTGATGTACCAGCACGCGGCATGGCTGCGCGCGCAGGGCCACGAGACCTCTGCGGTGTGCGCGGTGCAGGATCCCGCGCTCGCGGGCGAGACCGAGATCGAGGGACTGCGCGTGCTCCGCTTGCACTCCGACTACGACGTGCGCTGGCGCGCGTGGGTGTCGCTCGACAATCCGCGGGTGCGCTCGGCGCTCCAGCGCGTGCTCGACGCGTTCCGCCCCGACATCGTCCACGCCCACCTCATTCACACGCACCTCTCCTACGAGGCGCTCGCGGCCGCGCGTCGTGCGCGCGCCGGCGTGGTCTTCACGGCGCACGACGTGATGACGTTCTGCTACCAGAAGTTGACCTGCTTCCATGGCGGAGAGGAGCACGGCGGCAAGTTGCGCGACTACACCGCGCACTGGCAGAAGTGCATTCCCTGCCAGCGCTTGCGCTATCGGCCGGGGCGCAACGGCGCGATCCGCCGCAGGCTCTCGCGCGACGTGCACCGCTTCACCGCGGTCTCGGAGGAGCTCTCGCTGGCGCTGCGCGCCAACGGCATCCGCGTCGATCGCGTCGTACCCAACGCCATCGCCGTCACCGAGCGGCTCCCCGACGCAGCCGCCGTGGCCGCGTTCCGCGCCCGCCATGGGCTCGAGGGCAAGCGCGTCCTCGCGATCGCCGGTCGCCTGCACGAGCAGAAGGGCGTCGGGCAGCTCTTCCGTGCGCTCGCACGGGTCGCGGAGCGCGTGAGCGACGTGCGGCTGCTCGTGATGGGGCATCGCCGCGTTTTTGACCTCGAGTTCGCCGAGAGCGCGGAGCGACTGGGAGTGGCGCGGCTCGTCGTGCCCACCGGTTGGCTCGACGGCGCCGAGCTCGCCTGCGCGTACTCGGCCGCCGACGTGTTCGTCACGCCGTCGATCTGCTTCGACACCTTCGGGATGGTCAATCTGGAAGCCATGGAGCACGCGCGCCCCGTGGTCGCCACGTGTTTCGGCGGTAGCCCCGAGGTCGTCGTAGATCGAGTCACGGGCCGCATCGTCAACCCGTTCGACATCGAGCGGCTCGCGGGCAGCTTGATCGAGCTGCTCGAGGATCGTGAGCAGAGCCTGCGCCTGGGGGCGGCCGGTCGGCTGCGGCTGATGGAGCGATTCGGGATCGAGCGGCTGGGTTCGGACTTCGCTCAGGAGTACGAGTTGGCCCTCGCTCGCGCGCGCTCCTGAGCCTTGGGCAGGCCTCGCCGTGGGCGCGCCGCAGCGTTTTCCGGCCCCACGCGGCTGGAATAGCCAAAACCTGCCGTTCACGGTACATTTGCTCCGTGTGCTCGTGCGGGAGCCGCGCTCTGGCCGATGAGCGCCCACGCTCCGCGAGCGACTTTTCAAGATGCGCCGAACGCTGCTCACCTACGTCAAGCCTCACGTTCAGGAAGACCCGCTGGCGATGCTGCTCGGCATCACCTACCTCGGCGCCTGTCTGGAGAAGGCGCAGCTTCCCGTCGAGCTCGTCGACGAGCGCATCGAAAACGATCAGGCCATGCGGGCCGCGATCGAACGCAACGACATCATCGGGTTCAGCGCGCTGACCCCGAACATCCGCCGCGCCATCGCCTGGGCCAAGTACGCCAAGGAGAAGGGCAAGCTCACGATCATGGGCGGGCCGCACGCCTCGGTCGATCAGGGCATTTTCCTCGACAGCGGACACTTCGACTACGTGCTCAAGGGCGAGGCCGAGGAGACGCTGCCGGAGTTCCTCAAGGCGCTCGAGGGCAACGACGAGCGCGCGCTCAGCCAAGTCGCCGGCCTCGCGGGCGTGCGCGAGCGTCAGATCTGGGTCGACAACCCCGCGCCGCCGCTGATCAAGAAGCTCGACGAGCTCCCGCTGCCCGCGCGCCACCTGCTTCCGATGGAGAGCTACTTCAAGCTCAACCCGGAGAAGCTCGCCTACGTGTTCACGACGCGCGGCTGCCCCTTCAAGTGCATCTTCTGCCAGAAGGAGCTGACCGGTCGCGGCTTCCGCGTGCGCTCGACGCAGATGATCGTCGACGAGCTCGAGCACGTGGTCAAGACCTACAACCCCGGCGTGGTGCTGTTCGTCGACGAGATCCTCACGCTGCGTCGCAAGCGCATCCACGAGATGTGCGACGAGATCCTGCGCCGCGGACTGAAGTTCGAGTGGATCGCGAACACGCGCGCCGACTGCGTCGACTATCCGCTGCTCAAGCACATGCACCGCGCGGGTTGCCGCCGCATCTACTACGGCTGGGAATCCGGCTCGCAGAAGATGCTCGACGTGCTCAAGAAGGACCTGACGCCGGAGCAGATCGTCGAAGCCGCGCGCATGACGCGCCGCGCTGGCATCTGGGCCAAGGTGTACCTGATCGTCGGCAGTCCGGGCGAGACGCCCGAGGACATCTTGGAGACCGAGAAGGTGCTGCGCCTCGCCGGCCCCGACCTCGTGCGCGTCAGCGTGTTCAACCCGCTGATCGGCACCGAGAGCTGGGACAACTATCAGGCCAGCATCGACGTCGACGACCTGCGCGAGAACTACGTGTCGTCGAACCGCTCGGCCTACGTGCACGAGCACTTCAACCAAGTCGAGCTCGAGGAGCTGCGCAAGAACATGGTGCGCAGCTACGAGCGCTGGTACTACGCGTACGGACAGCGCGCCAAGCGCCTCTTCGAGCGCACGCTGTACTACATGGAGAACCCGCACTTCGGGAAGAAGCGCCTCGGGCGCGCGCTCGGCCTCGTGCCGCCGCCGAAGTCGGCCATGACCCACCTCCGGTCCAACGGCACGTCGCTGATGACGGCCGAGGACGCCCCCAAGGGCGAGTGATCCCCGACGCGCGGCCGTGCGCGGGCCAGTCCGCCGGCCAGTCCGCGGGCCAGTTTAGTTTTGCGCTCGGCCCAGCGCAGGTCGATGATCGGGCCATGGCTGCACCCGGAGCCGCGCGCGACGAGGAGATCGAGATCGCAGGCTGCTCGCGCGCCGACCGCGCCGAGCAGGCGCGGCTGTATGCAGACTGCTTCAAGAAACCGCTGCCCTCCGGTGGCCTGGAGTGGCGCTACGACGCGAGCCCCTGTGGCGAGTCCGTGAGCCTCGTGGCGCGCGCGAGCGGCGGCCTCGCGATCTCGGGCTACGCCTGCTCGCCGCGCGTCGCGCTCGTCGGCGGCGACGAGCGCACCCTCGCGACCGTGGGCGAAACCGGCGACGTGATGACGCACCCGCAGTGGCGCAAGCGCGGCTGCTTCAGCCGGCTCGATCGCGCCGCGATGGAGGCGGCCCGCGGCCGCGGCTGGGCGCTCGCCTTCGGCCTGCCCAACCGCCGCTCCGCTCACATCTTCCTCGAGCTCGGTTGGGAGCGCATCGGCGCCGTGCGACCGCACTTGTTCGTGCTGCGCGCCGACGACGCCGCGCAGGAGGCGCGCGGCAAGGAAGGGCGTTGGAAGCGCTGGACGACGGGCTTCGAGCAGCGGCGCTGCGCGCGAGCGCGCAGGGCGCTCGGCGCGCGCGCCGGTGCGTTCCAGATCGAGCCCCTGCGGCGCTTCGACGAGCGCGCCACGGCGCTCTCGCGCGCGGTCGAGCCGCGCTTTGGCTTCATGGTGCGCCGCTCGGCGGAGTACCTCAACTGGCGCTTCCTCGACACGCCGTCGGGCCTGCACCGCGCCTTCGCACTGCTCGATGGCGCGACGCTGGCGGCGTATGTCGTCGTCCAACTGCCGCGCGCAGGAGAGCGCGTCGGCTGCCTCGTCGACGTGCTCGCGCGCGACGATGCGGGGCTCGCGGCGGCGCTCGAGACAGGCTTGGCCGTGTTGCAGCACGCTGGAGCGTCGGTGGTCGAAGCGACAGCGCTCGAGCGCAGCTTCTGGGCGCAAGCTCTCGTTCGCGTCGGTTTCGCGCCGCGCGGCGACGAGCACGCGCTGAGTGTGATCCTGCACCCGCTCCAACCCGCTCATCCGCTCGTCGCGGCCGCGCGCGACACCGCGACGTGGTACTTCACCGACGGCGACCGCGATGACGAGACCGTAGGCTGAGGAGGGCCATGGGACTCAAGCACACGCTCAAGCTCGCGCTGCGCGAGACCTACGCGCGAACGCTGTTCCATACCGGGCTGCACGCGCTCGTGAACGCGCTCATGCCGCGCAGGCTCGTGATCCTCGCGGGGCACTGCGTGAAGCCGCAGCGCGGGGAGTGGCCGGCGGGGCGGCACCTCTCGCCCGACATGTGGATCGGCGAGGCGCAGCTCGAAGCGCTCGTGCGCTGGTTCGCGCCGCGCTACGAGGTCCTCTCGATCGGCGACGGCGTCGCGAGGCTCGCGAGCGGTCCCGGCAGGAGCCTGCTCGCGCTGTCCTTCGACGACGGCTACCGCGACAACGCGCGCGTGCTCGGGCCGCTGCTGGCGCGCAACCGCGTCGGAGCCACCGTGTTCCTCGAGGCGCGAGCGCTCGACGAACGCCGCGTCAATTGGTCGCACAAGTACTTCTGGCTGCTCGGCAAGCTCGGCCCCGAGGCGCTCGTCGAACGCTACGGCGCGCACTCCGGCCCGACAGCGACGTTCCTCACGCTCAATCAGATGATCGCCGAGAGTCGCGGCAACGAGCGCTACCACTTGAAGCGCATCCTCAAGTACGACGCGCCGAGTGAGGAACGCGACCGCGCGCTCGAGCTCGCGTTCGTCGAAGCCGGCGGCGACGAGCGCGCGCTGTGCGAGGAGCTCTACATGGACTGGGACGAGGCGCGCGGCCTCGCAGCGCAGGGCGTCGAACTCGGCGGTCACACGGTGACGCACGCGATCCTCTCGCGGCTGGCGCCCGACGAGCAGCGCCGCGAGATCGAAGGTGGGGCGCAGAGCCTCGCGCGCGGACTCGGCAAGGCGCCGACGACCTTCGCGTACCCGTGGGGTCGTCGCTGGGACTACGACGAGTCGAGCCGCGCCGCGGCGCGCGCCGCGGGGTTCACCTGCGCCGTGAACATGCACCCGGGCGTCCATCGACGCGCGGCTCCGGCCTACGACCTGCCGCGCGTTGCCATCGACGGCGGCGCCCGACTGCACCTGCTCGTCGCGGAGGCCTGCGGCGGCTTCGAGCTGCTCCGCAAGCTCGGGCTCGACCTCGCGGAGTGAGCGCGCTCAGTAGATCTTGTAGACGGTGCCCGAATCGCCCTCGCTGCCCATGAACCACAGCAGCACCAAGACGAGGATCGCCACGACGACGATCGGACCGACGATCCAAGGCCAGTTCTCGGCCCAAAATCCGCGCGCGGGCGCGGCGGCGGCGTCACGCATCGAGGCACCGCAGTGAATGCAGCTCTGCGCGCTCGCGACTTCGACGTGCTTGTGGCAGCTGGGGCAGATTCGAGCCATGGCGGAGCTCCTTGCGGCTAAAAGAGAGTGTAGATGAACGGCGCGATCAGCGGGGAGCTCGCGGCGACGACCAGCAGGCTGCCGATCGTGAGCAGCACGACGAGCAGCGGCATCAGGTACCAATGACCGCGCAGGACAAAGCAGCGCAGAAGCTCGAGAATCGTTGCGACGCGGTGTCCGAGCTTCCAGACGACGACGCCTAGCAGGGTCACCACCAGTGCGAGCAGGACCCAGCTCGACAGCGCTGGGCTCAGCAGGGCGATCAGCTCGCGCGCGCCGAGGAACAGCGCGAACACCAGCGCGAGCAGGCCGCCGACCTTGAGCGGGATGCGAGCGCGCGGCTCGTCGGGGTAGGTGAGCGCGAAGAGCGTCGAGAGCGAGCCGAGCAGCGCCACGTAGAGCAGCGCGACGAAGCCCCAGTCGAGTCCCTTTTGCACAGGCGCGGAGTCCGCGGGCACCGCGCGGCGCGGCGCGCACGAGGCGGGCAGCACGTTTGCTCGATCGAGCTCGTCGTGGAGGAAGCTCGCGAGCGTGCGATTGCCGGCCGGATTGAGGTGCCAGTCGAGTTCGAAGTACTGCGCGCGCTCGGCCTGGGCCGCGCGCAGCGCGGCGCGCGGATCGAAGCCGCGCAACCCGGAGGCTTGCGCGAGTCGCAGCAGCAGATCCGGCGCCGCGTCCGCGGTCCAGGTGCTCGGATCGAGCCCGCCCAGGGACGCTTCGCTGAAGCGACTCGCGTGCGCGGGGTCGATCGCGGCGTGCGATGGGATCGCGAGCAGCAGCGGCAGCGCGCCGATGCGCTCGCATTCCTGACGCAGAGCGATCAAGGCACCACCGGTGGCGGCGATCGAGCGCTCGAGGAACTCGGGGCGCTCGTTCAGCAGCGGCGCGAACTCGCGCAGGATCGGCCGCGCCGCGCCGGTGGGCTGGAACAGGTGCTCGGCGGGGATGCGCTGCGGCGAGATCAGTCCCGCGAGCAGCTTCGTCGTGGCGAAGCGCTCGGTCCAAGGCGGCGGACCCACGTCCGGGCAACGCTCGATCTCCAGCGTGCCATCCGCGCGGAACAAGGGCTTGGCAGCGTTGCGCGTGACGTAGCGTGCCTGCCCGTTCCAGTAGATGTCGTTCTCGTAGGCCGCGAGCAGCACCAAGTCCGGCTCGAACGTCTCGCCGTGCGCGAGAAACCACGCCACCTCCTGATCGGTGGACCACGCCTCGGTGCCGGCGTTGACGACGTCGATGGGCCGCCCCTGCGCGCGCCAGCGCCGCTCGAGCAGGTCGACGTAGAGGTCGTCGCGCGAAACGGTGAAGCCCTGCGTGAAGGAGTCGCCGAGCACGAGCAGACGCCACGTGCCCGCGGGCTTCGAGGGCGTCGACATCGGATCGTCCACGAGAGCGAGCTGGTTGGTCTGGATGCGCACGTCGAACTCACGGCCAGAGCGCGCGATGCTCGCGTTCGGACGCTTGCTCCAGCCGGTGCGCTCGTCGTGCTGCAGCAGCGACTCCACCGGCCCCTTGCCGAGCGCGCACAGGCCCAGCTCGAAGGCGAGTGCGGCCATCACGAGGCTCACCACGATCGCCAGGA
>Ga0194120_10002428_pt1 | contig 32034 bp, 23 predicted proteins | sample TA2MahCa65mmetaG_FD_148642 | JGI IMG/M metagenome (GOLD analysis project Ga0194120, IMG submission 148642) | Freshwater microbial communities from Lake Tanganyika, Tanzania - TA2015019 Mahale Deep Cast 65m | ecosystem: Environmental > Aquatic > Freshwater > Lake | place: Tanzania: Lake... | reverse complement strand
AGCCGAGGCCGTTGTCGACACTGGCGCTGATCAGACCGGCCATGGCCGTGCCGTGCCTGTCGCAAGCCTCGACGGGAGCGCCGGCACCGCCCTGGCCGGTGAAGTCGGCGCCCACGACGTGCGGCAGATCGGGGTGGTCGAGCTGCACGCCGTCGTCGAGCACGAGCACCTTGCTGGTCGCGTCCCCTCCGCCCAGGCCGAGCGCATGGAGCGCATCGACGTCGATTCCGCTCACGCCGCCCGCCTGACCGTGGTTGTGGCGGTGCCAGGCCGCCTCGAAGAGCGGATCCTGCGGCGCCGCACAGGCGCGTCCGCTGACCAATCGATCCGGCAATGCGAGCGCGAGTTCGGACCAGTTCGACAGCTCCGCGGCCAGCGCCTCCGACTGCCAACCATCGCGGGCGGCGCCGCACACGCGCAGCGCTTGCGCGAGTCCGCCGAAACCCAGCTCCAGCTCAGCCTCGGGCAGGCGCGCGCGCACGCGCTCGGCGGCCCGCTCGGTTTGTCCGGGGTGCGCCAGCAGCAGCAGGTCGGCGGTCGCGGCACTCCAACCGCCCGGCAGTTCCGTCCCGCGCAGCGGTGCGACGAAGGCGCCCTGTGCGCGCCAGTCCGCCAGCCCTTCCGGAGCAGCCGGCTCCAGGCGCCAGCCCGGCAAGGGCAGCGGCCGGGCCTGCGGCCCCGCTACGCCTCCTCGCACGGCTACCAGATCAGCCGGGAAGGAAATTCCCAGGCCCGAGCACACTGCCAGCGCCGCAAGCATGCTGCGATTCTATCCCACGGTACGGAGCCCGGGGCCGCTGCTGCGGGTACGCGACGCTACGGCCGTCTCGCTCAGGGCAGGTAGCGGGACAGCGGCGCCGACAGCACGGCGGCGAGGCTTTCCGGCATCTTCGACCACGCATCGCGCAACACCTGCGTCTTGGGATTGCTCGGATTGAACGACGGCAGGCGCCGATCGCGTACCAGGTGGTAGCGGTAGTGCAGCGGCGCCGGCGTGAAGCCCTGGTGTTCCTTGAACGCGAACGCGCCGGAGTCGCGCCGGCTGCGGCCGAAATCGAACAGCTTGAAGCCGTGGCGCACCGCCCACTCCTGCAGCGCGAGGTACATGTAGTTGCTGGCGCTGAAATCGCGGTCCGCGCCGTCGCGCGTGCCCGAGTAGTAGGCGTAGAGCTCGTCGCGAAAGCGGAACGACATCACCGCCGACAGCGGCACGTTGGCGCGGCGCACGAGGTGCACGCTGACCGCGTCGCCCAGCAACTCGCTCAGGCGCGCGAAGTAGTGGGGCGGCATGCCCGGGGAGCCGAGCTTGTGCTTGTTCGCCATGAACAGCCGCTGCAGGTCATCGACGTACCAGCGCCCCTCGGAGAGCTCGAGCCCGTGCTTCTCGCGCGCCTTGCGCGCTTCGGCGCGCGCCTTCTTCGGCATGCGTGCCAGCACCTCTTCCGGACGCGCCGGCAATTCGCGCCGGAAGGTCCAATACAGCGACGAACCGGCCAGGTCCGGTCCGGGGTCGTTCAGGTAGCGCAGCTCCAGGTGCCCGACGCGCTCGCGGTCCGCGAGCGCCACGGCCGCCTCGACCAGCGCCTGATCGGCCAGGCTGTCGGCGGCCAGCGGGCCGCCGTAGACCGCGTAGGGCATCGAGATCAGGTTCTGGCGTCCGCCCAGCGTCGGCGTCCGCATCAGCGGCAGCACGCCGGCGATGCGGCCGTCGCGCTCGGCGATCAGGTCCGCCGAAGCGTGTCCGAAGATCGCGCGGATCGCGTCGCGCCAGCGCGCCAAGTGGAAGAAGGTGCCGTGCGGATGCGCGAGCACGAAGGCATCGCGCGCCGCGTCGTCGACCGCCTGCGCGGCGCGGACGTGCAGGCCGGCCGCGCTCATTCCCAGATCCGCTCGACGCGGTACTCGCGCAGGTTGCGAGCCTGGCTGAAGATGATGATCTCGCCGACCAGGCCGAACCCGACGATCTGCACGCCCAGCACGCACAGCATCACACCGACGAAGAACAACGGCTGATCCGCCACCGGCTCGTGGTGCCAATACTTGCGCCAGGCCAGGAAGGCGCCGACGGCGAGCCCGGACAGCACGAACAACCCGCCGACGGTGCCGAAGAAGCGCAGCGGCTTGAGCGTGAACTTGGTCAGGAACATCACGGCCAACACGTCGAGCGCGCGGCGCGCGTAGACGCCCAGACCGAAGAAGCCGGCCGCCCCCCACTCCTTCAGGTGGCGGACCTTGACCTCCTGGATCTTGTAGCCCTGGCGGAACGCGATCACCGGCAGGAACCGGTACATGTCGCCGTAGATCGCGACGTCCTCGAGCACCTCGCGCCGGATCGCGCGGAAGTAGCAATTGAGGTCGTGGAAGGGGCCGCGGATGATCAGCCGGATCAGCGCGTTGAAGATCGTCGATTGGAGCTGGTTGAGCAGCGGGTCGACGCGCGGGTGCCGCCAGGGAGTCACGAAGTCGGCGCCGGCGTCGAGTGCGCTCAGCATCGCGCGCAGTTCGTGCGGATCGACCTGCACGTACTGCGGCGAGGTCACGATGTAGCGTCCGCGCGCGCGCTCGACCGCCGCCGACAGGCAAACCGATTCGCCGAAGGCGTTCTTGAAACTGATCGTTCGCACGCGCGAGCCGGAGCGCTTGAGCAGCGCCTGCGCGCTCTTCCAGGCCGCACCGGTCACGCCGTCGAACACGTACAGGATCTCGTAGCTCTTGCCGCTGTGCTCGAGCTCGGCCGACAGGGCCTCCGCCACGTCCTCGATCTCCGCCTCCGGGCTCTGCACCGGCACGACGACGGTCACGTCGAGACGCTCGATGCCGGCGGTATCGACGCTCCCCTCCTCGCGCGGCGTGGCGGGCAGGTTGGTGGTCGCGGGCAGCTGTTCGGACATCGTCAGTGCAGCTCGTTCAGCAGGCGGTCGATCGCGCTGCGCCGGTGCATGCCGCTGGCGGACACGGCCAGCTCGGCCAGCAGGCCGAGCATCGCGAAGTACATCACGATGGTCAGCCCGAGCAGGCAGATCGGCAGCACGGCCGTCCCCCAGCGCTCCGGCCCGCTCAGGCCGCCCGGCGCGTAGGGCAGGCCCAGGAAGCCGAGCACCGCGACGAAGGTGAACAGTCCGAGCAGGAGCAGCGAGAGCAGGCCGAAGTAGTGCAACGGACGCTGCGAGAACTGCGAGATCATCTTGATCGTCAGCAGATCGAGCGCGACGCGCACCATGCGGCCCAGGCCGTACTTGCTGTGTCCGTACAGACGCGGGCGATGGTTGACGACCATCTCAGTCACGCGCGCGCCGCTGCCGCGCGACATCACCGGCAGGAAGCGGTGCTGCTCGGCGTAGATCGGCAGGCGCTTGACGACCTCGCCCCGGAAGGCCTTGAGCGTGCAGCCGGTGTCGTGGATCGGCACGCCCGTGACCCAGGCGATCAGGCGATTGGCCGCCAGCGACGGCAGCCGCCGCACCACGAAGCTGTCGTGGCGCTGCTTGCGCCAGCCGGCCACCACGTCGAAGCCCTCGTCGAGCTTGGCGACCAGCGCCGGGATGTCTGCGGGGTCGTTCTGCAGGTCGCCGTCGAGCGTGACCACGATGTCGCCGCGCGCGGCGTCGAATCCGGCCGCCAGCGCGGCGGTCTGCCCGTAGTTGCGGCGGAAGCGCACGATCCGCACGCGCGGGTCGGCGCGCCGCAGCCCCTGCATCACGCGCAGCGAGCCGTCGGTGGAGCGGTCGTCGACGTAGACGATCTCGGCGGGATGCTCCAGGCGCGCCAGCGCGGCTTCCAGCTCGCGCTGCAGGAGCGGCAAGTTCTCCTGCTCGTTGAAGATCGGTACGACGACCGAGACGCGGGGGGACGGCGGACGCTCCATGGCGTGCTGGAGCGCGCATTGTCGGCACGAATGGGGTCGCGGGCAAAGGATTCCGCGTCAAGCCCGGCCCGGTTCGGGTCGAAAAACAGCGACTGAGCCCCTGCGGATGCCTCGGATCCTGCTGTTGGAATGCGCCGACCTGCTGCCCGACCTGGGCGGCCGGCTGCCGGCGGACTGGACAGTCGCCTCGGCGCGACTGCCGCGGACGCACGCCGAATGGGCGCCCGCGCTGGACGGCGCCGACCTGTGCGTCGTCGATGCGGCCCTGCTCGGCGCGCGGGAGCTGGAAGCACTGCTCGAGGGACCTGCCGCCCCCGCCCTGATCGCGCTGGCCGGGTTCGGCAGCCCGGCCGGCCGCGAAGTGCTGCTCGAGCGCGGCTGCGCGGACGTGCTGGAGCTGCCGGTTCCGGCGGATCTGTTGCAGCAGGCGCTGGCGAAGGCGCTGCGCGCGCGCGCGTTGCTGCGCGAGAACCGCGCGCTGCGCGATGCGCTCTCGGCCCCCACGTCCTATGGCGGGCTCGTGACGCGCGATCCGGGACTGCAGGCGGTCTTCCGCACGCTGCAGAGCGTCGCCGACACGCGGGCATGCCTGCTCTTCGAGGGCGAGAGCGGCACCGGCAAGACCGAACTGGCCCGCGCGGTGCACCAGCACTCGACGCGCAGTTCCGGGCCCTTCGTCGAGCTCGACTGCGGCGCGCTGCCCGAAGCGCTGTTGGAAGGCGAGCTGTTCGGGCACGCGCGCGGTGCGTTCACCGGCGCCGTCCGCGAACGCGCCGGTCGCTTCGAGGCCGCCGACGGGGGCACGCTGTTCCTCGACGAGATCGCCAGTGCTTCGCCGGCGCTGCAGGTCAAGCTGCTGCGCGTGCTCGAGAGCGGCCGCTTGGAGCGGCTCGGCGAGACGCGCACGCGCCAGGTCGACGTGCGCCTCTTGTGCGCGACCAACCGACCGCTGTCCGCCGAGGTCCGCGCCGGGCGCTTCCGTGAGGATCTCTACTTCAGGATCCACGTGGTCGCGCTGGCCGTGCCGCCGCTGCGCGAGCGCGTCGGCGACGTGCCGCTCCTGTTCGAGCACTACCTGGAGCGCTACCGCGCGCTGCACGCCCGCGGGCCGCGCGAGGTCGATGCCGAGGCGCTGGCTTGGTTCGCCGGCCATGGCTGGCCGGGCAATGTGCGCGAGCTGGCGCACCTGGTCGAGCGCGCGGTGCTCTTGTGCAACGGCTCCACCCTGGGGTTGGCGGACGCGCGCGCGCTGCTGCCGCGTGACCCGGCCAGCGTGGCCGCGAGTGCCGCGCAACCGGCCCCGTCCGACGAGCTCCCGCTGGGACCGCTCAAGCAGGCCTTGGCGATCCCCGAGCGGCGCCTCTTGCTGAGGGCGCTGGAGGCCTGCGGGGGCAATCGCGAACGCGCGGCGGTCCTGCTCGGCATCAACCGGGCCACGCTGTTCCACAAGCTGCGAAAGCACGGCATCCGCAAGAGCGCCTGAACGTCGCAGGTCCGTAACGAGCTGCGACTGCGCGCTTGTCCGGCCCGATCCGACACGCCAATCTGTAGACCATGCCCGACCCCCATCGCCGGACCCGAGGCCGCGGAGCCGCGGCATGACGCGCGGCACGTGGTTGCTGCTGCTGCTGGCGATCGCGATGCTGGCGGCGCTGGTCGGCGTTTGGCGCAGCGGCCACACGCAGAACGCGCATGGCCTGATCGAGCGCGCGCGGGAGCGCATGGCCGGGCCGCTCGACGATCTGGAGCGCTTCCCCGGCGCGATGCGCGAACTCGACCTGGCCATCCAATTGGCTGACGCCGGCGGCGACACGGCGGCCGCGCGCGAGGCCTTGCTGTACCGGGCGGAGTTGCTCGAGTCGCGCGGATCACTGGCACAGGCGGCAGCGGACCTGGAGCGACTGCTCGAGGCGCATTCGCCGGACGACGTCGAGCTGCTGGCTCGGCTCGCGCGTTGCAAGCTCCAGCTGGGTGATCTCCCAGCTGCGCTGAACGGATGCGAACGAGTGCTGGCCCTGGAGCCCAAGCACGCCGTGGCCGCGGCCCTGCGCGGACAGGTGATGTTCCAGCAGGGGTTGAAGCAGCTCGAGGAGGTGCGCGCCGTGCTCGACGACGAGCTCTCGCGCACGGACGCCGACGATGGGTTCAAGTTGGCCGAGCGAATCGCGGCGCTCGATCCGAGCGATGCGCTGCGTCCGGCGCTGCTGCACGACCTGCGCGCGCTCTTCCCGATCGCGCGCAGCGCGGCTGCTGATGAGGCCGCCAAGCGCATCGACGAAGTCGCGGAGCGCTGGGTCCAGGCGCGCGGCGCCTTCGCCGATTCCTTCGCGAGCTCCGTGCAACCCGAGGCCGTCTACGGCCTGATCGACATCCTGTACCGCTCGGGGCGCTTGATCGAGTCGGTGGACTTCGGCTTGGCGGTGCGCAACCTGCCCGAGGCCTTCGATGCGCAGGTGCTGCAGATCCTGGTGCTGTCGATGAATGCGCTGGGGCGTCCGAAAATCGCGAGCAAGCTGGTCGGCGAAACTCCTGACTCCGATCAGGGGCTGCCCTTCGACTTCCGACTGCGTCTGGCGAAGATCCTGTACGACGGCCAGCTGTGGAACCGACTGCGCGTGATCGGTTGGAACCTGCACCAATTCGAGTCCATCGCCGAGGTACGGCAAGAGGCGCGCTCCTTCGGCGACTTCTACCAGGGCCTGGCCGAGGTGCGCGACAACTCGCCGACGCAGGGCCACGCCCTGCTCGAACGCTATCTCGGCGCGGGCCCGCTCGAACCGTTCCCAGGTGCGGTCGCCGCCGCCTGGGCTGGAATGGCCGAGGCCGAACGGGGTTTCCAGCGACCGCTGGCCGAACGCAGCGCGATCGAGGCCTCCATTTCGCTCGAGCCGCGCATGTCCGGTGAGATCTGGCTGCGCCTGGCCGACTTGCAACTTGAAATGCAGGACCCGGCCTCGAACATCGAGCGCTCGTTGGCACAGGCGCTGATGTTGCTGCCGGAGAAGGCGGGCGAACTCCTGCCGCGCTGGCGCGAAGCCGGCGCGCTCGCGCTGCTGCAACAGCAGCGCGACACCCAACTGGTCTGGGAGGAATTGCGGCGCGACCTGCGCTGGTACCCGTCGCGCGAGTCCTCCGCTTACGAGCGCCTCGAGCTGGCGCGGCGCTCGCTCGAGGCCGGGGAAGCGGCCGGCTGTTACGAGGCCTGCGACAACGTGCTTTCGGAATACCCGGACCTCCTGCCGGCTCTGGATCTGGCCATCGAGGCGCAGCTCGCCTTGCGCCGCCAGGGTCGCGCCGCCGAGCTGATCCTGCGACGGCTCGAGGCGGCGGGGCCCGCCCCCGCCTCGCTCGAGCAGCTGCGCGGCATTCCGCCCACCGAACTCACGACGCGCCAGACGCTGGCACTGATGCGCGCGGATCCGCGCCATTCGGGCATCATGTTCCTCGGCCGCTACCAGGTCGCGCGCGGCGGCGGGGAGCGCGTGTTGAGCGGGTTGCTCTACCTGGGCTTCGACGAACTCGGCGACCCGGGGCGGCTGCTCGCAGCTCGCATCCTGATCAACCTCCAGCGCGATGTGGAGGCGTTGCCCCTGCTTTCGGCCATCGCGCCCGACGGGCCGCTCGCGAGCGCGGCGCTGCGGCTGCGCGTGGAAGTCGCGGCGCGCAGCGGCCAGCGCGACGAGCTGGCGACCGTCTTCCAGCAGTTGCGGGAGCGGAGCGTGCTCGATCCCGCTGAATTGCTGCCGGCCGCGCGGCTGTTGTTGGAACACGGGCTCCAGGCCGACGCGCTCGAGCTGGCGCGCATCCTCGACCAGAACCCGAGCACGCGCGGCGCGCCAGTGCTGCAGTTGCGATCGCAGCTCGAGTTGCTGTCGGGGCAGCCCGCCGAAGCCCGCGTGGGCTTCGAACGTCTGCGCGCGCTGACGGACGACGGCGCTGCCGAATTCGGTCTGCTGCTGATCGCGATCGACGAGCGCGCCTGGACCGAGGTCCCCGCGCTCATCGAGGATCTCGAGCAGACGCGGGCGCGGAGCACGGAGCTCTCGCGAGCCTGTCGTCTGGCCTTGTCGGAGCGACTGGACGAGGCCCGCTCACTCGCACTCGGCCAGACGGCACTGCCCGCCGCCGCGCCGGAATGGAAGTTCGTCGCCGCGGCAATCTCGCGCCTGCAGCGCCTGCCGACGTCCGCGGACAGTGCCGCAGGCGCGACGGACGCCATCGACGCGCATCTGCCGGCGCTGTTCGGCAGTGCCTGCATCGCGGATCCGCGCGACCTGCTCGGCCTGCTGCTGCTGGCCGAACAGCCCGGGTTCGAGTCCCTGTGCGCGCTGCGCGCGCGCGCCTGGTCGGCGCCCGATTGCGGACCGGTCGCCGCGCTGCTGCTCGGCAGGCTGGCCATGCGCGCCGGCGATGATCGAGTGGCGCGTCTCGCGCTGCGACAGGCGCTGCAACGCGAGCCGCGCCTGATCAGCGCCTGGGACGGCCTGGAGGAAATCCAGCGCGGGACCGATGGCGATCCCGAGAATCCTCTGCTGCTCTCGTTGCAGGTCGAGCGCCGTGTCGCGCTCGGCGAGACCAAGGCCGACGATCCGTTCGAGATCTTGCAACGCGCGCACACGGCGAACGAGCGGGGCGGCACGCAGGCGATCCTGCCTTGGCTGAGCGAGGCCGCCGAGCGACACAAGGAACAGCCGATCCTGACGCTGGAGGTCGCGCGAGCGCGTATGAAGCTCGGCGATTGGGCGGGCGCGCTGGAATCCTGGTCGCGCTACGCGCAGCTGGCCGCTCCCAGCTCGCTCGAGCGCCGTGCCGAGGAGTGGATCCAGTTGATCGAGCGCGCGGCGCACGGCGGCCACATCGGCCCGGCGCGCGCCAAGGCGGAGCTGGAGGCCCTGGCGCTGCGCTTGCCCGACCACCCGCTGGTGGCGCTGGCGCGCGCCGGCGCCGAGTTGCGCGCGCTCCCCAATTCTCCCGCGATCGGCATCGGACGCGCGTTCGCGCTGCTCGACGGCTGGCGCAAGCAGCATGGCCAGCTCCCGATCAATGCGCTGCTCGAAGGAGCGGCGCGGCGCTGGTTCGAGTTCTACGTCGAGGTCGACCCGCGGCGCGCCGAGCAGTTCGCGACGCACGAGCTGGAGCTCGACCCGGGCGATCTCGAGCCCTGGCTGATGATCGGCGAGGCGTTGCGCGCGCAGGGCCGACTCGACGAGGCCCTGCTGCAATTCGATGTCGCCAGCACGATGATCCCCGAGGGCCGCATCCTGCGGTTGGGTGCGGAGATCATCGCGGACCTCGGCCGCGATCACGTGCGCGTCGAGCAGATGATCGAACGCGCGCGCCAGATGGAAGGCACGCAACAGCCCGATCCCAGCCTGGCCTTCCTGCGCGCGCGCTCGCTGGTCAACACCAATCCCGGCACACTGCCCGTCGGCATCGAGATGCTGATCGAGCTGTGGTCACGCCGCGCCGAAATCGGTGCGCACGTCAGCGAAGCCGAACTCGGCCTGCAATTGGGCACGGCGCTGATGCACCGGCTTGCGCCCGGCGATGCGCGTCGTGCAGCCCTGGTGCTGGCCAACGTCCAGGACAAGGTCGCCGACCCGATGCGCAGCGACTTGATCCGCGCGATCAGCCTGATCGCGCGGCGCGTGGACGAAACGGAGCGCGAAGCCGCGCAGGCCGCTGCGACGGGCACGCCCGGTCCGTGAGCGGCGGCTCATGTCCCTTCCGGCCAGGCCCCGGCCTGCTGGAGCAGTTCGCGCATCGTCGTCGACGGGCGTCGGGCCAGTAGCTCTTCCAGCCGCGGCAGCGTGCGCGCCAGGTTCACGTAGTGGCGGAAGCGCCGCAGCGCTCCGACGGCGACGCGCGGCTGGGCCGGATCGAACTCCCAGGGGTGGAAGTACAGCACGACGGGACGGCGCGAGCGCTCGACCGATGCCAGCGCGGCGCGCGTGACCGAGAGCGGAAGCAGCCGGAAGTACCCGCCCCCGCCGACAGGCAGGTTGCGCCCCAGCATCCGCGCGGTGGCGACGGGGAGTTCGACGATCGCACGCCCCGCCTGAGTCGGCACCCGCGACAGACCGGGCTCGAAATCGGGCACGCCGTAGGTCGGATGGCGCACCGGATGGATCGAGGAGTCGTAGACGTAGCCGCGCCGCGCGAGCACCTCGAAGGCCCAGAAGGTGCGCCGCGTCAGCGTGAAGTTGGACGCGCGGAAACCGAGCGGACGCACGCCGCAGGCCGCGACCAGCGCCTGCTCGGTGCGCTCGAGCTCGCGCTCCAGCCCCTGCTCGCCGATGTCCCACAGGAAGGCATGCGCCCAACCGTGGCTGGCGATCTCGTGGCCGGCAGCGAGACAGCGGCGCACGACATCGGGCCTCCGCTCGGCCACCCAACCGAGGAAGAAGAAGGTCGCGCGCGCTCCGTGACGCTCGAGCGCGGCGAGCAGCGCGTCCATGCCATGGTCGAGCCGCGACTCGAGGCCGTCCCAGCCCTGCTCGGGAAAGACCTCGCGCAGGTTGGCGACCTGGAAGTACTCCTCGACGTCGATCGAAAGTGCCCAGGGCGCATTCATCGGCGGCGCTCCACGGCCTCGATCACACGCCTCGCATTGCCCTTCCAGGTCAGATCGCGCGACGTGATTTCCGCGCGTGCGCGTTCGCCCAGACGTGCGCGCAGCCCCTCGTCCGCGGCCAGGCGCAGCAGCGCCGCGTGCAGCGCCTGCTCGTCCCCCGGAGCGACCAGCAGCGCGGATTCACCGTCGATCAGCACTTCGCGCAGATTCTCCTGGTCCGGCGCGATGCAGGCCAGCCCGGCCGCCATGTACTCGTGCAGCTTGAGCGGCGACGCGTAGGGATTGATCGCCGGCAGGAGTCCCACATCGAAGGCCGGCAGCAGGGCCGGAATCGCGGCGTGCTCGCGCGGACCACAGAAGCGCACGCGCGCGCCGACGCCGGCCGCCGCGGCCGCCGCCTCCAGCTCCGCGCGCGCCGGTCCGGTGCCGATCAGGCACAGCACGGCCTGCTCCAGCCCCGGCTGCGCAAGCCCGCGCACGACCAGCTCGAGCCGGTGCCAGGTCCGGTAGTAGCCGACGAAGCCCAGCACCAGCGCATCCGGCTCGAGGCCGAGCTCGCGCCTTGCGCTCGAACGCGCTGCCGCGCGGTCCGGGTAGTCGTAGCGCTCGAGCTCGACGCCGTTGGGAGTGACGAAGGTGCGCTCGGGCCGCGCCCCGAGCTCGATGACCATGCGCGCCAGCACGCCACTCACGGCGCAGACCAGGTCGGCGTCGGAGAAGATCTGGCGTTCGACGCGTTCGGCGAGCTTCGGAAAGGACAGCCCGCGCGTGCGCGAGAGTTCGAGGACCATCGGCGAGTTGACTTCCAGCACCAGCGGCAGGGCGACGTCGCGCGCCGCCTGCACGCCCCCGAGATTCCCGAACGCGTAGCGTTCGTAGATGAAGTCGCAGCCCTCGGCGCGCGCGCGTGCCGCGATGCGACGCCTCGCGCTGAAGCCGTACGCGTATTCGGCCAGCTCGCGCGTGAAGCGCGGGACGCGCGACATGAAGCTCCAGCGCGCGCGCCCGGCCCCGCCCGCACCTTGCGCGACCAGAGCGACCTCGTGCACGGTGTGGCCGAGTTCGCGAAAGGCCTGCTGCAGCGCGCGGATGTGCACCGCCTGGCCGTCCTCGGCCGCGGTGCGGTGGTGATAGAGGATCTTCATGCCGCGCGCTCCTCTCGCGCCGCCTCGATGCAGCGCTCCAACGCCTCGGCGCAGGCGTCCCACGACAAGTGCTCCACCGCGGCCACGCAGCGTTCGGGCGCAGGCGGCGCCGCGAGCAGCGCAGCCAGCCGGCGCCCCAGTTCCGCGGGCTCGCGCGTGGCGACCAGGCACTCGGGCAGCGTCCCCAGCAACTCCGCGGTTCCTCCGGCATTCGTCGCGAGAACCGGTCGTCCACAAGCCAGCGCCTCGAGCACGACGTTCGGGCGGCCCTCGCGCGAACTGCACAACAGCAGCGCATCGCAGGCCGCGTACCAGCGCGCCAGGCGCTCCGGCGCCAGCGGTTCGAGCAGTTTCACGCGCGTGTCCAGCCCGACGGCGCGCACGCGCGCCGCGAGCGCGTCGCGCAGCTCACCCGCACCGATGAAAACGAGCTGGTCGCGGGCGCAGTCGCTGGCGCGGAAGGCCTCGAGCGCCAGCAACGGGTCCTTGCGCTCGATCAGGTGCCCGACGACCAGCACCAGGCGCCCGTCCGCGGACAGACCCAGCTCGGCCCGCGCCGCGCCGCGATCGCCGGGTTGGAACAGCTCGCGATCGACGCCGTTCTCGACCAGCACGCCGCGGCCGGGCGCTCCGCCGAGCTCGTCCATGCGCGCGAGCAGATCGCGCGACACCGCGCACCAGTGGCCGGCCGACGCCAGGCCTGCGGCCAGCGCCGGACGCAGGCGCGCATCCGCGGCGACCTGGATCACGTCGCTGCCCCGGCCGCTGATCACGCACGGCACACCGATTTCGCGCAACAGCGGAGCCGCTGCCGCCGCCGGCCAGGCGTAGTCGCAGACCACCGCGTCGAGCGGCTGCGCTACGAACCCGCCGTGTCCGCCGAGCAGCGTCGCCACGCCGGTGCGCGCGAACGACCGCGCGCTCGCCAGCTGGTCCCACGGCCTGTGGGCATAGCGCGGGTAGGCGATGTCGAGTCCGCGCCGGCGTTCGCCGGCAGGGAAGTCGATGTACGCGCGCCAGTCCGGCTTCGACAGCACGCCGGACAGCATCCGCGCGAGCGACGGCGTACTCGGGATCGGCCGGACGATGCGCAGCGAGTGCCCTCGCGCGCGCATGTGCAACCAGCGCCGCTCCGCGAAGATCCCCTCGCTCGGCCGCGCCTGCGACGGATACAGGCTCGTCAGCACGCCCAAGCGCAGCCGCACGCTCATGCCAGGGCGTCCTCGACGCCGTGACGCGCGCGCCAGCGCTCGAGCACGAGCAAGCTCCACAGCGCGCGCGCGTGGTTGCGGCGCCCGGCGCGGTGCTCGTCGAACAACTGCCTGGCGCGACGCGTATCGATCCAGTCCGCGGGCAGCGCGCGCAGCGCCTGCTCGACCGAAGCCGCCAGCGGGCCGGCGATCCAGCGGTCGAGCGGCGTGTCGAAGCCGCGCTTGACTCCGTCCAGCACGGCGTCGCGCACGCGGCCGCGCAGGGCCTCGCGCAGTGCGTGCTTGCCGCGCGCGCCGCGCACTTTCTCGCGCGCCGGCAGCGGCGCGAAGCGTTCGACGAAGCGGTGGTCGAGCAGCGGCGGTCGCAGCTCCAACGAGACCGCCATCGAGGCCCGATCGGTCTTGGCCAGGATCTGGTCCGGCAGGTAGGTGTGGAAATCGGCGTACTGCGCGCGGTACAGCGCATCGACGCCGCGCGGCCGCGCATGGTGTTCGGCGAAGGCCACGAACGGATCGTGGCCCGCGCCGGCCTCGCGCGCAGCCGGTCCGAGCAGCGCGCGCGCGTCGGCCAGCTCGAGCTGCGACACGCTGCGGAAGTAGGCGTGCGCGGGATCATCGGCCAGATTGGTCAGGAAGGTCCGCCCGCGCAGCGGTCGCGGCGCCCAGTCGAGTTTCGGATAGTGCCGGCCCAGGACCCCCGACAGCGCGCGACCGGCGCGGCCGATCCGCGCACGCAGCCGGTTCTCGGCCCAGTCGTGCACGTAGCGTCGGTAGCCGGCGAAGACCTCGTCACCGCCGTCACCCGACAAGGCCACGGTGACGTGCGCACGCGCCATGCGCGAAACGAGGTAGGTCGGCACCGTCGACGGGTCCGCCAACGGTTCGTCGAAGAACCACGGCAGCGTGTCGAGCGCGAGGGTCGGGTCCGCGCGCAGCACCTCGGTGTGGTGCTGCGCGCCCAGGATCCGCGCCGTCTCGCGCGCGGTGACGAGCTCGTCGTGCGAGGCCTCGTCGAAACCGACCGAGCACGCGACGACCGGCGTCGAGAGCGCCGCGGCCATCGACGTGACGACGGCACTGGAATCGATGCCGCCCGAGAGGAACGCGCCCAGCGGAACGTCGGCGATCAGGTGTTCGCGCACGACCCGGTCGAGCCAGTCGCGGATCTCCGCGGAGTCGGCCGGCCCGCGCTGCGCGTCGGTCGGCAGGTCCCAGTAGCGCGTCAGCACCGGCTCGCCCCCGGGCTGCCACTCGAGCACATGACCGGGCGGGAGTCGCCGGATGCCGCCCCAGGCCGAATGCTCGCCGCCGCTGTAGCCCTGCACCAGGTAATCGACCAGCGCGTGCGCGCGCAGGCGCCGCGGCAACCAGTCCAGCGCCAGGATCGCCTTCGGCTCGGACGCGTAGGCGAGGCCGCGCTCGGTACGCGCGTAGTAGACCGGCTTGATCCCCAGGCGATCGCGACCGAGCAGCAGCTTCGGCGGATCGCAACGGCTGTCGAGCAGCGCGAACGCGAACATGCCGACCAGGTGCTCGACGGCGCGCGCGCCGTGCTCCTCGTAGAGGTGGACGATCGTCTCGACGTCGGAGCCGGTGCGGAAGCGATGGCCGCGTGCCTCGAGTCCCGCGCGCAGCTCTCGGTAGTTGTAGATCTCGCCGTTGCAGGTGACCGCGATCGCGCCGCTCTCGTCGAACAGCGGCTGCGTTCCGCCCGCCAGATCGATGATCGACAGGCGCCGGAAGCCGATGCCGAGCGGGCCGCGCACGTGGTGGCCGTCGCTGTCGGGTCCGCGGTGCACGATCGCGGCGGTCATGCGCTGCAGCAGCACGCGGTCGACGCTTCCCGCGCGGTCGGAGAGCCCGTATCCGGCCAATCCGCACATCGGGTGCTCAGCCCTCCAGCGCCGTGGAGCGGAAGCCGCGGCGCGGCATGCGCACTCCGAAGCCGCGCACAGAGCTCAGCCGCAGGTCGCCGCGCGCGCGCCCCTTGTCCAGGTACTTCTCCGGCTCGGCGATCTCGGCCAGGGCGACGCGCTCGAAGATGATCACGATCGCGATGAAGTGGTAGAGCAGGTCGAAGTGCCCGCGATTGAGGAAGGTGCTGCCGATCAGGAAGGCGACCAGCGTCGCCTCGAACATGTTCGCGTAGTTGATGATCCAACTCGCGGCGTAGACCTCCTGGGCCCGCTTGCGCACCCTCCACAGCGAGAAGAAACTCATCCCGATCACGCCCATGTAGATCAGGAAGGCCGGCGTGCCGCACTCGGCCCAGATCTGCAGGTACGAGTTGTGCGCGACGATGATGTCCTTGCCCGAGAGTTGCCCTGGCGTCGGATTGGGCTCGTATTCGAGGTAGTGGTTGCGGAAGTGGCCGAAACCGACGCCGAGCATCGGGTTGTCGGCGGCCATGCGCGTCGCCACTGCCCAGGATTTCAGTCGGCCGGCCGCCGAGGCCTCGCTCGTGCTGATCGTCGAAATGCGTTCCTTGTACGTGGCGGGCGCGGCGATCCATCCGCCGATCGCGATCAGCAGCAGGAGCAGCAGCCCGGCGATGCGGTTCTGCGAGCGCCAGGCCAGCACCACGAACACGCCGGCGATCGACAGGAAGCCGCCGCGCGAGTGCGTCAGCACGATCGTGATCACGACCAGCGGCACCATCAGCAGGAAGGCTCGTCGCAGCACCTCGCGCCGCTCCGACAGCCCGATGTGCAGGAGCAGCGGCATGCACATCGCCATGGCCAGCGAGAAGTCGTTGTTGTCGGCCAACAGACCGCCCGGTCCCTGCAGGATCTGCCCGCGGCCCAGCGTCAGGATTCCCCAGACGCCGTACTTGACGCCCAGGAAGCCCAGCGACAAGGCAATCACCCAGACCAGCACGCGCAACTGCTCGCGGGTACGGCACACGCCGGTCGTGAACAAAGCGACTCCGACGATCTTGCAGAATTCGACGTAGCGCCCGAACTGGTAGGCGTCCGGAACACGCGACAACAGGATCCCGATCCCGGTGAGCGCCAACAAGGCGAGCATCAGGTAGTTGCGCAAGTCGGGCAGGAACAGGCGCTGTCGCTCTCCGACGTAGAAGCCGACCAGCGTGATGATCGCGACGTAGTAGGACCAGCGCGCGTCGCGCGCGAAGCCCCAGGTCAGGTCCTGACCGCGCATGTAGGCGAGCCAGGAGAAGACCAGCAAGCCGATGAACGGGCGCCGGAAGCACACCGGCAGCAGGCCTATGACGATCAGCGAGAAGGCGAGGTCGCGCAAGTCGCTCTGGCTCCGCCGGGCGGCGTTACTTCAGGGCCAGTTGCAGGTCGGCGATCGCCTGCACGAGACCCGTGGGGAGGACTTCGCGCTGGTAGACCCAGGCCCAGGTGAACCAGGCCAAGCCGCCCAGGATCGCGACGGTGGAGAATGCGGTGGTCATGCGCCGCATGCGGCGGCGCCGCAGCTCGGTGCGCGTGACGATCGTGCTGACCACCCCGAGCACGGGGACCACCAGCACGCGCGCCACGTCTCCGACGCCGCGGTAGCAGTTGCGCGAGTACTCGCTCAGCAGCGCGCTGGCCAGGCCGAATGCGACCCCCGCGATCGCGGCGAAGCCGACGATGACCCACGGGTTGGGGTAGTTCGGCCGGCGCGGAGCCTGCGCCTCGGACGTGAATTCGAACGGATTGCCGTAGGCCTCCGTGGCGGCCTCCAAGGCGGCCTTCTTGCGCGTGTATTCGCGCTGCTGCAACGCGTACTCCTCGTCGCGGACCTGCTTCTCGCGCTTGAGCTCGTCGCGCCGGCGAAGCACCTCGACACGCTCGCTGCGCTCGCGCCGCGCCTGAGCCAATTGCTCCTCGACCACCAGCAGGCGCGCCTTCTGGCCGCCGGCCTGCGCGGCGATCTGGTCGATCTGCTGGCGTAGCTGCGGCCGCAGCGGGTTGGGCTCGAAGCGCGTGTAGACCTGTGCCTCCGTGGCGGTTTGTTGCAGCGCGGTCAACTTCTTCTCGACGGCCTTGATTTCCTCGTCGAGCAGTTGCCAGGTCGTGTGCGCGGGCTTGAAGGCCCTCTGCTTGGCCTGCAGATCCTTGATGGCCGACTCCAGAGCAGCGACCTCGGCGACGTTGCTGGTCCCCTCCTGCGTGTCCACGACCGGGATCGTCGGCTCCGTGTTCGCCCACTGCTGCTCCAGCGCCTCGATCTGCGCCTGCAGCCCGGCGACCGACGCGACCAACCCGTCGCGCTCGAGCTCGGCGGCGCCGATGCGCACGTCGACCTTGTCGCGATTGACCTGCCCGTAGGCGGTCGGTTCGACCAGATCCAGATCGTTCTGCTGCAACAGGTCGGCCAGTTGCTTGCCGGCCAGCGTCGCGTACTTCTGCGCCTCGGCCAGCCGGTCCTGGGCCAGGTCGAGTTCCTTGCGCAGCACGTTGCGATCGCGGTCGATGACCTCGGTCACCCACAGCCGCGCCAGACGATTGAGGAACTCGACGGCGCGCTGCGGATCCACGTCGGCGTAATAGATGTCGACGAAAGTGGAGCCCTCGTTGCGCGCCTTCTGCAGCACCGCGACTTCGATGTTCTTCAACACCCGGTCGATGTACAGATCCCGGTCGGCCTCCGACAGCCGGGCGTAGTCATCCCACTTCAGCTCGTCGCGAATCAGCTTCTGGACGCGGTTGCGGTGGATGATGTGGTGCTCGGCGTTGTAGATCTCGCGAGCAGTGGGCGCCTCCTCGGGGTTCTTGCGCTGCGGATCCTCCTGCACGCGCGCCTCGCGCAACTCGATGCGCGTCTGCACCCGGTATTTCTTCGGGACGATCACGGCGGCCACGCAACCGAGCGCGAGCACGAACAGCGCGGGCAGGATCACCTGCCAGCGCCGGCGCCCGAGCACGTCGACGAATTCCTGGACCTGTCCCTGGGATTCGACTTGTACGGCCATCGTGTTGTGGTGTTGCGCCCGGCGGATCCCCGCTCAGAAGATCCCGTTGTTGTTGAACTTGCCGAAGTTGTTGAAGTTGTTGATCGCGAACAAGCTCTGGAAGACCGTCGCGAAGACCGTCGTGAACGGCGACACCAGGTCGCCGATGAAGTAGCCGACCTGCGCGAGCAGCGTCGGAGGCACGATCACGATGTCGTTCTCCTGGATCAACACGTTGAACGTCGAGTCGCCCGTGCGCAGCATGTCGGCCACGTTGAGCACGGACACGAAGGGATCCTGCGGATCGGCGCGGATCAGCTTGACGCGCCCGAGATTGGCCGTGTGGTCCTTCGGACCGGAAGTCATCACCGCGTCGAAGATCGTCCAGTCGCCGGGCAACGGCTTGGGGCCGGCCTGCCCGACCTCGCCGAAGATGTAGTAGTTCTTCGCCTTGGTCGTGATCTGGACCTGGATCTCGGTGCGCTGGTAGTACGGAGCCAGCTTCTGCGTCAGCAGCGCCTCGATTTCGCTGCGCGTGAAACCCGCTACGCTGACCGCGCCGCACTCGGGCACGATGATCGTGCCGTCGATGTCGACCTTTCCGGTGCCGCGGTTGGCAGCGTTGACCGCATCGACCCACGTCACGCCGTCGCCGAGCGTGACATAGTTCTCCTGCTCGGCGTTGCCCTTGTAGCGCCGGCCGAAACCGTCCTCGTTCAAGTACTGCAGCAGGCGCTTGTCAGGCGCGCTGCGACAGGCACCGAGCGCGCACAGCAACGCGAGCAGCCCGACGATGCCCGCGCAGCGCCGTACCAATCCCGCGCAGCGCCGTAGCAGGCCCGCGACCCGGAGGCTCGAACAAGGGGAGGAACGATCGGTCATGCCAGGTGTCCGGTGGAGCTCGAGGCGATCTCGCCTCCGTGGCGCGCGGTCGCGGAGGGTCGAAAACCGGAGCGGAAGGGTGAGTTGGCGGGCGAAGCTGCGGCGAGTCGCGGGAGGCCCGCGCTCAGCGGGCACCGTACTGAGCAGCGTAGTAGTCGCGGTAGGCACCGCTCCTAACTCGCTGTAGCCATTCAGGATGGGACTGGTACCACCGGATCGTCAAGGGCAGCGCGGTCACGAAGTCGTAACGCGGTCGCCAGCCCAGCTCGCGTTCCATCTTCGATGCATCGATCGCGTAACGCCGATCGTGGCCTGGGCGATCCTTGACGAAGCGGATCAGGCTCTCGGGCTTGCCCAGCAGCTTGAGGATCAAGCGCACGATCTCGAGGTTCGGGTACTCGTTGTGTCCGCCGATGTTGTAGACCTCGCCGGGACGCCCGCGCTCGAGCACCGCCTGGATCGCCTCGCAGTGGTCGCGCACGTACAGCCAGTCGCGCACGTTCATGCCGTCGCCGTAGACCGGCAGCTCCTTGTTCTCGCCGGCGTTGGCGATCATCAGCGGGATCAGCTTCTCCGGGAACTGGTACGGCCCGTAATTGTTCGAGCAGCGCGTGATGCAGGCCGGGAATCCGTGCGTGTGCACGGCCGCGCGCACCAGGAAATCGCTGGCGGCCTTGGACGCAGAGTAAGGCGAATTGGGCGCCAGCGGCGTGTCCTCGGTGAACATCCCGCTCGTGCCCAGCGATCCGTAGACCTCGTCGGTCGACACGTGCACGAAGCGCTCGACCCCGCGCGCGCGGCACGCGTCGAGCAGCACCTGCGTGCCGACCACGTTCGTCTCGACGAAGGGCAGGCCGGACTGGATCGATCGGTCGACGTGGCTCTCGGCGGCGAAGTGCACGACCTGCAGCGGCCCCTTGCCGCAGGCCGCGAGCGCGCGCGCGACGTCGGCGGACTTGCAGATGTCGCCGTGCACGAAGACGTGGTTCGCGCGCCCCTCGAGCTCGCGCAGGTTCTCCAGATTGCCCGCGTAGGTCAGCGCGTCGAGGTTCACGACGCGCGCGTCGGGCCGTTGCTCGGCCAACAGGTGGACGAAATTGGAGCCGATGAATCCGGCTCCCCCCGTGACGAGGAGGGTCGGTGGGACGGTCGTTGCATTCATGGATCGCCCGTCAGTCTAGGCGCCGGCGCTGAAGAAATCCCGCAGCGCATCGCGCCAGCCCTTCAGCCGTCGGCCGCGCAGCGCGGCGAGCTTGCTCGAGTCGAGCGCGCTGTAGGCGGGCCGCCGCGCCGGGCGCGGGAACTCGCTCGTCGCGCAGGGCTCGCACGGCACGTGCGCGAGCCCGGCCAACTCGATCGAAGCCTTGGCGAGGTCGTGCCACGAACACACGCCTTCGCAGGCGGCGTGGTAGATGCCGCTTGGAGCATCGGCGCGCACGAGGTCCCACAGCGCCGGAGCCAGCTCGAGCGTCGAGGTCGGCGAGCCGAGCTGGTCGTGCACCACGCGCAGCGCGCCCTTCTCGCGCGCCAGCCGCACGATGGTCCCCGGGAAGTGCTTGCCGCGCGGCCCGTACAGCCATTGCGTGCGCGCGATGCGCACGCCGAGCGGGTGCTCGGCCAGCGCCAGCAGCTCACCCGCGAGCTTGGTGCGGCCGTAGGCCGAGGTCGGCCGCGGCGGATCGTCCTCGCGGTACGGACGCTGCCCGCCGGGCGTGCCCGCCTCGCCGTCGAAGACGAAGTCCGTGCTGACCGCCACCAGCGGCGCGCGCGCCGCGCGGCAGGCCCGCGCCAGCACCGCGCAAGCGGTCGCATTCACGCGCATCGCCAGCGCCTCTTCGCTCTCGGCCTGGTCGACCGCCGTGTACGCCGCGCCGTGGATCACGCCGTCGAAGGGACCGTGCTCGCGGAAGAGCCGCTCGACCGCCGCGGGATCGGCCAGGTCGACACCGATCGCGCTGACGGACGGCGATCCGGCCGGGGCCGCGCGCAGGTCGCTGCCCACGACCGAGCTGCCGGGCGGGGCGCGCAGCAGCAATTCGCTGCCGAGCATGCCGGCGGCGCCGGTGACGAGATAGCGGCGTGTCATGCGGGGCCGCTCAGCCCAGCTTGTTCGCGCCGCCCTGCTGGATCAGGTTCGCGGCCTTGATCAGCGAGTCGAAGGTGCCCGCGTCGGTCCACCAGCCGTCGATCACCTCGTAGGTCATCGAGCCGTCGCGGATGAACCAGTTGTTGACGTCGGTGATCTCGAGTTCGCCGCGATCGGACGGCTCGAGCGTCTTGATGATCTCGAAGACGCGCGCGTCGTACATGTAGATGCCGATGACGGCGAGGTCGCTCTTGGGCTGCTTGGGCTTCTCGACGATGTTGACGACCTTGTCGCCCTTCAGCTCGGCCACGCCGAAGCGCTGCGGATCGTCGACCTTCTTCAGCATGATCTTCGCGCCCTTCTTCTGGGCGATGAAGTCGCGCGCGGCCTTGGCCACGTTCTTCTCGATGATGTTGTCGCCGAGGATCACGCAGACCTGCTCGCCCGCGACCCAGTGCTCGGCCAGTCCCAAGGCCTCGGCGATGCCGCCCTCGCCCTTCTGGTACGTGTAGTTCAGGTGCTTCAGGCCGAAGTCGGCGCCGTTGCCGAGCAGCGACAGGAAGTCGCCCGAGTTGCGGCCGCCGGTGACGATCATGATGTCGCGGATGCCCGCGTTCACCATCGCCTCGATCGGGTAGTAGATCATCGGCCGGTTGTAGACCGGCAGGAGGTGCTTGTTCGTGATCTTGGTCAGCGGAAAGAGCCGCGTGCCGAGACCGCCGGCGAGGATGACGCCCTTCATGAATGTGGGGACGGACGGGGGGCTGGAGTTCGAGGGAGCGAAAAGGGGGCGCAGAATTCTATCCGGGCCGCGCGCGCGCGGCCATTGCGGCACGCTTGGGTCAGAGACAGATCTCCAACGCCGGCCCATTCGAGAACGCGCCGCCGCCGACTCGGGCCGCATCCGGCGCCGCCGCGTGAGAAATCGAGGACGCCGGATACGATGCAGCCGTGAGGTCGATCCGACCCAGCGAACCGGACTTCGGTCCGACGCCCAGCCCCGAGGAGTCCTGCCAACTGCTCTCGCGGGCGCGTGTGCGGCGACGATGGCGCGCTCGGCGAGCTCTTCGCGCGCTACCGCGAGCGCGTGCTGCGCATCGTGCGCCTGCGCATGGGTCCGGGGCTGCGCGCCGCGATGGAATCGACGGACATCCTGCAGGAGACCTACGCGGCCGCGCTGCGCGGCTTCCCCGCCTTCAGCGGCAGCGAACGGGGCACCTTCGTGCGCTGGCTCGCGCGCATCGCGGAAAACCAGGTGCGCGACTCCGCCGATCGCTGGAGCGCGCAGCGCCGCGACCTCGCGCGCGAGGAACGCCTCGATGCGGGCCGCACGGCCGAGAGCACGGCGGGCGCGGCCGACCCGATCGACGCTCAGCCGTCGCCCAGCGAGCAACTGACGCAGCGCGAGCTGCGCGCGGTGTACGACACCTGCGTGGCCGAGTTGCCGGAGCGGCAGCGCGAAGTCGTGCTGCTGCGCGACTACGAGTTGCTCGAGTGGCCCGCGGTGGCCGAGCTCCTGGGCGCGACCCCGCACGCGGCCCAGGAGCTGTACCGGCGTGCTCAACTACGGCTCGCGGCACTGCTCGAGGCGCGCTGGTAGTCGGCGATTGCCCCACATGGATTCCAATCCGGAAGCCTCCCGCAGCTCCCCCGCCGAGGAGCGCTTCCTCGAGTACCTCGAGCGCTGCGAGCGCGGCACCGCCGAGCCCTTCGACGAGCTGCTGCGAGCGCATCCCGCGCTCGAACCGGAGCTGCGCACCTTGGCAAGCCGCCAGCAGCGCTTCGCACGGCTGCGCGAGCGCGCGCTCGACTCGCGCGGCAGCGAATCCGCTCCGTCCGATCGCCGACCGCAGGGATCCGCCGCGCACGAGGGCCTGACGCTCCAGGCGCTCGCGGCGCTCGACGAGTCGCGCCGCCCGATCGAGCGCTACGAACCGGGCGAGGAGCTCGCGCGCGGCGCGCAGGGCGTCGTGCGCCGCGCGTTCGACAAGAGCCTGGGCCGCGTGCTGGCGATGAAGGTGCTGCACCGCGCGGACGAGCGCGCGGCGCTCGCCTCGCGCGGCGTGCAGCGCTTCCTGGACGAGGCGCACATCACGGCCGGGCTCGACCATCCGAGCATCGTCCCGGTGCACGATCTGGGCATCGATCGCGACGGCCAGCCGTTCTTCACGATGAAACTGGTGCGCGGGATCGCGCTGAGCGAGGCGTTCGAACGGCACCGGAGCGGTCATCCGGACTGGACGCTCGTGCGCCTCGCCCAGGTCCTGCTGCGCGTCGCCGAGGCGATGGCCTTCGCGCACGACCACGGCGTGCTGCACCGCGACCTCAAGCCGTCGAACGTGATGGTCGGCGACTACGGTGAGGTCTACGTGATGGACTGGGGCCTGGCGCGCAAGGCGCGCGGCGTCGAAGCGGGCGGCGAAGCGGCCGGCGCGCCGGACGACACGGCCGCTCGGACCGCGCTCGGACCGACGCTGCAGGGCGACGTGGTCGGCACGCCGTACTACATGCCCCCCGAGCAGGCGGAGGGCCGGCAGGCCGAGATCGGCGCAGCGGCCGACGTGTACGCGCTCGGCGCGCTGCTCTACCACCTCTTGGCCGGACGCGCGCCCTACGCCGAGCCGTCGTCCTCGTCCGCGCGCGACGTGCTCGCGCGCGTGCGCGCCGGTCCGCCCGCCCCGATCCTCGAGTTCCAACGCGGCGTCCCGCCCGAGCTCGAGGCGATCTGCGCGAAGGCCATGGCCCGCGCGCCCGCCGACCGCTATCCGAGCATGCGCGAGCTCGCCGCGGACCTGCGCGCCTGGCTCGAGGGACGCGTCGTGCGCGCCTACGAGCGCGGCGCGCTGGCCGACCTGCGCAAGTGGATCGGGCGCAATCGCGCATTGAGCGCGACGGCACTCGTCGCACTGCTCGCGATCGTCGGCGGCAGCGTCTACAGCGCCCGCGTGGAGGCCGCTGGCCGACGCGCCGCGGAGGCGGCTCGCAGGCGAGCGGATGCGACGCTGGCGGACTTGACGCGCCTGTCGGAAGCCGTCCAGCTCGGGCAGCTCGAGACGCGCTCGGCCGAACTGTGGCCCGAAGTGCCGGCCAAGGTCGACTTGCTTCGCGCATGGCTCGACGAAGCTCGCCCGCTCAGTGCGAACCTCGACGATCACGAGCGCACGCTCGACGACTTGCGCGCGGGGCGCATCGAGGTCACCGGGCTGCAACGCGATTGGTGGGAGTCGACCCTGTCGAAACTCGTCCACGATCTGCGCAAGTTCCGCGACGAGCGGATCCCCGACATCGAACGCCGGCTGGAGTTCGCGTCCACCCTCGCGCAGCGCACGATCCTCGACGAACGCGAAGCGTGGGACGCAGTGCTGCGCGCGCTCGTGAGCAACCCACGCTACGCGGGCTTGCAACTCGAGCCGATCGCTGGCCTGGTACCCCTCGGCGCTGATCCGGTTTCGGGGCTGCTCGAGTTCTGGCATGTCAAGAGCGGCACGCGCCCGGACCGCGACGACCGCGGAATCCTCGCCTTGGAAGGCGAGTCGGGGATCGTGCTCGTCTTGATTCCCGGAGGGCGCTTCTGGATGGGAGCGCAACGCGAGGACAGCGCCGCTCCGAATCACGATCCGCAAGCTGTGCCGAACGAGCAGCCGGTACTGCAGGTCGACCTCGCTCCGTTCTTGATTTCAAAGTACGAACTGACGCAGGCCCAGTGGACTCGACTTACCGGCAGCAACCCGAGTCGGGACCCGCGCAGCCGAGACGCCGACGACGCGCTCAAGACGCCACTCCAACCGGTCGACTACGTGAACTGGAGCGACTGCTTGCGCGTGCTGGCACGTATCGATCTCGCGCTGCCCACCGAAGCCCAATGGGAATGCGCGGCTCGCGCGGGCACGAGCACGCCGTGGTGGACGGGCAGCGAGCCCTCGACGCTTGCGGGCGCCGAAAACGTCGCCGACCAGAGCGCGCTCGAAGCGAAACCGGGCTGGGAGGTCTCGGTCGATACGGTGGGTTTCGCCGACGGCTTCGTCTACGAGGCGCCGGTCGGCAGCTTCGCTCCCAATCCGTACGGACTGCACGACGTGCTCGGCAACGTGATGGAATGGTGTCGCGACGTCAGTGCGCCGTATTCGCCCGAAAGAGCGCCGGGCGACGGTGCGTCGCTGGCGACAGGAAGAAAGGTGTCGGTGCGCGGCGGTTCCTACTTGTTCGGTGGCCGCAACACCCGCTCCGCGGCGCGCTCACCCGCCACGCCGGAGTTTGTCGCACCGATGATCGGCCTGCGTCCGGCGCGGGCGCTGCGCTGAAGTGGGAATGGACGATGCGTTCGACACTGCGCTGAGCGGCCTCCGCAACGGAGACTTCTCGCGACTGGCGCCGCTCTTCGCCGCGGGCGGAGGGACCGTTGGACGTTCGCGCATCGTCGAGTGGCACGCCCAGGGCCTGTTCCTGGAGCACCCGGCCGAGCTGGCGGAGGCGCTGACCTGCGCGTGCTTCCTCGGGGAACGCGAGACGCTCGAGTACCTGCTGGCGCAGGGCCTCGCGCCGTCCGGCGGCTCGCTGTCGGGCATGAGCGCAGCCCACGTTGCCGCGAGCCGCGGACACGTCGACGTGCTGCGGGTGCTGCTCCGTCACGGCGCGCCTCTCGAGGTCCGCAACATGTACGGCGGCACCGTGCTCGCGCAGGCGGTCTGGTCCGCCGTGCACCAACCGATGGCGGGTCAGCGAGCGGCCATCGAGGAACTCGTGCGGGCCGGGGCGAATCGCCGCGAAGTCGAACTGCCCACGGGCGACGCCGAACTCGACGCGCTGTTGTCGCGCCGAGAGCTCGGCTGAGGGGCGTTCTGCCTCAGCGGATCAGACCCGTGGCACGGCACCACGCGACGTACTTCGTGACACCCTCGGCGAGCGGCGTCGTCGGCTTGTAGCCGAGCTTCTGCTTCGCCTTCGACACGTCCGCGTAGGTGATCGGGACGTCGCCGGGTTGGTTCGGCTGCCGATCGAGCACGGGCGTCTTCCCGAGCGCCCTGCCGATCGTGTCGACCAGCTCCGCCAGGCTCGTCGTCGCCGATTCGCCGAGGTTGTAGATCTCGTAACCGGCGCAGCGGTCGTAGGACGCCAGCACGCCCTGCACGATGTCGTCGATGTACGTGTAGTCGCGCCGCGTCGTGCCGTCGCCGAAGAACGGCACCGGCTTCCCCTCCGCGATCAGCTTGGTGAACTTCGCGATCGCCATCTCCGGCCGCTGCCGCGGGCCGTAGACGGTGAAGAAGCGCAGCGCGCTGATCGGGATCCCGTACAGGTGGTGGTGCGTGTAGCAGTACAGCTCGCCCGCGCGCTTGGTCGCCGCGTACGGCGAGACCGGGTGGTGGATGTCGTCGTCCTCGCGGAACGGCACCTTCTCGTTGTCGCCGTAGACCGAGGAGGAGCTCGCGAACACGAACTTCAGGCCGGGCCGCGCGCGCGCCTGTTCGAGCAGCAGCAGCGTGCCGCGGCAATTGACGTCCTCGTAGTGCAGCGGATCCTTCAGCGACGGCCGCACGCCCGCCATCGCCGCCAGGTGGATCAGGCCGTCGAAGCGGCCCTCGCCGAACAACTTCGCGAGCAGCGCCGCATCGCGGATGTCGCCCTCGACGATGCGCGCGCCCTGCAGCGCGGTCGCGTTGGCGCGCTTGAGGCGCGGATCGTAGAAGTCGTTGAAGTTGTCGAGGACCGTGACGGCGTCGCCGCGCGCGAGCAGCGCGGACGCGACGTGGCTGCCGATGAAGCCGGCTCCGCCGGTGAGCAGGATGTGGGCCATGGGTGGGAGCGCGCCGCGCGCTACTCGACGGTGACGGACTTGGCGAGATTGCGCGGCTTGTCGATGTCGCAACCGCGCGCCAGCGCATGGTGGTACGCGAACAACTGCAGCGGCACGACGTTGAGCAGCGGCGACAGCCACTCCGAACATGCCGGCACGCGGATCGCGTCGTCGGCGAGCTTGTGGCTCGCCTCGTCGGCGCCGACCGAGATCACGTGGCCGCCGCGCGCCTTCACCTGCTCGATGTTCGAGCGCACCTTGTCGGCGACGCGTCCGGGGCTGTTGATCACGACGATCGGCATGCCGGGCTCGATCAGCGCGATCGGGCCGTGCTTCATCTCCCCCGCCGCGTAGCCCTCGGCGTGCACGTAGCTGATCTCCTTCAGCTTCAGCGCGCCTTCGAGCGCGACGGGGAAGTTGACTCCGCGCCCGAGGAAGAAGAAGCCCTTCGCCTTGAGGTGCTTGGCCGCGACCGCGCGGACCTGGTCGACGGTCTTCTCGGTGATCAGGCCTTCCAGGCGCGCGCGCAGCCGGCGCAACTCGTCGAGCAGCTCGCGGCCCTGCTCGACCGAGAGCTTGCCGCGCGCGCGTCCCAGGCGCACGGCGAACAGGTAGCAGGCGATCACCTGCGCGACGAAGGCCTTGGTCGAGGCCACGCCGATCTCGGGGCCGGCGTGCGTCAGGATCACCGCCTCGCTCTCGCGCACGACGGTCGAGCCTTGCACGTTGCAGATCGACAGCGGGGCCAGGCCGCGCTCGCGCGCCAGTCGCATCGCGGCCAGCGTGTCGGCCGTCTCGCCGGACTGCGAGATCGCCAGCACCGCCGAGCGCGGGGCCAGCACCGGCTCGCGGTAGCGGAACTCGCTCGCGTAGTCGCAGTCGACGGCCACTCCGGCCAGGTTCTCGATCAGGTACTTGCCGATCATGCCGGCGTGCAGCGCGGTGCCGCAGGCGACGACCTGGATGCGCTCGAGCGCGCAGAGGCGCGCGTCGTCGAAGCCGGGTCCCTCGAAATCGACGTCGCCCTCCACCTGCAGGATGCGGTCGAAGGCGGTGCGCGCGAGCACGTCGGGCTGCTCGTGGATCTCCTTCAGCATGTGGTGCGGGTAGCCGCCCTTGCTGGCCGCTTCCTCGTCCCAGTCCACGTGGCGCACCGCGCGCGTGACCGGCCGTCCGTCGAAATCGGTGATCGAGAGCCGCCCGGGAGCGAGCTCGACGATGTCGCCGTCCTCGACGAAGACGACGTCGCGCGTGTACTTGAGCAGCGCCAGCACGTCGGAGCCGCACAGGCCGATCTCGTTCGTCGCGGCGACGACCAACGGCGGCCCCTGGCGCGCGCACACCAGGCGCGGCTGGCCGTTCTCGAGCGCCATCACGGCGATCGCGTAGTAGCCCTGCACGCGCTTGAGCGACAGGCGCACGGCCTCGGCCAGGCCGCGGCCGCGCGCGAGTTCGCGCCCGACCAGGTGCGTCAGCACCTCAGTGTCGGTCTCGGAGCGGAACACGGCGCCGCCGGCGCTCAGCTCCTCGCGCAGCTCGAGGTAGTTCTCGATGATCCCGTTGTGCACGAGCGCCATGCGCCCGGAGCCGTCGGTGTGCGGGTGCGCGTTCTCGTCGGACGGCTTGCCGTGCGTGGCCCAGCGCGTGTGACCGATGCCCGCGCGCGCGCCGGCGAGCGCGCCGTCGGCCAGCAGCTTCTCGAGTTCGGACAGGCGCCCGACCTTGCGCCGGATCTGCACGGCCTCGCCCTCGAACATCGCGACGCCGCAGGAGTCGTAACCGCGGTACTCGAGCTTGCGCAGGCCGTCGATCAGGCCTTCCAGCACCGCGCCGGAGCGCGACACCGCGCCGACGATTCCGCACATGGCTAGCGCACCTCCTCGCCCCGCGCGATGCGCGTGCGGAAGTACTCGAGCGTGCGCGACAGGCCGACTTCCAGCGGCACCTTGGGCTCCCAGCCCAGCACACGCCGCGCCTTTCCGATGTCGGGCTGGCGCACCTTCGGATCGTCGACCGGCAGCGGCTTGTGCACGATCTCGCTCTTCGATCCGGTCAGCTCGCGCACCTTGCGCGCGAACTCGAGGATCGTCATCTCGTGCGGATTGCCGATGTTCGTCGGCAGCGGTTCGTTCGAGTGCAACAGGCGCCAGATGCCCTCGACCAGGTCGTCGCAGTAGCAGAACGAGCGCGTCTGGCTGCCGTCGCCGAACACGGTGATCGGCTCACCGCGCAGCGCCTGGCTCATGAAGGCCGGCAGAGCGCGCCCGTCGTTCAAGCGCATGCGCGGTCCGTAGGTGTTGAAGATGCGCACGATGCGCGTCTCGAGCTTGTGGAAGCGCTGATAGGCCATCGTCATCGCCTCGGCGAAGCGCTTGGCCTCGTCGTAGACTCCGCGCGGGCCGACCGGGTTGACGTTGCCCCAATAGTCTTCGCGCTGCGGGTGCACGAGCGGATCGCCGTAGCACTCGGAGGTCGAGGCCAGCAGGAAGCGCGCGTTCTTCGCGCGCGCCAGGCCCAGCGCCTTGTGCGTGCCGAGCGAGCCGACCTTGAGCGTCTGGATCGGCAGCTCGAGGTAGTCGATCGGCGAGGCCGGCGACGCGAAGTGCAGCACGGCGTCGAGCGGGCCCGACACGTGGATGAACTCGGTCACGTCCTGGTGCAGGAAGCGGAAATCGGCGCGGCCCGTCAGGTGCTCGATGTTGCGCAGATCCCCGGTGATCAGGTTGTCCATGCACACGACCTCCCAGCCCTCGGCCAGGAAACGGTCGCACAGGTGGCTGCCGAGGAAACCGGCGCCGCCGGTGATCAGCGCGCGGCGCTTGCGGTCGACGTTGGGAAAGCTCAAGGCGAGTTGGGGGTCGGAGGGGTCGTCGGCGTCGTGGACGGAACCGGGCTCGGGGCCTGAGGCTGGGCCGGGGTCGGGGCCGAGCCCGGCGCCGACTCCGGCGCGGTAGCCTTCTTCGGCTCGATCGACGCCGGGCTTGCGGGCGCGACGGTCGGCGCCAGCCCGGTCAGCAGCGCGCTAGCGCCCGCGGCGAGCCGGATCTCGATCCCGCGCGCGACCGCGCTGCCGCCGCCGCTGGTTCCGCGCAGCACGACGTCAGCGCCCTCGGTGCGCGCCTCGACCTGCCCTTGCAGCGAGATCGGACCGCCCGGGGACTTGACCACGCGCGTCTGCTCCTCGTGATCGGTAGGCGCGCTGCCGGCGCCGAGGATCGCGAGTTCGACCAGCTCGCCCGGCTGGAGCACGATCTGCTCGTCGCGGTACTCGATGCCGCAGGAGGCGCGCGACTGGTTGCGCACGCGCATCAGGTCCGGCGCGATGCGCTCCACCAGGTACGGCCCGCTCTGTTCTTCGTTCGCGTCGCCCGAAAGTCGGGCGCCGCCGATCAATGCGACGCTGTGACCGGGCGCGAGCTGCACGCGCGCGTTCTCCAGCTCTTCGAGAATCAGCGCCGGCTCGCCCGCCGAAGTCGCGCCGATGCGCGCGACGGCCTGGCCCAGCAGCAACGCGCCGGTCGGCAAGCCCGGCCACAGCACCTCGGCCTTGCCCCCGGCGCCGACTAGCACCAGCCCGCCGGGACGCACGCGTTCCTGCTTGCGGTAGAAGCGCAGCGGATAGGAACCCAGCGCGCCGGCCTGGCGCACTTCGACCGGGTCGCCGTGGCGCAACACGAGCACCTCGTCGATGCCGCTCGGATCCGGCGCCGGCAGCCCGCTCGAGGCGCCGCCAAGCCCGCCCATCGGCGCGGGCCAGCGCTGCGTCGTGCAGGCGCCGCAGGCGAGCAGCGCCAGGAAAACAGGCACGCCCGTCGCGGCTGCGCGCGGGACGCGCGCGGAGGGCGAAGAACGCTTCGATCCGCTGGTGCCCATCAACGAGTTCTCTCCTTGCCGACGGCGGCCTTCTGTGGGAAGTGGCGCTCGACGAAGCCGGTGTCGTGACGCGCCGCGATGAACTCCGCGTGCTCGAGGATCCGCTGGTGCAGCGGCAGGGTCGTCTTCACGCCGTCGATCACGAACTCCCCCAGCGCGCGGCGCATCGTGGCCAGCGCCGCGCTGCGCGAGCTGCGGTGCGCGAGCAGCTTGCCGATCATCGAATCGTAGTTGGACGGGATGCGATAGCCGCCGTACACGTGGCTGTCGAGCCGGATGCCCGGCCCGCCCGGCGGCACGAAGGACTTGACCAGGCCCGGCGAGGGACGGAAGCCGTCGTCGGGATCCTCGGCGTTGATGCGGCACTCGATCGCGTGTCCGCTCCAGCGGATATCACCCTGATTGAAGGCCAGCCGCTCGCCCGAGGCGATCAGCAACTGCTGGTGGATCAGGTCGATGCCGGTCACCATCTCGGTCACTGTGTGCTCGACCTGGATGCGCGCGTTCACTTCGATGAAGTAGAAGCGTCCGCTCCGGTCGACCAGGAACTCGACCGTACCGGCGTTGTGGTAGCGCGCCTCGCGCGCGATCCGCAGCGCGGCATCGCCCATCTCCTTGCGCATTTCCGGGCTGACCACGGGCGACGGCGATTCCTCGATCAGCTTCTGGTGGCGCCGCTGCACGCTGCAGTCGCGCTCGCCCAGGTGCACGAGGTTGCCGTGCTTGTCGCCCAGGATCTGGATCTCGACGTGGCGCGGGTTCTCGACGTACTTCTCGATGTAGACGGTCGAGTCGCCGAAGGCCGCCTCGGCCTCGGCGCGCGCGGCGTGGAAGCCGTTGACCAGGCTGGGATCGTTGCGGGCGATGCGCATGCCGCGGCCGCCGCCGCCGCTGGTCGCCTTCAGGATGACCGGATAGCCGATCTTCGACGCGACCTTCAGCGCGGTCGCCTCGTCGTCGACCGGACCATCCGAGCCCGGAACGATCGGCACCTTGGCGCGCTTGGCCATCTCGCGCGCGTTCGACTTGTTCCCGACCGCCGCGATGGTCTCGGGATCGGGCCCGATGAACGCGATGTTGCACGAGCGGCAGACCTCGGCGAAGTGCTCGTTCTCGGACAGGAATCCATAGCCGGGAGCGATGGCCTCGACGTCGGCGATCTCGGCGGCCGAGATGATGGCCGGGATGTGGAGGTACGAGCGCGCCGCCGGTGCCTGTCCGATGCAAATCGTCTCGTCGGCCTGGCGCAGGTACAGCGCGTCGGCGTCGGCCTGGCTGTAGACCGCGACGCTCTCGATGCCGAGTTCGCGGCAGGCGCGCAGGATGCGCTGCGCGATCTCCCCGCGATTGGCCACCAGCACGCGTCGAAACATCTGCGCGCCTGCGGCTACCCGGGCCGGATCAGGAACAGCGGCTGGCCGAACTCCACCGGCTCGCCGTTCTGGACCAGCACTTCGACCACCGTGCCGCGCATCTCGGCCTTGATCTCGTTCATCACCTTCATCGCCTCGATGATGCACAGCGTGGTCTCTTCGCTGATCTTGGAGCCGGCCTCGACGAAGGACTCGGCGTCCGGCGAAGGCGAGCGATAGAAGGTGCCGACCATCGGGCTGGTGAACGGAACACCCTCCGCGCTCCGCGTCGGTGCGGCGGCGGCGGCGGGCGCGGAGGCCGGCGCGGGCGACGAGCTCGGAGCGC
>Ga0194120_10002426_pt1 | contig 32060 bp, 28 predicted proteins | sample TA2MahCa65mmetaG_FD_148642 | JGI IMG/M metagenome (GOLD analysis project Ga0194120, IMG submission 148642) | Freshwater microbial communities from Lake Tanganyika, Tanzania - TA2015019 Mahale Deep Cast 65m | ecosystem: Environmental > Aquatic > Freshwater > Lake | place: Tanzania: Lake... | reverse complement strand
TTTGTCGGACGACTCAACTCCCGCCGGCTATCGTTCGTAGAACTTCGCAAGCTCGCTGAATCCTGCCACTCGCGTCGCTGTCTTGCCGGGGATGACTTCGACGCGGAGTTTGCGGTCCTCGACAAGAACGCCGTTCGAGAGGCGGGGTTTCTTCTTACAACCCGAATCCGGCGTGACGTCCCGTTCCCGGTTGACGGAATCACGCATTCTTCGCCACGGGTTTCGTCTTCTTGGCCACGAACCGGGTAGCTCTCTGGATAGAGGGCCACGATCAACCGCGTTCCCTCGGAATGGTTGCCCGTGGCCTTCTGCTGGCGGGCTAATTCCCGTTCGCGAGTGATTCGCTGGCGACAACCCGCCGCGCCGTCCGGTAGGTCAACATTGTACGCGGTCCGCATGCTGCATCTGCGATGCGGTGGTACGAGCGAGTTTTTGCGCGCAGCGTTGCGCACCGACGGCATAGGTAACCCCGGGGAGCAACGGTCGGTGAGATCGCCACGCGGTGTGAGCGACGGCGGTCGATGGGGATCAGGAGAACTTGGCATGAACGAGCCAGCTGTCACGGAAGTCGCACCCGAGCCGGAGTTGCCCGAGGACGTCGCTTCGGCCTGGGCCACGGTGGTGATTGACATCTTCGAGAAGCGGAAACGCGACGATTCGGACTCGGACACGTCGGCCGAATCAGCAGACGAGGGAGACGCGGCCGAATGATCACCACTCCAGCAGGCCACGTCCGGTTCTACGAAGACGGCCCGTGGTTTCCCAAGACACCCACTCAGCAAGCTGCCGAGCAGGCTTACCGCGATGCATTTTTGAAGGCTGCCCGCGAAGCCGCCCAATGGACGGAGATCGACGAAGCGGCGATTGAACGCGCGTGGGACGAACGCCGGCGGGCACGAGCGCGGGCCGAAGTCCTCGTTCCGTCATCCGTGGTCTACAACAATCCGAGTCTCGACTCCGACCAGGTGCTCTACGTTGAAGGCCACGAGGTTGAGGCGGGCCGGACTCGTGGGCGGGTGCATGGCTTCGAGTTCGTCCGGCAGTGCCACGAGGAACTCGTGAAGGCCGGCGTCGCGATGGGTGAGATCGGCCCGACGATCCTCGTGCCTTGGCTGGCGCATGTGGCCGAATGGGTAGCCCGCGACATCGATCCCGAACGGATTGCCCTTCCGCCGCGCCCCGATGATCGACTGACGGAAAGGCAGCGGTGCATGCTGGAGAAAGCCAAGCAGGCCATCGCCGCCTGCGACCCCAACAAACCCCAGGCGATTCTGCAGCGATTGGCCGGCGTAACCCGTGAGATGCTCGAATGGCTCTGGCCCGGCCGCATTCCGCTGGGCAAGCTCACGCTGCTGGCGGGTGATCCGGGGCTCGGCAAGTCGTTTGTCACGCTCGACCTCGCGGCCCGCGTGTCGCGCGGAGAGGCGTGGCCCGACATGCCGCTCTTCAAACAGACGCCGGGCGGCGTGGTCCTGCTCAACTGCGAAGACGACCTGGCCGACACCATCGCGCCTCGGCTAGACAGGGCCGGAGCCGACGACTCAAACATCATCGCCATTGAGGGAGTGAGTCTGCTCGGCCAGCGCCGGCACTTCTCCCTTGAAGCCGATCTGCCGCGACTCGACGAAGTCCTCATCGACAACCCCGGCACGCGGCTCGTCGTGATCGACCCGGTCGCCGCCTACTGCGGCAAGATCGACTCTCACAAGAACAGCGAAGTGCGGGGCCTGCTCGCCCCGCTTGCGGAACTGGCCAGTCGGCACCGCGTGGCGATTGTCTCGGTCACGCACCTCAGCAAGACCGGTGGGACCAAGGCCGTTTATCGAGCGATGGGTTCACTGGCGTTTGCGGCCGCAGCCCGCGCCGTGTGGGCCATCGTCAAGGACGCGAACGACCCTCAGCGCCGGCTGTTCCTGCCGGCCAAGCTCAACCTGGCCCGCGATCCGGATGGCTTGGCCTATCGTATCGACGAAGGGCGTGTGGTCTGGGAAGTCGATCCGGTGCAGCTGCATGCGGACGACGCCTTCGCCGCCGAAGTCAAAGCGGCCGGTGACACCAGCCAACGCGGCTCGGAACGTCGCGAGGCCAGCGCCTGGCTGCGGGATCAACTGGCGAACGGGCCGGTCCCCTCGACGCAGCTCATTGCCGACGCCCGCGAACATGGCATCTCGGAACGCACGCTGCGCCGGGCGTTCAAGGAGATGAACGGCCGGGCCAGGAAGGCGACGGAAGGTCAGTGGCAATGGAGCCTGCCGGGAACCCTTGTCGATACGGCGGATTCAACGGTGCTCGATCCGGTCTCCGGTGTCATCGAAGGTTGCCAGCAAGATGACCACCATCCCCCGTGATGGCAGACATGGCCATGTTGGCAGTCTTGGCCATCTTGGCAGTCTTCAAGATGGCCAGGTTGGTCACCAAGAACCAAGGCCGCCTCCAAATTGCCGTAGAGAGAGTGTGTCTTTCACGGGGGAGAGGGGGAAGGCTGCCATGTCGGCCAACTCGGCCATCTCGGCCATGACGGGACCATCTGGCCGTGTTGGTGAAAGTTCAATGGTTCCTTCCCGGCGGGATTCGCTTCGAGACTCCCGTGGGAACAGTCGCCAGTAGCAGGACAGTTTGTTGCAGATGTCCGAATTTCTGAAAGCCGCACCATGAGCCACGTTACCCACCAGAGCGCGACAGCGGGCCACCTTGGCGACGAAGTGGGCAAGATTCTGGCCGACGCGGAATCGCTCTGCCGAGCCGTCGTCGGTCGCGACCTGGGCGAGACCCCACTCTACATCGTGCCGCAATCCAGCCTGCCGCCCGATTGCGGTGCGGGCGACCACTGCTACGGATACACCACGCCGTCGCTCGACCTGTACTTGGCTGACCACATCTCCAGCTACCGGGGGCGTGGCCCCTGTATGGTCATCAACGACCTCGCCCTCGCTATGGACCATCACCCCGATGACATTGAGTACGTGGTCCCGGCGTTCGTCCTGCACGAACTGGCTCACATCCTCGAACGGCCGGCGCTGTTCGAGGACAGAACGGGCGTCGATCCCCTGCGGCTCAAGTTCGAAGCTCTCGTCGTGGCCGACGTCGGTCAACGCCCCGTGCGGAACGACTTGCCCGCCTACTTCGGGCACGAGGCCGGGTTCATTCGTATCGCCCTGCATCTGCGCTATCGAGCGCTGCGGCACGGCGTCTCCATCGCCCCCGGCCAGTTGTGCGCCGGTTACCGCTACGGACTTTCGCACGCCCGGCGATACGTCGACGCCTTGGGGAGCGAACCAGCCCGCCTGATCGACGCTTCGTTCACGAACATCCGAACCACGAAACCACCCCCGGCGTTCTCGTCGCTCTGGTGCGACGACTTCATCGCCTTCCACCAGCGTTTTCCTCTTCAGAAAGGAACCCTGCCATGAGCGTGACCTCCTTCATCGAAAAGATCGTCGGCCTGCAGCAGCAGCGGGCACAGGCGAAGGTTGCGGGATACCGCGAACTCATCGCCACCATCGCCGCCGGCCAGGAACCCAACCCGGCCGAGGTCGAACGGCTGCTGGCCGACGCCGGGAAGTCGCTCGACGACTTGCAACGGGACGTGGAACTCTGCCAGCGCCGGCTGGGGTTCAAGGCGGCCGTGGCCGCGATGCCCAAGCTGGAGGCCGAACGGAAATCGCTCGACGACCAGATCGCTGCCGCCGACCGAGTCCTTGAAGCGGCCGAGAAGCAGCACCGCGACAAGACCGCGCCGCTCTACTTCCGGCGTCGCCAGATCGACGAAGCCCTCTCCGCCGGCAGCACGGCCGTGGGCGAACTCGTGCGAACCTGCGAAGACCCCGACCTGCTCCGCGAGATGGACGAACTCAACGCCGAGGACCACCGGCTGTCCAACGTCCGATTCAACCTCGACGGCCGCGAGTCGCGCCTGCGGGCACATGCGAACCGCGAACGGGCACAGGCCGACCACCAACTGATTCTGTCCGACGCCAAGCACCACCGCGAACTGGCCGACCGCTTCGACAAGGAGGCCGATGTCCTGCGACGTGAGTTGGAGAAGCTCGACCAGACTCGATCCGAATTCGCTCAGCGCCGCGAGCAGATCGAAGCCCGCATGCGCGAGGTCTGATCAGGTTTCAAAGCGACATCAGCCCGGCGTCGCGTGAACCGCCGAGCCGACCGGATACCGATGGGTGTCCGCAAAGAGTTCTTTGACAATCCGGTTTAACTGTCATGAGCCGCCGGGCTGGCAACCCGGCGGCTCGGAGACGAGCTTTCGACTCGTTTGCAGATTGGCAATCCAGAGACATTCCCCAGGTGACGAACGCAGCCTATTTCCAAGGCGCTCAATATCTGCGGGGGAAAACTGAGACGGGTAACACGACACGGCGCGATACCACGATTCCAGTTGCTCGTCCCGTTGAACAAAAAATGGATGCAAGGCTACTCGAAGCTGCGAGGCCATCCAGCTAACCCGTGCGTTGATCTGGTCAGCATCAAGATGCAATCGATATGGGATGTCTTCGTAGAAGACAAGCGATTCCGGACACGGCAGAAGTAGCGATGCAGCAGTGACAACACAGTGATCGAGATGGCCACCCAAGCCCAGCGGCACAAGGACCATTTGAGCGGTCGAAGTGAAAGGCCAGATGGCAGCAACGAGATCATTCACCAATCGAACTTCGGGAGATTCTCGGGGCAGGATTGGCGAAGTGTCGGCGGGCCGCCGAATTGGAAAATCATTGAAGCCAAGAGGAATTACTCGCGTGCAACTCCCCAGCGCTGCAGCAAAAAGTTGATCCTCTGCAAACCGCACTGCGCTGATCGATTCTATGTCCTGCAAGTCTTGCCGTCCTGGTGCCCAGTTGCTTCGCGAGAAACAAGTTAGCACTGTGATTTCGCATCCACGTTGCTGCAGCAACCGGATAGTGGAAGGCACGGACAGCGCGGCGTCATCACTATGAGGTGACAGGACGATGATCGATTCGCCCATTACGACACCAGTGACTGTTGATGATGGCTTGTCGGAAAGATCGGCCGAAAACAATCATGCACTTCGTCATCAGGTAGAGACATCGAGTCCTCATCCCTCGTGTAGAAATAGGCCTCGACGGCCGAAGCAAGGCGCTGCCCCGCACTCGTGAAGGTCAGCAACCCGTCGGATCGATAGGCTAGATCGGTCAGCGGGTCGAACCGGTGAGAGTCGATAATCGCCCACCGCGACAGGTACTGCCGGGAGGCCATGCTGCCATGCCAGAAGTGCAGGAGCGTGCCTTCAACGCAGCCGACCTCACACCTGAACACGTCCAGAGCGAGATCCTGCCAAGATCGCAGGAGTGCCTCATGGCCCTCGGTGATCGCACACTGTACCGTATCGGTCACTCGGTCAATGAGAGCATAGGCCATGTGGTGATCGGCGGCCCCGAGTGTCCGGTCGAGTAGCCCGCCGACCGCTTGAATCTTCTCCCGTGTCGTTGCCCACGCGCCGCCCGGAAGCCAAAACTCGTGCCCACGGCCATGCGGCTGGTTGTTTGCGTAGCCCCAAGCGAATCCGCGATGTCGCTGGTACGGCTCGAACGAGGGGCTCAGGTAGAGCACCTGACTGAACATCTGAACGATCGGGTAGCTCTGCAGCTCCGCAATCGTCGCTGCCACCCAGTCGGGGCGGACGAACTGGACGTCGGCATCCACCCAAGAGACGTAATGGGCCTCAGGGGGAAGGGCGGCGAGGCCCAAGTTTATGAGGTTCTCCTTCAGCCACAGCGACTGATCCGTCCGCACGCGGACGGCAGGGCCCTCAAGCTGCGCGCAGAGAAACGGACGCCGCCCGAATGCACACTCCACGGGGACGAGAACCGCGCCGCTCGATTGGACGTGGGCCGCGAACCGCAAAAACAAGGCGTCGCGGGTCCGAAAGCCACGAGGGTTGAACAGCGGCGCGATCACATAGAGCCGGTCATCCACCGATTCCCCCCCTTTCGATCTCAATGCGACTTGCGTCTTTCCACCGTAGGTTTCACTCGCTTGGACGCGCGCTGCGATTGCCTGACGAGTGACAGGAGCTCGATCAGGGCAGGCTTCTCGAGCGAACCGAGCCGCGCGATGACCGGTGATCGCCCCAGCGCGGTTTCCGCACCGACATCCGGACGTACCGAGGCTGCGGTTCCGAACAGCCAGTCGCGGACGGTGTGGCCGCGGATCTGCGCCCCGAGCCCGGCATCCGACTGCCCGTGCCCGCCGCAGGCACTGCATGTGACTACCGCAACATCGACGGTGTCGTCTGGGCTCTCGACCTCGAACCGCCCCTTGCCATTGCAGTACTGGCACGGGTACTTTTTCTTCGCTGCGTTGATCTCGGTACTCACGCGGTCGAATCCCAGCCCTTCCCACAGGTACGTCCGGGCATTCATCCGGAAGGGTTCGAATCGGGACAGGATTTCGCGGCGCGTGTCGGAAAGACCCTGTGGGTCACACACGATCACCTCATTCTGCTCTGCAATCCCCCGCACGGCTGGATCAGAAGCAGTCGCGAAGGGAAGCAGGTTGTTGAGGACGAACCGGAATCCCACCAGTTGCCGCTCGTTAATCTCGAAGAGCTTAAGCCGAACCTGAACCGCTCGGTCCAGGCCGGCAAGATCGGCGTTTGCCTGAGTGCCGGCAGGGAGTAGCGCCGCGAACCGTCCGAGCACGGCGACCTCGGGAAACATCCGGGCCAGTTCGCCTAGGGACAGAGCGAGCAGCGCCCGGATGTCACTGCCACGGATGTCCAGTCGGCGGTCGTGGAAAAGCACGGCTCCCTCGCACACGGGGCAGGTAATCGTCCGGGTCGATTCCTTGATCTCGTCCTTGGCACCGCTCTTTGAGCTCCTCATGTACTTCTGGATCAGGTGGTTGAGACCGCGCCAGATATAGTAGGCCCCCTTGCCGGACTCGTAGAACGACCGGTCCCAGAGCCCGTACCAAAGGGCGTGGTGTTCCTTGTCGCTCATTGAGTCCGGAACTTTGGCTAGGTCGAGCTTCGTGGTCTTGCGGATCTCCCGGAAGAGGAACCGAATTTTCGAATAATTATAGTTCTTCAGTGCAGCCATGATCTCTGGCCGGAGCAGTCCGTCCCAGAAGGGTTTCGCGACGTCGGCGACCACCACGTTTTGCTCGAACGCCTCGATCTGGCCAGACCCCTTGCACGCCGTGCAATGCATCTCTCGATCGTGAAAATCGAAGAATCGAAGTTCATCCTCCGGCAGACCGGAGAGTCGCACGAGCCGACCAGCGATGTCAAGCAGGTCGTAGGCGAACGTCCGCGGGCTGTAGAGGACATCTTCCTCAAAGTCGATTGCGACGACTGGGGCGAAACCGGCAGCGGGAACCTCGCCGTACACCCAGCGTGCCGTCGGCGAAAGCTCCTTGAGCAGACCGCCCTGGAACTCGATGCGGGCGCGACGGAAGCACTCCTGGCCCTCCTCTGAGTTTGCGGGCTCATGCACGCCAGCCCGTGATGCTATAGCGGAATGGAGGGTAGGCGGGCGAAGGGGTCGCTTCCGGGACTCGCGCCTCGCCCTCCATTCCTCGTATGGGAGCACGTCGAGGGCGGTGACCGGTTCTGCGGCCCGACGGCCGAAGTCGATGACGTAATCGGCGTTCTTTAGGAGATACTCGTTGTGTTCGATCATCCAAGCCGTGCAGTCGTGACGGCCAATGAGTTCTCGAACGGTGGCGATGAAGCTGTTGAGGTAGTTCTGCGAGAGCCCGCGCGACGGTTCATCGAAGAGGAATATGGTTGACCCTGTGACATCCTCTCCCCCCGCCTCCGCCGCCAAGTGGACGCGCTGGAACTCTCCGGTCGATAGCGTCCGCACCGGCCGGCCGAGCGAAAGGTAGCCCGCGCCGAGCCGAACGAGGAGCGACGCCCGCCTGACGGATGGGTGAGACGAGGAGAGGGCGGGGAGCACGTCGGTGATTGGGCGCGTCAGCACGTCGCGAACGGTAGTGGATTCAGAGACGGTCATGCCGTAGAACTGGTGATCGAATCCGGTCCCCAGGCACCAACCACAGTCCAGCGAGTCCTCTTGTAGACCGCTCCCACCGCAGTGGCTGCAGCGCAGCTGCTTGCCGCCGCGCAGTCCTCGCAGGTACTCACTGACGCCGAGGAACGTCGCGATTGTCGAGCGCGTACTGACCGCCTGGAACCGGCTCTGGCCGACAAAGACTAGCCGGTGGCCGGGGTGAGCCTTCGCGAATCCGGGGGCGATGCAGTCGCGCATGAGCGTCGACTTTCCGCAGCCCGACTCGCCTGTAACGACGACGAGCTGACCAAGCGGGAGGTCGAGCGAGCGGATCTTGATGTTCCGGCAGAACAGGTTCTCGAACGATAGACATCTCTCGCTGTCGGCGCGCTTCGGAGGGATGAGCTGCTCGCATCGCGGCAGGGTGTCCACCACTTTGCCTCCATCGGCACCGCTCCCGGGGCCGAACAGAAGGCGATTTTCGGTCGCCCCGAGGACGATCTCTGAATGGTCGATGAGCCAGAGCTGGTTGCCCTGTCCGAGCGGCCGTAGATGCGACAGCATACCCGCCACCGCTGGCGCGTCCATGCCGATTGATGGCTCATCGATAACGAATAGGGTCGAGTCGCTGGAGCCGATGTGTTCCGCCAAGTGCAGCCGGGCCAGCTCCCCACCCGAGAGCGTGCCGATGGTCCGGTCCAGGCTCAGGTAGCCAATCCCCAGCGCCGTCATGTTCTCTGCCACACGGCGCTCCCGCGGGCCAAACGACAAGTCCTCCGCGAGTCGGACGAGCTGCTCTGCCGGCAGTGCGTTGGCGACGACGATGTCGAAGGTGCCGTCTGCCGTGCGGAGCCGGTGCTTTCGGATACTGGCTTGGTACCGTGTTCCCTTGCACTCCTCGCACGTGACTCGATTGACGGTCCCCCTGCCCTTGCATTTCGGGCACCAGCTGAGAGGGAGGTTGAACGAGAAGAACTCCGAGGATGTCTTCGCCTCGCGGGCAAACCGTCCACGGATGTTCCGGAAGATCCCGGTGTGCGTCCCGACCGTGGACCTGGGGCTCAAGTTGACGGTGTGGTTGCGTAGATACCGCACGAGGGGAAGCTGCTCGACGTCCAACGCGCCGAAGTTCGTCAGTATCAGATCGGGGAACAGGAATTGGTATTCAACCTTCGGGAGGATTGTGACCAGGCGCTTTTGCGACTCGGCAGCGAGCACACTGCAGAACGAACTTTTCCCCGACCCGGAGACACCCGCGATACCGAACGAGCGGTCTTGACGGACTGAAAGGTTCAGCCCACGGATATTGTGAATTGTGAGGTCGGAGACGATCATGACGACACTCCTTCGATAAAGGCCTTGAGGCGGAACCGCGCGGCGCAGAATCCGGCGTCCCGCTCTTCTCCAAGACATCCACCACCACACCAGCCGAGGATTGGGCACGTCGGGCATGCCGGTAGAAAGGCCGGGGGACCGTGCCGCAGATGGTCGCACCCGCCGACCCTGCCGTCGGGGTAGAGGGCGAGGAATGCATGGCACTTGTCCGCCGAAGCGTCGTACACGCAGATTCTATTTGAATCCGGGCTAAGGAGCGACAGGAGAGGCTGGATCTGCAGCCGGGCAAACAGCCTGCTATTAATCCAGAACGAGCAGACCTGCTCCAGTAGCTGCACGAACTCCATTTCGCTGATGGCAAGCCGGTTTGCCGCTGCGCGTTCACCAACATTGTAACGCTGTTTATTGATCGTAAGGTACGGCACCCCGAGGTCGACGAGTTCCTCAATGAATGGCTGGAAACCCGACAGATTGGCCCGGTGCGCCACAGACACCACGCCGATTGTTCCGCCCAGACGCCTCACTAGCCCGATCCGTTCCCGCACGACCCTCTCTGCGTCGGCTTGAGGAAGTACCCGCAGCCGCTCGCCTGCTGGCGGGTCGAGCGAAACGGAGAACACGAACCGGGGACCCGCCTCGGCAAGAATCGTCAGCCACTCCTCATCGAGCAATGTTCCATTGGTCTGGATCTGCAACTCGTGCCGATCCGGCAGCTTCTGCCGAATCAGACGGAGGAGTGTCCGCATCTTGGATTTGGGATAGAGCAAAGGCTCGCCACCGTGGAGAACGAACCGCACAGTGGTTTGGGGCGGAATGCGGTCAATCAACGCTGCCACATGCGCGGTGTCGAGCGGGTTGTCCGCCCAGCGCGGCTCGTCGTGCTCATAACAGTACGCGCAACGCATGTTACAGTTGCTGCCTACGAGCTTGAGGTTCACACTCAGGTGCCGCTGGTACTCAGGTACGACGAATTCTTCGACGGGGACCATGCTCACTCCCCCTCCTTACCCTGCGTCAGGACTCGGGCCGGGTGCTCTGCCAGCAGCTCATCTGCGACCGCATCGGCGGAGGCTTTCAGGGCCGTCCGGTCCTCGTTGCGAACAACCGTGGTACGCCCATGGCCAGCGGGCAAGCGGTAGGCGAGGTAGAAGTCACGAAAGAACGACAGGTGCTTTGGTTCCTCCCGCCAAGTCGTCGGCGTGCCCCGTCCCTCGATCCGCGTCCTAGCCTCTTCCGAGGGGAGATCGACGACGAGAAGGCGGTCGATGACGCGGCGCTGACCGAGAAACCCCTCGGGCGTTCTACCGTACACTCGCTGCAACGTTGCGAGGTCTGTGAGGAGACCCCGGATGCAGATGATGAAGCCACCGTAGCGATCTAGGTAGCCCTCGTGGAGAACGCGATTGCGGGAGAGGTCTTCTACCATCTCCTTGAACGAGGCGGCTTGCTCGCCTCGCTCGATCAATGCCCGAACGCGGCCGTTCGAGTCGAAGCGGAAACAAGGCTGACCCACCACAGAGAGTGTCGCGGCCGGATCGTAGCGGAAACGCTCTACGATTGCCTCGCGTAGCAGCCCCGCGAATGTGTCCTTCCCGCTCCCGTCAATCCCCTCAATCAGGATAAAGCGGGGGTACATCCGCGGCTTCGTGGAGGAGGTCGGGGCGGTCGTCCCCGTACAGAATTCCGCGCAGGAACTCACGCGAATAGTCGGCCCCGTGCCGCTGCTGGATGTACCCATAGAAGTCTCCGAATCGAGCCGGGGGTAAGCACCACAGCCGATTGCATTTGTCATGGGGGGCAAGGAAGTCCATCACATCTGGATCGGTCATTGTTACGAGCCACTCCGTCGCCCCGACGGGGACGCTGCGGAGCATGGTACGCAGATAACGGTCCCCCAGATACTTAGGGCGGTAGGTGAAGGTGCTACTGTCGTAGAGGCAGAGGTACGCATCTGGCCCAAGCAGGCTTACGCTGTTATGGCCCAGTGCCACAATGTCCCCCGCATCCTCGTACTCGTGGCTGGCGTAGCGCGAAGTCGTCCCCGGGACAAGGCAGAAGATAAAACTGCCCCTATTCAGTGGTGTGTACTCGGGTAGGAGAACTGCAGCGCGCTCCAGCCGCTGTCGGATGGCCAAGATGTCACCAGGATTCTTCGGTCCGGTCTTTGGGTAGAGAGTAATTGAGTCCGGGCGCAGTTCGGCGGCAAGCGCGAGGTCAGCTTCATCCAACTGGCCGTCGAGAATGAGGTCGATATTGATTGATGCGAGCGGCGTGCTCGACCTGATGTCGGCTGCAATGCGCTTCACCACTGCGGTGTTGTACGGGAGTCGCCCCCATGCCGCGAGCCTCGCTTCACAGAAGGTCTGGACGCCAATTGAGTAGCGGTTGAACCGGCCGAGATCGAGGTAGCCTTCGTCCCAGGTCGCAGGGTGGATCTCCACACACACTTCGTCGAATCCTGTGACGACTTCGTCCAATGTGGCGAAGAGGGATTTCAGTTGGGATGGGCTGAGAAGCGACGGAGTCCCTCCCCCGAGATAGCAACTCACCCCCGGCCGAGCCGGCGCGCAGAGTCCGAGAACCGCCAGCGCCTGGTCGGCTAGGCGCGACACATACTCCCTGGGCACTGCGGAGTGGCGAAAGCTGATGTTGGGAATGTAGTGGCAAAACGAACAAGCGGCGTCGCAGTACGGTACGTTGACGTACACGGCGATCCGATTCGCTTCCTCGGCAAGCCTATTCGACTGCGGAATAGACATTCTCTACTAAGTCCCCCAATTCGCGTGGGTAGCACGAAAGGATTGTCCGCAGGGATCCAAGGGTGCCGGAGAGGTTCCGGCGCTGCATGGCGATGTACTCGTCTATCCGACCTGAGTCGGCCTCGTCGCAGAGACCGAGGTAGTACATCGTTACCAGGCAAAAAACAAAGAACCCGTGGACGATCCCCCGGTGGTGCCTCATGCTCCGGGTCCACGGTGAGTAATACGCATGCGGTTCCACTGCGAGCTGAATCCCCCTTGCCTCAAGGAAAAGGTTCAGGAGGTTGTGCCCGCTTTCGTGGACGACGGCCTCGCCAGTCTTCGCAGGAACACCAGCTATCACATCGGTGTGGACTGTGAACAGATGGTAATCGTCCGAGTGGTTCCGGACGGCCTGCTCCGGAGTCCGCAGTTCGTCCACGAGCACCAACCCCACACCGGTGCGGACCAAGTCCTCCATTCCACTCGCTCGCACGTACCGCTCAAAGCCGCGGTCCACCGGCCGAGCTTGCCCTAGCCCCGATGACAGCATGCGATCCAGATCGCCGCAGTGGACGAGAGCGAGCTGCTCGGTTTCCTCTGGAAACCAGAAAGCCGCACAGGATTCCCGCACTGTCTCGATAGGCGCCTCTTCCGCGGCGACCTTCCGCATGGCAGCTACGATTCTCTCTTGGTGAAACAGGGCCACAGCGGCATATAACCGGCTCCCATGAAAGAGGGAGCGGTCGAGGGACAAGGGGATACCGTGCCGGCCCAACAGGGCACGGATGCCATCTAGCAGAGTCCACCGCTTGGCGAGGACTGCGGCGGCATCCGCGTCGAATGCGCGGACTAGCGCTGCGACATTAAGCATTCATTTCCCCTCCGCCAAGCAGCCCCTTGACGAACGCGAACATCTCCTTCCGGTGTCGGCAGTAATCCTCATAGAGCGAGGGAACGTTCCGGTGAAAGTAGAGGCGCTGTGACAGGCATCCCCCTTGACAGAGTTCACGGATTTCGCAGACCGAGCAACGCTCCATCATGTCGGCGAATGGCTGCATCGCCGGCGAGCTGGAGAGCACATTCAGACTCTGCCTAAAGCCCCGCGTATCATCCACCATGATGGGGAATTCTTGCCTGGAGAAGTTATCACAGATTCCCATCCCCCCGTCGGGGTACAGGGTCGCGAAGTTGAGGCATTTCCGCTGGTTGAAGTGGCAGAATTTCGACCCGGTGCCCAATACCTGCTGGATAAAACTTAAGAGCGGCTCGACGGGATATCGCTCGTATCCACGCACCTTGATCCAAGCGGCGGCAACCTGCATGAGGAAACTGGTGAATTCGGACGGCGTGATGCTGTCTGGACGCAATGTGCCCGGGTCACTGTCGTAGAGCGGGTTGATCTTCACGAATCGAAGGTTCGGAATTTTCGAGAGCATCTCGACATAGGAGTCCGAATGCGTCAGGGCGTGACGCCCGATGACGCTGAGCAGCCCCGCAGACTGTCCCCCAGAATGGAGTAGGTCGAAGGCACCGCGGACCATGTCGTATGTCGGGTGCCCCCCGTAGGTCACTCGCAGCCGGTTCATTGCCGAAGTGCCGTCGAGGCTGATCGAGATTTCGATACCGAGGTCCGCGTACTCACGAAAGAGCAGATCCACCCATTGACCATCGAGGAGGGTACCATTCGTCTGCACTGCGACGGACTTGACCCGCTCACGGTTGCGGCGTACCACGCCAAGCATCGCTGCGAACCGCTCGCGGCCGAGCAGTAGGGGCTCTCCGCCGTGAAAGAGCAATTCGATCGGCTTGTCAATCCGCGCCAGAGACTCTTCCAGGACTTCCGCCTGCATGTAGCGGTCGAAGTCGATTTGCTTGGCCTTCTCGAAGCAGTAAGTGCAATCGATGTTGCAGACCGTCCCGGTAAGTTTCACCACCAGTTTTTGTGACGCCGCCGGATCGTGTAGGAGTTCGCTAATCATTCCGCCTCCTGCCCGCCTGTTGCAGGATCTTCTTCCAACTGCCCATGACAAACTCCAATGTGTCGTGTTTCCCACGGTCCGAGTAGCCGACTGCTTCCGCCAGGCAGGCCCCCGCGTCGTAAGCCGCGCCGATGGCTGCCCCGACGTCGGGCGTGATCGCTACTCTGGCCGGTGGAACGTCGTCGAAAAGTTGATGCCCGAACGAGAACATCAATAGGGCATTGATGAAGTAGTCGATCCCCACGGAGTGCGAAAAGCCGGCCATCCCCGAGCACGCATAGAGCTCACCGATGGGGGTGACCGGGTTGCCCAGCGCGATGTGTCCAATAGCGTCATGCACGAACTCCGCCGAGTCGGCAGGCTCGTCGCGCGATGGGTGGAAGCCGTGACTGTCAAGAAACGCCCCGTACTCGGGGACGAGCAGAGTAAGAGTCCGGTGGCTGCGTCTACTTCGCCGTCCCGCCACCGCTTGGCCGAAGTACGCCCGAACGTCGGCGGTGGTCCAAGATGGCTTGCTTTGCAGGTTTGCGACGAACCGCGAAATCGGCGCAGTATCGTCCGCCAGTCGCGCGGCAACCAGTGCGAAAGGTGTCAGGAATCGGTATTGGGCGAGAACATGCCAGAGGTCCATGAACTGCATCCGTCGTCGCTGTGAAAACGAGCGACCCGGAGTGCGAGTCGTTCGACCGCCTTACCAATTTGAATGATTGTCGGTGTGAAAGGCTCCCAAGCCGGTCCCCAGTGACTCACGGTTCTTCTTCAAAAAATCGCGAAACTCGGCAATAGCCTGATGATCCAGAGGCATCTCTTCCTGGTCGGGAACCTGCTTTGCCGAATCAAGAATCGGCAGCACCGAATCGCAGGGTGGCGAAGTAGTCGTCAGTTCATCGATTTCGAGTGAGTCGCTGCTCATCCGATTGCGCTCCAGGTTTTTCTCTCGAACCATGTTCGTACACGAATTCACGTCGGTCGAGATTTTATCGACGAATCGATTTCGCGGCCAGCGTCGTCGTCAAACTGACAGCGCCGAATCATCCCGAACCCGGCTGGATATCATCCCGCACCCGAGGTAACTGGTGTCACACGTCGGGCGATGGTCGCCCGGCGAATGAACCCGAAGACGAAAGAGAGATGAACCATGACGACGAAGACCAAGACGGCGAAGAAGACGACCAAGGCCGCAAAGCCCGTGGCGACCAAGACCACGCCGAAGACCACTGCGAAGGCCAAGGCCACGCCGAAGCCCGACGCCAAGAAGATGAGCCAAGTCGGCGCGGCGCTGGCGGTGCTCGCCAAGGCGGGCGAACCGATGAATTGCAAGGCGATGGTTGAGGCGATGGCCAAGCAGGGGTTGTGGACCAGCCCCGGCGGGGCGACGCCGGACGCCACGCTCTACGCCTCGATCCTCCGCGACCTGAAGAAGGGCAAAGACGCCCGGTTCGCCAAAGTCGAACGGGGTCAATTCGCCCTGGCCGGCAAGTAGGAGGCCAAACCATGACGAAGCCCGAACACAAGATCGCCGACGCCTTCCGCGTGGTCGCCTTGCGGCTTGAAGACGCCCTCGACCGGGGACGGCGTTCGACCCGGATTGACGCGAACGACCTGCTGGAAACGCTGCTCGCCGTTGCCGACGAGATCGACCCGCCACTTGGCGAACCGGTCGAACCAGAAGACGCGGCCCCGGTGCGATAGCCCGGTTGGCCAAGACGTCGCCCACGAGGCCCCACAACGGGGTCTCGTGTCACGGTGGGACCGTTCGTTCCACCGATCTCAAACCACGCGCCGTGGGCCAGTGTGCGCGTTCACGCCACGGGCTGGAGACCTGCGGCGAACCCGAGGTAACTGTGTCCTCGCGCGGCGTCGTTCGCCACGCGGAACCCCGAACCCATTCACGAAAGGAATGACCATGAAGACCCAGACGAAGCCGGTGGTCGGCTACGTCCGCATGAGCACCGACCAGCAGCAGGACAGCCCTGCTCGCCAGCGCAAGGACATTCAGGCGTTGGCGGATCGCGCGGGCTATCGCATCGTCCGCTGGTACGAGGACCACGGGCTGACCGGCACCGAGTCCAGCAAGCGGAAGGACTTTCAGAAGCTGCTGGCCGATGCTCAGAGCGGGACGTTCTGCGCCGTGCTGATCTCCGAGCAGAGCCGGATGTCTCGCGAGGACGTGTTCGATGCGATGGTCCACTGGAAGCTGCTCCGCGACGCCGGCGTGAAGATCGTCACCTGCCAGCGTGGCGAACTCGACTTCAGCAACCTGGGCGGTGTGATCACGGCCATCGTCGACCAGTACGGAGCCCGCGAAGAGTCAGTGCGCCTGGCCGACCGCGTCATCAGCGGCAAGCGGCTGGCGATCAGCCGGGGCCAGAAGCAGGGTGGCCCGCCGTTCGGATACGACCGCGAGATCGTCGATGAGACCGGTTGCGTCGTGCGCCGCGTGGGGCCGACCGAGAAGTTCCGCCGGCCGATTCAATGGTCCACGCGACTGGTGGCGTCGAGCGACGTCCGGGCCGTCGAAGCGGTGAAGACGATGTTCGAGTCCGTCGCCGGCGGGGCGTCGTGCGGGGCGGTGGCCCGGCAACTCAACCGGCAGGGCGTCCGCACCATGTTCGGCAAGCGGTTCAACGCCAGCAGCGTCCGGCGCACCGTGACGAACCCGGCCTATGTGGGGAAGATCGTGGCCGGCCGCAAGCGGCGCGGGAAGTTCCGCAGCCTGCATGATGAGGGGGGCGTGGTGTGCGAAGACGCCCATGAACCGCTCGTCACCCGCGACCTGTTCGACCGCGTCCAGCGAATGCTGCGGCGCAGCCACAAGCCATCGAAGGCCCCGACGCCGGGCAAGTACCTGTTGACGGGACTGATCTATCTGGGCGATGGCCAGCGCTTGCAGGGGTGCTCGATGAGCCATGCGGATCGCAAGGTTGTGCGGCGGTATTACAGTCTTCCTCCGAAGGCGTTCGAGGAGTTCCCGGACGAGTCGGATCGACCGTCGTTCCGGGCCGACACTATCGAGCAGGGCGTGCTGGCCAAGCTGCCGGCGTTCATGGCCGACGAACGCACCAAGCGGGCGATTCGCAGCGAGATCACCCGGCGCACGAAGGCGGTCGAAGCGAACGTCGGACGGATCGAATCGCAGATGGATGCGCTGCGGGCCAAGATCGACCGGGCGACCGAGAACCTGGCGCTGGCCAACCCGGAGGACATTCCGGGGATCTCGAAACTGCTGGCGGGGTGGCGAGACCAAGAGACGCAGCTCAAGGACAAGCTGCGGCAGGCTCGTGGCGACCAAGCGCCGTCCCCGGAAGCGCTGGAGGTCATCGGACGGTTGGACGAACTGCTCGAACGCCTGTCGGAAGCCGACCGCGAAAAGCTGTCATTCGCCATCCGGCAGACGGTCAAACGGATCACGCTGCGCCGCGAACGACGAGGGAACGGCAAGCATCGCATCACGCTGTGGGACGGCGTGATCGAACTCCGCGACGACCTCGGCGTCTCCGGCATGATCCCGCTTTCGGACGACGACATCCCGACACCCGGCCGCTGGCGCGAAGCGGTCGCATTCATTCGCGAACAGGGCGAAGTGGTCTTCTTCCGCGACGTGGCACAGCACGTCGGCCTCAAGGGCTCGTGCGTCTCCCGCCTCCTCGCCCAGGCCGTTCTCAGCGGCAAGGTGACCAACCTCGGCCACCAAAAGGGCTGGATCGCCGCCGAATAGGCCCGCGATCAGTTGTTCGATCTTTTCCCGCCTCTCGAACGCCAATCAAGTTGGGCCAGCAGCACTCCCTGCACTCCGCGCATCTGCGGCGGGAGTTCGATCGGCGTGCCGTTGCTGTTGAACGGAGCGTAGGTGAGTTCGTACTTCACGAGGCCCTCTTTGGCCGAGATGTTTGCCGGGTCGGGACCGTTGCCGACGACGGCGAACTGACGCGGCTTCCCATCGAAGTCGCCGATCGAAACGATCACGACCGACGGGTCGACGTGGTGGTACGCGAACGCCAGATGCCCCATCCAATAGCCGCGCGGATCGCGGCGGTCGCCGGGATAGCCGCCGCTTCCCTCGCGGAACCAATTTCCGGCCAAGCGGCCGTCGATGTCATGGTCGATCTTGCCGCCGCGCGGCGCCGCCGTGCGCGGGTTGAGCTTCAGCAACTGGCTCTTGAGCGGCTCGTCGAAGTAATCAAACGGATCAACGACGTGAACTCGCCAGGCGTAATGCCCGTAAAGCTTCGGCGAGAGAAACCCCTTCAGCCGCGTGTTCGTGTCGATGACAGCGATGTCCAACGACCGCCCGCCGACCTTGCCGACCACCTGTCCCGCTTTCACGGGGATTCGCGTTTGGATCGGCGGTCCCATTTGCTTCCGGGTGAACCGGTCGCGGGTCGCCTGGTCGATCTCCTTTAAGATCGCCGGATCAAGCTGCGTGAGCAAATCGTAAAACGTGTAGACGGTCGCCGAGTGCTCGATGTGCAGCGCATAGTCGTCGTACTCGCGCTGCCGCTCCGACGAGCCGGTCAATTGCGTGCGATGTCCGATCATCACGACGAATCCGTCCGCCGGAGCAAACACATCAAACTGCGGCTGCCCCGGCCGGAGCGGCTTGGGATAAAAGTAACCATGATCGATCGGACAAACATGCCCGCCAATCATCAGGCCATACGGCGTAATCCGCTCAACGTCTTCCAACCGCATCGGCGAATGTTTGAACCGTACTGGGGCATCGCCGACAGCCCGGCCGCGACTCCAGAGTTGATTCAAATCCAGTGTCCCGTCCGGACGCACCGCCGATTCGCGCGACGTGTTGCCGCTGACCGATCGCTCTTGAGCGGTCACGTTTCCGTCGCAAAAGAGACATGTCATCAACAGCCAGACGATGAAGTGATTCGCGTTCATGGAGTCCTCCAAGTAGAAGACCGTGGTCCATCGAACACCGCCAGACCACTTCCGAGCCGTGAAAAATCTCCAAATTCGTTCAGGCCATCCTGGCGGTGCGATTGACCAACAAGAGGATTATGGGGGGTGAGGTCGAATCGCCACGCCCATCGCGTTGCTCTGGGCGTGTCACCCAAGCGGAGCACGTCACAACTTTAATCTACGGCTGGCTCGCCAGAAGTGCGAATCTGCGTCACCATTCACGGTCGAATAGGTCGGCAATGTCACTCTTTCTCCGCGGAGTTGGTCTCATCCATGAGTCATCCACGTTTGATTGTTGCCAGCCGCAACGCGAAGAAGCGGCGGGAGATTGAAGAATTGCTTGTACCGCATCGGATTGAGGTGTTGAGCGTCACCGATTTTCCGGATGTGCCTGAAGTCGTTGAAGATGGCGAGACCTTTTCGTCCAACGCGGCGAAGAAGGCGACGCAGACCGCTCGGCATTTGAACTGCTGGGTGCTCGGCGAGGACAGCGGGCTGATGGTCGATGCGCTCAACGGTGCGCCGGGTGTCTACTCAGCTCGCTTCAGTGGCGAGGGGGCGACTGATGAGAAGAACAACGCCAAGCTGATCGCCGAACTGGCCAATGTCCCGGACGAGCGGCGCGGTGCGCAGTATCTCAGTCACGCGGCGATCTCTGATCCGACGGGGGCGATCCGACTGACCGTTGAGGCGACGTGTCGGGGGCGGATCATTCGCGAGCCGCGCGGGACAAACGGCTTCGGCTACGACCCGTACTTTCTGATCCCGGAATATCACCTCACATTCGGCGAGCTGAGCTCGACCGTGAAGCAGCACCTCAGTCATCGTGCGCGTGCGTTTGAGCGATTAGTCGGTCCGCTCGTCCGACTGCTTGGTGGCGAGTGACTCAGAGTTCGTCGTCTCGCATCTCAAGCGCTTCCATGCGGCGATACAGCACTGGTCGAGGGATGCCGAGCAACTTCGCGGCCAGCGTTTTATTCCGCTTGGCTTTGAGAAGCGCACGGCGGATGAGATCCCGTTCGATGGCGGCGAGATGCTCTTCCAACGGTGGGATTGGCGGTTCGTCGAGCGCGCGTTGCGGTAGACCGACTGATTGTGCTTCCAGGCCGGCGCGAAATCGAAGTGGCAGGTCCGACAGGCCGATGACCGGCGCAGAGCAGTTCGAGCGAGCTTCCTGAACGACGAGCGCCAACTCATCGAGGTTGCCTGGCCAGGCGTACTCTCGCAGTTGCGGCCAGACGAGATCGGCAAAGCCTCCGATTTGTCGGTCGGCGTTGCGGTTCTGTGATTCGAGGAAAGCTTGAGCCAACGGAATTAAATCGTCGTCTCGCTCACGCAGCGTGGGAACTTCGATAGTCAACGTCGTCAGCAGGAAGAAGAACGCAGGGAGCAGTCGCTCGTCCTCGACAGCGTCTTGCAGCCGTTCTGTGCTCGAAGACATCAAGCGGGGTAATGAGATGCGCCGCGTCACGCTGGAACCTTCGGCACCGTACTCAGCCAGCAATCGTTCCTGCAGATCGCGGGGCAAGGCATCCACGTCAGTCAGGAACAATGTGCGGGGCAGCAATGCTCCGACGGGGACGTCTTCGGCCTCAGGGTGCAGCAGTCGTTTCAAAGTTTGCAACAGCGAGAAGGGGGACTCGCGGCAGTCGAGCGGTACGAACGGGCCAACTTTGGACTCGTCTTCCTGATGGATCGCTCGCGCGAGATGCTCTTTGCCGACACCGCGCGGCCCCATGAAATGGACTGGAACTGTCGTACCGCGCGCGACGTTGACTTGGTCAAGAACTCGTCGCATTGCCGGACTGCGGGCAATCACGGTTTTCAATCCGTACCGCTGCCGAAGTGACCAACGCAACGTCGACAGTTCAGCGTGATATCGCAACGCGAGCGATGTCGATTGCGAGGCTGCTGGGATTGGCAACGGCGAGATGATTCCCAGAACGCTGGTAACTCGGTCATTCGCTTCATTCACCGGAATGAAACGGATGAGCTTCCCCGAGGAGGGGCCAGATTTGTTGGGGATGTAGACAGGTACTTCGAGTTCTTTTCCCGCCAGGCAATCGGGCGGAGGGCACAAAGCGGTCGCCAATTCGCGGATGGATTGAGGCTCGGCATCTGACGCGAACTCAACCATTTCGCCGACGATTTCATCCGCCGTCCAGCCGGTCAGTTGCTGGCAACCGGCGTTGAAGAACAATACACGGCGAGAGGCCGAGACCAAAAATACCGGAGTCGTCGCTGATTTCAGCCACGTCTCCAGTCGAGTTTTTTTCTTGCCGGTGCGCTCACGCATCGGAAGCCCTTTGTTCCTAATGGATGCGTCTCGCGTCCGTCGCCAGCAGACCGCCGCGAGACACATCGGCCACCTTACGATAGCATAGCGATCTGCCAAGAAATCACTCGCACGGACGAAGCGGCTGGATAGAATCTCTCTGTCAAATCTTGATCGGAGGCGGTCATGCCGGAATTTGATCGTTGGGTGCAACGCTATGTGCGTCGGATCAGCGTCGGAGAATTTCTGCGTGACGCGGCCGAGTGGCTGGCGGGATTCTGTTTCGTGTTCGGTGTCGCGGTGCTGGCGGTGAAGTTGCGCTGGCCGAATCTCTGGCCGCATGTCTTGTGGCTGGTGGCCGCGAGCGTTCCTGTGACCGGCGTGGCGTGGTGGGTGTCTCGACGACGACGCTTGAGCCGTCAGGATGCGGTCGCGATGCTCGATCAAAAGCTGGCGGCGGGCGGATTGCTGATGACGCTGAGCGAACTTCCCGGTGCGGCGTGGAAGGCTCGATTGCCGCAACTCGAATCGCTGTGGCGGCGGGCATTGCCGACACTGCGTCCGGTGCGGTTTGTTCGCGTGCTGATCCTGCCGATTGTGTTCGCCGTCGCAACCTGCTTTGTGCCATTGCGAGACATCCACGAGCCGGTGGTCGAAGGGGCCGTAAGTCAGCAGACAATGCAGCGGCTGGAAGAATTCATGCAGCAACTCGAAGAGGCCGAGGTCATCAAGCCCGAAGAGAAAGAGAGTGAACAGCTCAAAGAAGAGATGCAAAAGTTGGCCAACGAGATCAAAGAACGGCCGCTGACCCATGAAAAATGGGAGACGGTCGATGCACTGCAAGAGCGGTTGAAGGCCAAGCTCGAACACCAGTCCAATCTGATGTTGCAAGCAGCCGACTCGCTAGCCGCGCTGAGCGAGGCTCTCACTCAGCTCGGACAGTCCGGCGAGACCAAGCTCTCAGACGAGCAATTGCAGCAACTAGAAGAGGAAGTCGCGAAGGCGATGCAAGAGTTGGCGAAAAGTGGATCGCTTGGCAAGTTGTCCCCGGCGATGCAAGCCAAGCTTGGCGAAATGGCGAGGTCGGGTCAGTTCAAACTGCCTCAGGACGCCGCCGAGCGTGAAGCACTGGCGGAGGAATTGCAAAATTTCCTCGATAAGGAATCTCTGAAGCTCGCCGACCTGCGAGCCAAATGCGAGAAGTGCAACAACCCCGACTGCGAAGAATGCAAGAAGCCCGGCGGCACCTGACTGGGCACCGGCAAGCATCTCGGTCGAGATGCGAAAATGCACAATCGAGCGGGAAAAGGTGGCGTGACTGAGGGGCCGGGACACGGGGATCTCGAGTTTGGAGACATGTCGAGTTCGCAGGGAACGAAATTCAAGGAGACGATTCTGCCGCCGGGGTATCTCGACAAACCGCGTGACGAAATCTTGTCGGTCACCGCCGCCTCTCCGGAGGTCAAGCCGCTGGATGTAGCTCCGCGAAATATCGCTCGGCCGAACGAAGCGGTCTCCGGCAACGAAGCTTGGAATCGCAATGTCCGTCCGCGACATCGCAATGCCGTGAAGAGTTATTTTTCCCAGAAGAAGTAGCACCTCGAGTTCGACTTCCAGAAAGCTGCATCTTGCCAACGGACGCACCTGCCAAAGACCCGCTTCTGACGCCCTCCGAAGTCGCGGAAGCTCAACAACTGCTGCAACGTCTGATCGACGGACTCAATTCCGCGATCTTGGGACAACAGGAGTTGATCGAGCAGGTCGTCATTTGTCTTTTGGCTCGCGGGCATATCCTGCTGGAAGGACTGCCGGGGTTGGGTAAGACCGAGTTGGTCAAATCGTTGTCCGCGCTGTTGGGGCTTTCGTCGCGGCGCTTGCAATTCACTCCGGATTTGCTGCCCAGCGACATCGTTGGTTCACCGATCCTGGAAGATCGGAATGGAAGCCGCAAGCTGGTGTTTCATCTCGGTCCGATCTTCGCCAACCTGGTGCTGGCGGACGAAATCAACCGCGCAACGCCGAAGACTCAGTCCGCTCTGCTCGAAGCGATGCAGGAACACCGCGTGACTGTGATGGGGGAGACGCACCCGCTGCCGCAGCCGTTCTTCGTGCTGGCAACTCAGAACCCGATCGAGTTAGAAGGGACGTACCCGCTCCCCGAAGCTCAAGTCGATCGCTTCACGTTCAAGATCATCGTGCACGGAGTCAGCAGCGAGACGCTTCAGCAAATCATCAGCACGCGGAAACGGGGACAGGCACCGACTCTTGCTGAGGTCATGTCCGGCATGGAACTCTCGCGACTGTTCGATTTGACCGACCGAGTACACTTGCCCGAGGCGGTCTCGAATTACATCGCTCGGTTGGTTACCGCCACGCATCCGCAGCGGCCGGACTCTCCCGATGAGGTCAAGAAGTTCGTGAAGTACGGGGCATCGCCGCGTGCTGCGATCGCGCTGGCGAACACCAGTCGCGCCGCAGCTCTTTTGTCCGGCAAACCAAATGTTGGTTTTCACGAAGTTCACAAGGTTGCGCCGTGCGTGCTCGGACATCGGCTGATCCTGGACTATTCGGCGCGATTAGAAGGTTGGACGCCTCCCAAAATGGTGGACCTGTTGACCAGCCGTGTCGCCGAAGTGGCTCACCAGCTTCCTGCGGATGTGAGAGCATGATGCATCACACGAATTGTTTGTTACTCTTCAGCCGTTGGTCATTAGCCATTGGACTGTTGTTGGCCGCTGCACATTGCTCGGTCTTGCCAGCGCAGGCATCTGGTGAGTCGTTTTCGCTGGTCGGTCATGACTTGCAGGTTGATGTCGATTCGCGGTGGGCCGGTTGTGGCCAGGGCGGATATTGCCCGGTGCGAGTGCGCGTGGTGAATCGTGGCCCAAATCGCACGCTGACGTTTCGCATCGCCAAAACGTACCAGTCGGTCGTTGGTGTGCGGCAGACGATCGAGGTGCCACAGAATGCGACGTTGGCCATCACGCTGTCAGTGCCGATGGTCAACCTCTCGAACAGTGCCCAATTCCGTGTCGAAGAGTCCGGTAGCGTTTTGGAAAACATGAAACACAGCGTCGGCCTCCCGGAAGCGAACATTTACGAGTTGGGACTCCCTGGCCTGCTGGTGGTCGCTCCCGGAGTCGTCGACCTACAAGCGTTTGAAGATGGTGCGACCACATTTCGTCACACCTCCGGCGGGGCGAGCACCAGCGGAGGGGTCTATCACGGCGGTTATCGAACATCAAATTGTGTCGCGCTGCCCTCGAATTCCTTGCCCAGTTCGTGGATCGACTACAGCGGTCTCGACATCGTTTCAATCCCGCTCACTGAATTGAACAAACTTCCCAAGGGAACTCAGGCAGCTCTGATTCAATGGACACGATGCGGCGGAACATTGCTTGTGACGGCTGCCGGTGATTGGGAATCCGCCAGCGGCGCACCCGCCAAGTTGCTGATCAGCGATGTCGATTCCGCCGGCGCTTGGTCTTGGGCTGAGCCGCAGCTTGCCGATCGTGATGTCGCTCAGATCGTGCATCAGGATACCAGTGGAGGCACGACCACCATCAGTACTCCGACGGCTGCTCCTGGCGAATGGTCGCGCGAAGTGATGCCGTTTCGCGTGGCTGACGTCGGATTCGGCAAGCTGGCTCTGTTTCGCGGTCAACCGTTTCCCGGCACGGCTCAGGATTGGTTTTGGCTGTTGAAATCGATCGGTGGCCCGCCACGATGGGATTGGGGCAAGCGGCATGGCGAGTCCGCTCGCACGGGAACGAGCGACTTTTTGCTGTTCCTGATTCCTGGCGTTGGTGGCGTGCCGATCGTGATGTTTCTGGTGTTGATCACGATCTTTGCCGTGGTGATTGGCCCGCTGAACTATTTCGTTCTGGCACGCCGAAAGCAGCTTCATCTGCTGCTGCTCACGATTCCTAGCGTGGCGTTGATGACTAGCTTGGTATTGTTTGGCTACACGATCGTCGCTCACGGCTTCAGCGTGAAGGCTCGCTGCCGAAGTCTGACGTTCGTCGATCAAACCGCGCAATCGGCGGTGACGTTTAGTCGGCTCAGCCTGTATGCCGGACAAGCCCCCTCGGCGGGTATGCAATTCTCTCGCGACACTGCCGTGTACCCGATCTGGCCGGAAAATGAACAGTTTGAGTCCGGCCAAGTGGATTGGACCAACTCGCAGAATCTCACGTCGGGCTGGCTGCGATCGCGAACGCGCACGCAGTTTTTGACGGTCGGTCATCGCACTGAGCGTGGTCGCTTGGAAGTGACCTCTTCGGGCCCCGACAAGCTGACCGTCGCAAATGGGTTTGAATGGGGCTTTGAGCCGCTGGTCGTGGTCAACGAACAGGGTCAATTGTTCGTCGGTAAGAGTGTGCCAGCGGGAGCGAGCATCGATCTGCAACCTGCGACCGAAGCCGAACTCAAGGAGGTCAGCACCGCATTGCAACGACATCCGCTGGAGCGACCGGCTGGCCTTGCGACTACCGGATCTCCCTCTTCCAGTTATTGGGGAGGCGCACCAAAGTACCACCTTTACGGCACAGCCAGTTGGCAGCACCACGAAAGCTTGATGGAAACCGCGAGCGTCCGACTTCGATCTGGTGCAGTCATTCCAAGTGGCATGCGTGCCGAGTACTCGCCGGTTCCGCGCACTTTCTATGGACTGGCCGCTCAGACGCCGCACATTGAACTGGGTGTTCCGAAAGTCTCGAAAATCAACAGCCTGCACACGGTGATGGGACGCTGGTGAGTCGAAGTCATCTTGTGTCCGAGTCACTTTTCGTGGCCGCATGCAACTGAATGACGACGCCGTCCAGGAAGGTCGCGAGTCGCTTCGCGGCGGATTGAGCTTGCTCGCGCAATCGCCACATGTCTTTTGCGGCGGACGGACGCTTCCACAGAGCGCCCACCGCCGCTCCGAATCGCACGCTGCCGGTCGCGCCCACGATGCTCAAAATCTCCGGGGGCAAATCGGAAGAAAGGTCGTCACTGATGACTCGCACCGCCAGAAATCGCGTCTTGTGCTCGCGAGCCACTTGCGCGACGGCGAGGCTTTCCTGATCGACCGCGAGGGCCGAATACTGCTCAGCAAGCTGCCGTTTCAATTCGACAGTGCGGACGATGTTGTCCGCAGTCAACAGCCGGCCGACAAACAGGCCGCGTGCTGGATCAGCCGGCATTTGCAAATCGATTTGCAAACTCTGGCCGTGCTGATCAACGATGGAATCGGCGACGAGGATCGATCCTACCGGAATGCCGGCCTGCAAGGCTCCGGCAAAGCCGCATGACAACAGCCATCGAGGCGAGTGCCCTTCGAGCATCGCTTGTGTCGCGCGTCGGGCTCGCGCGAAGCCCATACCCGATTCCACAATGGCAATGCGGATGCCATCGTACAGCCCGCCTCGAAACGTGAAGTCGCCCCCCGTGTATTTCTTGACCTTCTGGCAACGGTCCATAAATGCGTTCAACTCGATCGGCAACGCACACACGATCCCAATGTCGGCATGAGCAAAGTCGACTGTTGCGGCGTGTGATTCAGGCATTGGAGGATTGTACTCAACGAGTCGTTGCGGATTGTTGCGCGGGAGCATTCGAAAAGGCATCGTAGTCGCTGGGCGAGAGGACGCAGCGAAATCCGCAGTGGAAGGCTCCGGAGGTGGGCTCACCCTTCATCCGGGCAGCGCAGCGGTAGCCGAGACAATAATTCGCGTTACACATGAACGAACCGCCACGCTGCACTCGCTTGGGTAGCCCCGGTTCGTTGGGATCGAAACTGTCTCGCGGTCCAAGCGGATCCCGACGAGGGCTCTCTGAGTAGTATTTTGGCTGATACCAGTCGGCACACCATTCCCAAACATTGCCGGACATGTCGAACAAGCCGTAGCGGTTCGGACGAAACGTCTTTACTGGAGCAGTGAGTTCAAATCCGTCACGGACGTTGTGCTCTTCAGGAAACTCACCCTGCCAGATGTTGAGCGGCCACTGATCGCCATCTTGCAGCTTGTCTCCCCAGGGATATTCACGCTGTTGCAAGCCGCCGCGCGAGGCGTACTCGAACTCCGCTTCGGTTGGCAGACGTTTGCCAGCCCACTCGCAGTATGCCACGGCATCGGGCCAAGCGATATGAACGACTGGATGATTCTGCTTGTCGACGAGGCCTGATTCTGGTCCATGCGGATGCCGCCAGTTTGCTCCCTTCTGCAGCATCCACACCGCGTAGGGCCAATTGGGTTCGCCACGAGCGTCCCGAAGCTGTTTGACCAGTTCGCGGTCGAACTTGGGGTTGAAACATATCGAGCCGGGCACCAGGTCTTCTTCTCTAATGAGACTGATGTCCGTGAGTCCGGCAAAGTCTTCACGCTTTGGAGTTCGCTCTGCGATCGTGACATAGCCGGTTGCATCGGTAAATCGTTGAAACTCGGCATTGGTGACTTCGGTGGTGTCCATCCAGAATCCGGAGAGTTCGATTTCATGGACAGGCTTTTCGTCTTCTTTGCCGTCACGGCTTCCCATCAGGAATTTGCCGTTGGGAATCCACTGCATGCCTGATGGCGCGGGACGCGGTTCTTTCGCGGCCTCAGTTGCCTGCTTGGCTGGCTCGGCAGTGAGGGGCGGGGCCAGCAGGCACCAAGCCAGCACCGTGCCGGAGAGGAGCAGCGCGACCAGTGACAGAATCACTCGTTGAGTGGGCATGACTGCAGTCCAAAGCCTAAGAGGGTGACATGGTTCACCGTTGATTCTCGAATCGACACCCTCTTCGTTCGCAGGATATCAAGCCCAGCAACGGCCTGCACTGGCGGCACGGAATCAGGCGGCGATCCGAGAGCTGTAGTAATGGCACAGCACGACCGCAAACGCATCCGCCACGTCATTTGGCTCCAGCAGTTGATCCAGGCCGAGTTCTGATTTGATAGCTCGTTGAATCTGATCTTTGCTCGCCTTGCCGCTGCCGGTGAGCAATCGCTTGATCTGCGTTGGGGTGTAATGCACAACGGGGATTCCGTGTTCAACGGCGGCCGACAAGATCGCACCCCGGGCGTGAGCCATCAGCAGCGCTGATTTCGGATTCTTGACCAACGAGAAGACTTGCTCAATTGCCAGCACGCACGGCTGGAATTCATCCAGCACCTCACACAATCCCGAAGCAATTTCATGCACACGCTCGGCCAGCGAAAGCCCGCGTGTAGAACGAATCACTCCTCCTTCAAGCAACACCGGTCCGCGCAAGGATCGTGTCAACAGAGCGTAACCCGTCCGGTTCAAGCCCGGATCGATACCCAAGAATCGCGGCGAAACACTCATCCGTGAGTTCCAGCTCCATTGGCGGACGGTCGATTTCAGGAACCACTTCCCGGCCCCGACTTCGGGTTCGTTTTGCCTTTAGTCGGAGTTTTTTTCGCCGCAGCAGGCTTCTTATCTTTTTTCAGCGAATTACCACCACCCATGCCAGACATCATCATCATTCCACCACTCCCCGTCATCCCACTTGAGTCGCCAACTCCCATGAGACTTTTCATATCACCGCCAGCTGTGTCCTCGGCTGGACGTTCCTTGAGCCGAGCACGAATACCACGACGTTCATTCTCAACGATTCCTTCCGCGGCGTTGCGCTCTTCTGTCGCAATTTTGGTGTCAAGGATCGCTAATTGGCCGTACCGATCTACGATCAACGCTTTATCGGCAGCCGTTAATTGCTTCAATTTCTTTTCGTCCAATTTCAAGTCAGCGTGTTCAGCAGGATCAAACCCCACTGTCGTTGGAGCCGCCGCGACATCCGCCAACAGGTTGCCAGTGAAGACTGGAACTTCTTCCTCTTTCAAGGTGTCATTCGCCGGACGGTAAACTTCGGTCTTCGGACACCGTCCACCGATAAACTGCCCGAGCTGCAGTTTCTCAACCTTTGCGGCGATTGTGGTGCCCGCTTCCGCGAACCACTGATACACATCGATATTCGCACTGGGCAACCCCGTATCGGAGGATCGCGATTTCTCCGCCTTTGCCAGAAAGATCCGTTGCTCTTCGGGCACGAACACATGCGGAGTCGGCTCGCTCCAAGGTGTGACACGAATTTCTCCGGCTGCGATCGACTCGTCCACCAATTCCTCAACGGCGCGTTTGAAGTTGGGGTTGAGCAGCGTTAATCGCACGCGATACCGATACGCATTGCCGGGAGTGACTTGAAAATCGAAATAACGAAACAGCAGATACTTCGACATCCGACCGTTTCCTGTCCGATCCATTTGTTCGGTGAGGCTATTCATTGCACCACCCAATTCTTGCATGCCACCAGCACTGGCGAAACTTGGATTGAAGGACTGCATGCCGCCTGGTTGCTTCATCTGGTTGGACAAATCGCCAGTCATCCCGGGCATCTGGCTTGAAAACTGACTACGCAGCCCGCGGACATCGTGAATTTTCGTGGCAAAGCCTTTCTTGGCAGTTTTGTCTTCCATCTTTTTCTTTGCGGCCTCTTCCACTAACCGTTCATTTAACTGAGCTTGAAGTTCCGCTTGCGCATCGGTCAGTGTTTTGACGAGCGGATGCGAGGCCCATTTGTTCCATTTTCCGACAACACGTCGTGGCAACGGCATCGTAAAAACGTGGTCGGTGTACACAGGGTCCACCACGTCCGTATCGAATTCGATGCGGTCCAACAGATCGAGCGTAGCCTGCAAATCCACCTTTTCCCAAGGACCAGACCAGGTCTTCTCACCGGCTTGGGCCACTTGTCGCTCCACTTCAAAATCCAAGAATTCTATGCGTCCTGCCGCTTGTTGCTTCTGCTCGTGCATCGCCTTTACCAACTCGTCCAACTGGTTATCCAGGGGGAAAATGGCACGGACAGAAATGAATCGATTGCCACGAGAAGTCACCGTGGAAGTATTCTGCGCCGACTTGCCCATCATGGAGCTCATGCCAGCGATCCCACCACCCGCCATGTTCCTGTACGAACTCGCGGTAGTTGTGGAACCAACAATTCCAGCATCGTCTTTGGCCGTAGCAACATCACCAGCGCCAGCACCGGCTCCGCCCCGCGCCGTCGTATCATTCGCGGTTCTCTTGACAGCGAACTCATCGTCGTCGTCTGCGGCGAGTTTCTTAGCAGCCTCGGATCCCTCGATCGCGGTCGCCACCGCTGTTTGCGATTGTTCCTGAGACGGTACCTCGACAATCACTGCTTTTCCAAAATCCGCGATCGGCTGAATTGGTGCGAGCCATTTCGGTTCGCTGATCTTGATCGCCGTGGGATACATGGGCCAAAACCAGTCGGTCGAATACTGGTAGCGTCCGGACTCCAACGGCGATTGAAGCGTCTGCACCGCCTGCATGATTTCCAGTGGTTTATATTTGTTCTGCTCCTCCAGAGTAAAAGTTGAGTTCTGAATGTTCCGTTCGCCAGCCTCGACTTTGTCCTGGAATTCCTTGGGAAGCTTGTCGTAGCGACTCCAACTCGTGCCCCCCAAACAGATCATGACAAACAAGCCAATCAGTCCCAAAACCAACTTTTCACCGTGCTCAATCAGGACTTGCTTGTAGTTCACACCTTTGATTTTTGCCAAAAGGTTTTTCATGACTGACTCTCTTTCCGTTGCAACCAATGAGTGACTGGCCGGAACGATTTCTGAGAACGAAGGACTGTGATCGAAGAGGGAACGTGAGTGGGACGGATATTACTTGCTCTCGGATTCCGAATTGTCGGGTGTCTCGGTCTTCGGTGGAGTTTTCTCGGCTTGAGGTTTGTCCGAATCAGAGTCGGCCTTTTCCGATTTGGCAGGTTCTGATTTAGGTGCATCGGGGTCGTCCGGTTTCTTGGCTTCGTCTCCCGCACCTTCCGTTGATTCGGTGGCTGTCGGCTTTGGGTCTGTCGTGGCGGTCTCAGCCGTTGTTTTCGAGGACGGCGTCAGATTTTCCGAAGTCCCTGCCAACCCCGGTGCTGGAGTTGCTGGAGCGACTTGTCCGGCGGCATCGGGTACCGCAGTCGGCGGTAAATACAATGTCCAAACTCCAAGGATCGCCACATGAGCCAAATTCGGATCTGCCATCGCCGCCGCGGAACCTGATCCGCCTGCTCCCAATCCTGCTCCCGATCCTGCTCCCAATCCTGCTCCCAATCCTGCTCCCGATCCTGCTCCCAATCCTGCTCCCGATCTTGCTGTTGCTAAGCCCGATCCTGATCCATCGCTTTCGCCAAAACGCTCCGCGGCGAGCGTTGAAGCACCAGCGGCATCGGCACTCGAGCTTGGCTTGAACCCACCTCCGAAGCCTCCCGCAGCACCACCTGCCATGAGACCTCCGGTACCGCCAGAGGTGTTTCCCGAATCCGAATACATCACCTGATGCACACGGATGATTTCGACCGGGAACTGCGAGTTCATCAGTTCCGCGAGCAGGTCGGGCACTTTGCGATGGTCCATGACCACCTTGATGTAGAAGCCTCGTCGCTTGTACGGCTGATTTTCAACGAAGTCGATGTAGCGTTTTCCATCTGGCTTCCCCCCTTCGTCACCACCACTTGCGTTGGCATCAGCGGAACCAGCCGGGTTCGAACTGAAGGCGCCCATGTCAGATGATCTCGTGCCTGCCCCACCTTCCGGTGAAACGACGAACTCTTCTCCCAAGTTGATGTCAGCGGAGGACGCGCTGGAGTCCGTCCTTTGCGTACCGACAGCGCCTCCAAATCCCCCCCCACCTGCCATCATTCCACCCGCCATCATTCCACCGGCCATGTCACCGCCAGCGCCACTCGCCATTCCGCCGGATGTCGTTGCGGCCTCATCGCCAGTGACCTTCGTGCCGCCGAACAATTGGATTTTGACCACTT
>Ga0194120_10002424_pt1 | contig 32096 bp, 32 predicted proteins | sample TA2MahCa65mmetaG_FD_148642 | JGI IMG/M metagenome (GOLD analysis project Ga0194120, IMG submission 148642) | Freshwater microbial communities from Lake Tanganyika, Tanzania - TA2015019 Mahale Deep Cast 65m | ecosystem: Environmental > Aquatic > Freshwater > Lake | place: Tanzania: Lake... | reverse complement strand
CGGTGCTCGAGCACCAGCGGCACCACCGGGTGGGCGTCTTCCAGCTTCTCGAGCACGGTGGCATCGGTGCTCCAGCCGGTTTTGGTCTTGCGCGATTTCTTGCGATCGAGGCCGAGGGTGTCGAACAGCAGCTCGCCCAGTTGTTTGGGGGAGGCGAGGTTGAACTCGGTGCCAGCGGCGGCTTTGGCTTCGCCCTCCAAGCGCTCCAGGGTTTGGGCGAGCTCTTGGCTCAGCTCGCCCAGATAGCCGGTGTCGATGCGGATGCCGGTGGCTTCCATCAGAGCAAGCACCGGCTCCAGCGGAAGCTCCACCTGCTCCAGCAGCGCCGGCAGTTGCGGGCCGAGTTCAGCGAGTTGGGCGCGCAGCCGCGGCGTCAGACGCCAGGTCACGTGCACATCCATGCCGCAATAGAGAGCGGCTTGCTCGATCGGCACGGCGGAGAAATTGGCCCCCTTGGGCACCAGTTCGCTGTAGCTGGTGGGCAGGAAGCCGAAGTTCCTCTGCGCTAGCAGCTCCAGACCGTGCTTGGCATTGGCATCGCGCAGGTAATCGGCGAGCAGCGTGTCCATCACCACGCCTTCGAGCGGCAGGCCGTGACGCAGCAGGATCAGCCGGTCGTATTTGGCGTTCTGCAGCGTTTTGGGGTGCTGGCTGCTGCCCAGCCAGGGGGCCAGGGCCGTCAGCACCTGATCGAGGGGGAGCTGCGCGGGAGGAGGGTTAAGCAGATCGCCGCTGCTGCCGCTCTGGTGGCCGATCGGGATATAGGCCAGCTCCGTGGCGCCCTCGCCCCAAGCCACGCCCACACCCACCAGTTCCGCCTGGAAAGGATTGAGGCTGGTGGTTTCGGTATCGAGCGCGATCGGCCGGGTTGGATCGGTGCTGGCCAGCAAGCGCTGCATCAACGCCGCCAGCTCTTCTGGGCTGGTGATCAGCTGCGGTTCCAGGGCTGGAGCGGCCGCGGAGCCTGCCGGTTCAATGGCGTTCGCAGAGTGTCCAGCTGTGGGACCACTTTCAGAAAAAAGTGCGCTCACACTTGGAGCGTTCTGCTCCGAACCTGGACCGTTCCGATCCGAACCCGGAGCCTTCTGATCCGATGCCTGTGGTTGGACTTCGGCTTCGGCCGTTGCGAGGTTGGCGGCTCCATCCGCTGAAAACACTTGGGCGAACTGGTTCACCTGACGGCGCAGGCTGAAAAGCTCCAGTTCCTCAAGGCTCTCGGCCAGGGCCTCGGCGTTCACGGCGCCCAGCTCGAGGCGGGGGTCCTGGGGGAGCGGGATGTCCACCAGGATTTCGGCGAGCATGCGCGAGCGGTAAGCGCTGTCTCGGTCGGCATCGAGCTTGCCCAGCAGGGCACCCTTGAGCACACCCTTGGGATCCTTGGCCTTGGGCCCAGCAGCCTGGAGCTCCGCCAGGGCTCCGTAGATGCCATCGAGGTTGGTGTAGGCCTGCAGCAGGTTGATGGCGGTTTTGGGGCCCACACCCTTCACGCCCGGGATGTTGTCGCTGCTGTCGCCGGTGAGGGCCTTGAGGTCCACCACCTCTTCGGGGGTGACGCCGAGCTTGGCTACCACGCCCTCACGGCGTATCTCCAGTGGCCCGCTGCTCTTGGCGTAGGGACCACCCCCCATGTAGAGCACGGCGATATCGCGCTGATCGTCCACCAGCTGGAACAGGTCGCGATCACCCGAGAGGATGCGCACCCGCCAGCCGCTGTTGGCAGCGCGGTTGGCCAGGGTGCCGAGTACGTCGTCGGCTTCGTAGCCGGGCGCCATGCAGAGGGGAATATCGAGCGCCTGCTGCAGGATCTGCTGCAGATTGCCCAGGTCTTGAAAGAAGTGCTCCGGGGCTTCGTCGCGGTGGGCCTTGTAGGCCTCGTCAGCCTCGTGGCGGAAGGTGGGTTCGGCCGTGTCGAAGGCGATCACCACCCCCTGCGGCGCCAGGCCCTTGCAGTTGTCGAGTAGGGCCTTGAGGAAGCCGTAGGTCACCGAGGTGGGCACGCCTTCCTTGGTGCTCAGGCCGCCTTCGCCGCCTTTGCTGAAGGCGTAAAAGCTGCGGAAGGCCAGGGAGTGGCCATCCACCAGCAGCAACAGGGGTTGGCCGTTCGCTGAAACCCCGCTCGCTGCGCCCGCCACCCGTTGCTCCTGATCCGGTGGGGCCAGCCTGGCAGAGCCCCTTGATGGTCTGTCAGGGTTGCGAAATGGCCCTTTTGCATCAGGCCGCCTTCAGTGCCGATCGCCGTCACCGCTGGTGGCTGCAGCGCGGCTGGAACCTGGATCAGCCGCAGCTGCTGTTCATCGGCCTCAATCCTTCCCGTGCCGATGCCGACCGCGACGACCCCACCCTGCGGCGGCTGATCGGCTTCGCCCGCGCCTGGGGCTTCGGTGGTCTCGAGGTGGTGAATCTGTTCGCCCGCTGCTCCGCCAGTCCGGCCGTGTTGCGGCGCAGCGCCGATCCCGTGGGCTGCGAGAACGATCAGTGGCTGCAGCGGAGTTTGGCCAGCGCGGATGCGCTCTGGCTTGGCTGGGGCAATGGCGGTGCCTGGCGTCAGCGGGATCAACAGGTATTGGATCTCTTGATGCCGCAGCTGCGTGCCGCGATGCCGCTGCTGGCTGTGGGGCTCACCGCCAGCGGCCAGCCCCGCCATCCGCTCTACGCCCCGGCCGCTGCGCAGCCCTTGCGCCTGCAGCATCCTGGGGATGTGCGCCCGCTCGCTGCCTGCCGCTGATGGCTCGAACCCCCAGTCGCTACGCGATCCATCTGCTGCTGGCCGGCGGACATGCCCAGGTGGTGCACTTCCCCAGCCTCGATGCCTTTCAGCAGTGGTACGGCACGGTGCTCAACGCCGGCCCTGCTGACGCTTTCATCAACGTTCCGATCACCGAGCTTCCGGGGGAATACCGGGTGGTGAGGCCCTCAGCCGTGCAGGGCATCCGCGTCGAGCCCATCTACGGTTCCCTGGATGATGAATTCTGAACTGGTCTGGGGAGCCTCGTTCTTCTCAGGTTCCCTCGCCCAGTTGATCGCGCAGCTCAGCGGTCTGCCCGCCGTTGTGTTGTTGCTCGCCCTGGGCCTGGTGGTGGGTCAGGCGGGCTTGCACCTGGTGCAACCGGAAACGCTTGGGGCCGGCCTTGAGCCGCTGGTGGGCCTACTGGTGAGCCTGGTGCTCTTCGATGGCGGACTCAACCTGCGGCTTGCTGGCAAGGAACTTCAGCGCACCGTGATTCAGCTGGTGCTGGTGCGGCTGGTGCTGGGCCTGGTGGGTGGTGCTGTGCTCGCCCACCTCCTGGCGGGTTTGAGCTGGCCACTGGCCTGGGTGTTCGGGGCGATTGCGCTGGCCACTGGCCCCACGGTGATCTCGCCGATGGTGAAGCAGATGCGGCTGCAGAGCGGTCTGGCCCGTGTGTTGGATGCGGAGGGATTGATCCTTGAGCCCACGGCGGCTGTGCTGGCCTTGCTGCTGCTCCAACTCGCCCTCGGTGATCTGTCCCATTGGCAGGACGTGGCGAGCCTGCTGGTGTTGCGCCTGGGTGGGGGTGCCCTGCTCGGGGCCTTCGCTGGCTGGATATTGGTGCTGGTGCTGGAGCGGCTGCCTCAGGAGGCGGATGGCCTGCAGCTGCAGGTCTCACTCGGGGTGCTGTTCCTGGTGGTGGCCGGCACGCAAACGCTGCTGCCGGAGGCGGGCTTTCCTGCGGCGGTGATGGCCGGTGTTGTGGTGGGGCTACGCCTCGATCAACAGGCCAGCCGCCTGGATGAGCTGATCGCCCAGCTGGCGCAGCTTGCGATCACGGTGCTGTTTCCGCTGTTGGCAGCAGACCTCTCCTGGAGTGAGCTCAGCCCGCTGGGCTGGGGCGGTGTGGCTTGCGTGTTCGCTCTGATGCTCTACCGCTGGGTGGTGGTGCAGTTCGCGGGCCTTGGCCTCAGCTACCTGCGTTGGCCCGACAAGTTGATGCTGAGCTGGGTGGCGCCCCGCGGCATCGTGACCGCCGCCGTAGCCAGCCTGTTTGCCTTGGAGCTGGAGGCAGCCGGGGTGCAGGGAGCAGGGGCCCTCAAGGGCCTGGTGTTTCTCACGATCCTGCTCACCGTTGTGGTGCAGGGCTTCAGTGCTCCGCTGCTGGCCCAGAAACTCGGACTGGTGCAGCCTGAAGCTCCTTCAGAGACTGCGCACGATGCGGCTGCGAGCCTCACCGCTGGGTTGGAGCAGCAGCCAGGTGGTGAGCAGGTCGGGACCCTGAAGGCTGCCGAGTAAGGCTGCCCGCAGGGTTTTCATCAGCACACCCTTCTTCACGCCGGCGGCCGCCACTGCTTCCCCCAACAAGGCTTGAGCCGCATCAACCGTGAGTGCTCCCTCGGGCAGCCGTTCCAGCAGGGCTTGCAGGGCAGGCCGGGCTCCCTCGCTTGCCAACTGCTTCTGCGCGTCGGCGTTGAGTTCGGGGAGCTCAAAGAAGGGACGCGCCTGCTCGATGCCGTCCTGCAGGGTGACCAGCGAGGGACCGATCAGAGCCGATAGCTCCTGAAGCCAATTAGGCGAGGCTCCTTCCACTGCCCAGCCTTGGGAGCTCCAGAGGGGCAGCAGCTGGGACAGCAACTGCTCTGGCCCCTGCTCGTGCAGCACCTGGCTGTTGAGCCAGTTGAGCTTGTCCCAGTCGAAGCGGGCACCGGCTTTGTTCACCCGATCGAAATCGAACGCCGCGGCGGCCTGCTCGAGGGTGAAGCGCTCCCCCATCCCTTCCGGCGGCGACCAGCCCAGCAGCGTCATGTAGTTGGCCAGCGCTTCGGCCGTGTAGCCCTGGGAGCGGAAGTCGCTCACCGAGGTGACGCCATCGCGCTTGGAGAGCTTCTTCCCTTCCTTGTTGAGGATCAGCGGTGTGTGGGCAAACACCGGTGCCGCCGCGCCGAGTGCTTCGTAAAGCAGCAGCTGCTTTGCAGTGTTGGCGATGTGGTCTTCGCCGCGGATCACGTGGGTGATCGCCATGGCGGCGTCGTCCACCACCACCACGAGGTTGTAGAGAGGATCGCCGATCTGATCGGCGGGCGCCCGGCGGGCGATCACCATGTCGCCGCCCAGGTCGGCGCCAGCCCAGCGCATCTCACCGCGCACCAGGTCGGTCCAGGTGATCACCGCCTCATCGTCGATGCGGAAGCGGATCGTGGCTTCGCGCCCTTCAGCGATGTAGGCCTGTTCCTGCTCGGGGCTGAGGTTGCGGTGGCGGTTGTCGTAGCGGGGGGCGCGGTTTTCGGCGGCCTGCCGCTCGCGCATCTCGGTGAGCTCGGCCTCGCTGGCGTAGCAGCGGTAGGCCTTGCCGCTGTCCAACAGCTGCTGGATGGCGGCACGGTGTTCAGCGATGCGCTCGCTCTGCACAACGGGTTCGCCGTCCCAGTTGAGCCCCAGCCATTGCAGGCCTTCAAGGATGTTGGCGGTGTATTCGGGTTTGCTGCGCTCTTTGTCGGTGTCCTCGATGCGCAGCAAAAACTCACCGCCCTGGCGCCGTGCAAACAGCCAGTTGAACACTGCTGTGCGAGCCGTGCCAATGTGAAGGGTGCCGGTGGGGCTGGGGGCGAGACGCACACGTACCGCCGCTCCAGTTGTCACCACTGGTCTTGTCCTCTGATGAGATGGAACGGGACTGACGGGGCTCGAACCCGCAACTTCCGCCGTGACAGGGCGGTGCTCTAACCGATTGAACTACAGTCCCTTGAGTGCTCGGAGAGCTCTCCCAGACAGGGCTTTTGGCCTGGTCTGTGCCGCGTCGGCGACCTCAAAAGTATCCGTTGTCGACCTGCCCTCCGTCAACTGGGTGAGCAATCCCAGCGTTCAGCCAAACAAAAAGCCCGCCTTGCGGCGGGCCAGTCTGAGCTGCAGAGCGCAGCCGAATTCAGGGACGAAAGCCAGCGGGTTCGATCAGGCGAACTTGGTTGCCACGGGCCGTGAATTCACGACCTTGATCGCTTTGAACGACCACGCGACCACCAGATTTCACGCGGATCACCCGGGCACGAACCCAGCCAAGAGCGGCTGATTCGAGAACCTTGACGACATCACCGGGCTGTAGATCCAACTCCATGTCCGGAACGTAGAAACTGCAGGGAGGGAACACCGAACGCGCCGTGGAGGACTTGAACCCCCGACATCAGGTTTTGGAGACCTGCGTTCTACCAACTGAACTAACGGCGCAGGGCCGATGTTCCCTCAACCGGATGATCACGGTCGCAACCGAATCATCCGGAAGGCCAATCAACGAATGATGGCCGGAGACTGAAGGCGAGAGCCGATCAGCGATCGAAGCGCTGCTTGACGCGGGTGGCTTTGCCCACTCGGTCGCGCAGATAGAAGAGCTTCGCTCGACGCACCTTACCCCGGCGCTCCACCTTGATGGAAGCCACCTGAGGGCTGTGAATCAGGAAGACCCGCTCCACACCCACACCCTGGAAGATGCGGCGAACGGTGATGGTCTCGTTGAGGCCACCGTGGCGTTTGGCGATCACCACGCCCTCGTAGGGCTGGATGCGTTCCTTGTTGCCCTCGGTGATGCGCACGCCAACGCGCACGGTGTCGCCCACGTAAATCTCGGGGTGATCCTTGGCCTGCTGAGCAATCTGCTCGGCTTCGAAGGCGCGGATCAGCTCGCTGGCGCTGAGCTTGCCCACGCTCACCTTGGCGGCGGGCTTTTCAGCCACGGCCACGCTGGTGTCAGCTGCGGTTTCAGCGGCTGCCTCGGCCTCGGTGCTGGTGGTCTCTTTGATTTCGTCGGTCATGTCCTTGGATTCCGCTGCCATCCAGCTCCGAAAAACGCCTGGCCAAACAACCAGTGTACTGGCTCAGGGTGCGAGGGGTCCTGGCGGCTTTCTTTGCTGCCAGCGCTGGCTCAGCAGCAGGGCGCCGCTGCCCAGCATCCAGAGCAAACCCAGCCCATTGCACAACACATAAAAAGGTTCTGCCCACGGTCCGAGCCACTCGCCCTCGTGCAACACCATCAGCCAGTGCACCTGATCCCGCGTGAGGCCGCCCCAGTCCTTCAACAGTCGATAGCTCATGCCGCTAAGCACGGTGACCAACAGCGGTGCCAGCACCAGTGGGGCCACGGCGGCATGCCACTGACGCAGGCGAACCAACAGCGAGGACATGGTGATCGGGCGGCCGGGCTGTGGTTTCAGGTTCTAACTTGAAACGAAGGGTCCGTATCGCTGAGATGAATCTGTTCGCTGAACTGCTCGCTGCGACGCAGAAATCTCAGGACGGCGCTGCAGCGGCTGCACCTTCGGTGGTGACCCAGACCGGACCGCGCATTCAGAAAAGCCGGCGCGGCGTGGAAGTGAAGAGCGCCCGTGAGATCGAGACGATGCGCCAGGCCAGCCGGATCGTGGCCACCGTGCTCCGGGAAATCATTGAGATGGCTGCCCCCGGTATGACCACCGGCGATCTCGATGCCCATGCTGAGAAGCGCATCCGTGAGATGGGTGCGGTGCCCAGCTTCAAGGGTTATCACGGTTTTCCAGCCAGCATTTGCGCCTCGATCAACAACGAGGTGGTGCATGGCATCCCCAGCAATAAGCGGGTGATCAAGGCCGGTGACCTGATGAAGATTGACACCGGCGCCTATTTCGACGGCTATCACGGCGATAGCTGCGTGACGATTTGCGTGGGAGACGGGGTGCCCGAGCAGGCCCGCACCCTCTCACGCGTGGCCCAGGAATCCCTCATGAAGGGTCTGGCCACCGTGAAGGCCGGCAGCACCCTCTTTGATCTGGCCGGTGCCGTTCAGGATCACGTCGAAGCCCATGGCTTCGCTGTGGTGGAGGACTACACCGGTCATGGGGTGGGGCGCAATCTCCACGAGGAGCCCTCGGTGTTCAACTACCGCACCCGCGAGCTGCCCAACATGAAGCTTCGGCCTGGGATGACGCTTGCGGTGGAGCCGATCCTGAATGCCGGTAGCAAGGCCTGCCGCACCCTCAAGGACCACTGGACCGTGGTGACCGTGGATGGCAGCCTCTCGGCCCAGTGGGAGCACACCATCGCGGTGACCAGCGATGGCTGCGAGATCCTCACCGACCGCGATTTCTGAGCTGGAGCGCCCTAGCGCGCGCCTTTGCTGAAGGCTTTGAAATACAGCCAACGCCCCATCGTGGCCAGAGGCATCAGCACGTAGGTGAGCGGATTGGGGGTGACAATCACCAGCCCCCAGTTCCAATGCACCTGCCGCAGGATCGCTCTGGCCACGAAGTCCGCGCTCATCACGCCGATCGGGTTGAGCGCGGAACGGAACGGTCCGAGCACAAGCCGCCGCAGCCTCAGGTGCGGCCCTGCGAGATCGAGGCTGCGCAAACTGAGCAGTTGCCCCTGAAGGCGTTTGCTCAGCTCATAGAGCGGGCTCACCGCGGCCTGAATCTCGGCCTCGGAGGTGTTCATCCATAGCTCCCGGGCCGGCCGATCGGCTGGATCCCTGCCGGCGATCTCCGCAAACAGCTCCAGCAATCGCCAGCTGCTGAGGGCGTTCACCTCCAGCGAACGCGCCACGGCCGCGGCACTGCGATCGGCGTGGCTGTTGAAGCCGTGATTGATCACCAACACATCACAGCGCTGCAGCACGGCTGCCAGCGCTTGCTCCTGTCCGCAGCTCCAGCGCACCTGCTCGAGGGGGATGGGGCTCCCACTTGTTTCGCGAACATCCAGGGCGGCCTCCCCGCTGGTGAGGGCCACCAGAGATGCCCCCTGGCGATGGAGCTCCTGCAGCAACGCCCGGCCCAGGCTGCCGCTGGCTCCGGTGACGGCCACGGTGCGGCCGGCGAACAGCTGGGGAGACATCGGCAATGGGCGTTGCCGTCAGCTTGCGGCATCCTCAGAACAGATGGTGTGGCGCGGATGTCGGCGGCGCTGGTGGCCCTGTTTGCTCCTTACTGCCAGGGCGCCCCTGGCGCCCTGGTGATCGATGCGGGCCTGAAGCTCCTCGCCCTTGGTCAGTTGGAAGGCCAACGCTGCCTGCGTCCGCAGGGGCAGCGGCCGTTCAAGCTGCGTTGGCAGCCAGGGGTGGCACCGCTGGAGCTGGCTCAGGTGCAGCTGGAAGTGCGCAGCGCTGAGCCGACACCCGCCGTTCGTTACCGCTTCGAGCTTCCCACCCATCAACTCCTGAGCTGGTTGATCGAGTGGCAAGCCGAAGCTCAGGGGGCCGGCGGCTCGGCTGATCTGCCGGAGAGCTTCTGGCAGTGGTTGATTCTTGGGCTCGATCCCACGGCCCTGCGGACCTAGATTCGCCGCACCAGCTTTTGCCTCATGGGTCACGGCAGCGCGTCTTCCCACGACCGTTCGTCGGCCCTGTTGATTGGCTCCTGCGAGCCCTTCAGCGGTAAGTCGGCTGTGGTGCTTGGGCTTGCGCGCCAGTGGCTGCAGCGCGGCGTGCCGGTGCGCATCGGTAAGCCCCTCGCCGATAGCGCCGAGCTCGGAGCCGGTGCGCCTGGGCCCCTAATCGACGACGACGTGCGTTTCGTGGGTCAGATCCTGGGGCTGAGTGAGCAGCAGCTCGTGCCATCGGTGCATTTGCAAAGTGCCGATGTCGCTCGGGAGCGGCTGCTGGCTGGACACCTCGACGCCGGCTCCGGTTTTGCTGAGCTCCAACAGCTGCTTGATGCAGCCGGTGAGGGCATCACCCTGCTGGAAGGCGCTGGTGGACTGAGCGATGGGTTGCTCTACGGCTTGAGCCTCGTGCAGGTGGCCCGAGGCCTTCAGGCTCCCGTGGTGCTGGTGCATAGCTGGAGTGGTTGTCACAGCGCTGAGCCTTTGTTGGCTGCTCGCGAGCAGCTGGGCGATCTGCTGTGTGGCGTGGTGCTCAACGGTCTGCCGCCGGAGCAGGTGGAGAAGGTTCGTGCCGAGGTGGCGCCCGCGCTCGAAAGCCTGGGGGTGCCCGTGCTGGGTGTGATGCCGCGATCGCCGCTGCTGCGCAGCGTCACCGTGGAAGAGCTGGTGCGTCGCCTGGATGCCCAGGTTTTGTGCTGCCGTGATCGTTTGGATCTGCTGGTTGAAACGCTCTCGATCGGGGCAATGAACGTGAACTCGGCCATGGAGTTCTTCCGCCGGCGCCGCAACATGGCGGTGGTCACCGGTGCCGACCGCACGGATATTCAATTGGCGGCTCTGGAAGCCTCCACCCAGTGCCTGATTCTCACGGGAGCCGGCGAACCACTGCCGCAGTTGATTTCAAGAGCCGAAGAACTCGAGGTGCCTTTGCTCAAGGTGGAACACGACACCCTCACCACCGTGGAGGTGATTGAAAGTGCGTTCGGCCATGTGCGGCTGCACGAATCGGTGAAGGCCACCTATGCCTTCCGTCTTGTGGAGGAACACTGCGATTTCGAGCCGCTGTTGACGCGCCTGCGCCTTCCGGTCCCTGCGTGAACGCTGCTAGTTTCGAGGCGTCAGCAGGTGTTGTGCGTTGACCCGGTCTCTTGATTTGCCGGCCCTCGACCGGATTGACACCCTGGCCCAGGAGCTGGCGATGCTCCAGGACCGCAGCAAGCGCCGTATTGCCATCCTCGGTAGCCGCCACGTGCCGGTTGTGTCCGTGCATCTGGTGGAACTTGTATCGCGTTCCTTGGCCCAAGAGGGCCACAACCTGATCACATCCGGCGCCCAGGGTGTGAATTCCGCAGTGATCCGCAGCGTGTTGGAGATCGATGCCTCCCGGCTCACGGTGCTGCTTCCCCAGAGCCTTGATCGCCAGCCCCGCGAATCCCGCGAGCAGCTCGAGCAGGTGCTGCATCTGGTCGAAAAGCCTGAAAACGACGAGCTGCCGTTGCCCATGGCCAGCAGCCTCTGCAACCAAGAAATCATTCGCCGCTGCGATCAACTGATCTGTTTCGCCTTCCACGACAGCGAAACCCTGCTCGCCAGCTGCCGCACTGCCGAAGATATGGGCAAAGTGGTGAGCTTGATGTTCTTTGACTGATGGCCAGGGGCATTGATACCTCAGGATCCCTTCAGTGAAAAAGCCCCGCCTGAGAAGCGGGGCTTTTGTTTTTGTACGCGACGCCTCAGATGAAGCTGAGGTTGCCAGAGAGCAGCTGGACGGCAATCGCGATGAAGGCGATCTCTAGGTAGTTGCAGGGCCTGAAATCGCCCATACTGCTGTAGCGCAGCGCATTGTGCGTGGCGTCGATCTCAAGTGCCTGTGATGTTGATCGCAGGGATTGATGGACGCTCGTTCCCGCGGTGCACTTTCTGCTTACATCAGCGCTGTGAGGCCTTGGATGTACAGAATCCCTGTACATACCATCGCTCCGGCCCAGCAGAGGGAGCGCAAGGGCGGCAAGTTGGCCACATAGGCAGCGATGTACCCCAGGCGCAGGGCGGGGTAGATCCATGCGGCTCCAATCGCTGTGCCGCTCTGCACGTTTGCGATCAGGCAGAGCAGGGCTGCTGGGGCGAACAGCACGAAGGCTTCGAAGCTATTGAGGTGAGCCCAGTTGGCACGTTTGCCCCACTCGGGCAGCCGATCGAACATCGCCCGCGGTGCCGCCAGATCCGCCACGGTGAAATCCGCTTTGGAGCGGGCGGCGCCAAGGGGCACCAGGCTGGACACCACCACGCCTGCGGCCAGACAGAGCGACCAGGCAAAAGCAGTTTGCATCTCGAACGGAGCTCAGGGTTGGCGTTGAAGTCCTTTTCTAGGCTGGAAGCAGCTTGCGCTGATTGCTTCCGCCGCCCATGGCCGACACCTATTCCTTTGACGTGGTTTCCGACTTTGACCGTCAGGAGCTGGTGAATGCTCTCGATCAGGTGCGGCGTGATGTGTCGACCCGCTACGACCTCAAGGACTCCAACACGGAGATTGATCTGGAGGAGACCAGCCTCACGATCACCACAGCCAGCGATATGACTCTGCAGGCGGTGGAAGACGTGTTGCGTCAAAAGGCCACCAAGCGCAACCTCTCGCTCAAGATCTTCGATTTCCAATCGCCTGAGCCTGTGGGGGGCAATCGGGTGAAGCAGCTGGTGAAGCTGCGCAAGGGGCTTAGCCAGGAGCTGGCGAAGCAACTGAGCAAGACCGTGCGTGACGAGCTCAAAAAAGTCACCGTCGCCATTCAGGGCGACACCTTGCGCGTGACCGGCAAGAGCAAGGACGACCTACAGGCCGCCATCAATCTGCTCAAGGCCCAGGACGTTGAGGTGCCCCTGCAGTTTCAGAACTACCGCTGAGCTCCATGGCCGAGCGCGGCTGGCGGTTCTGGATCGACCGCGGCGGCACCTTCACCGACGTGGTGGCTCGATCGCCAGCGGGCCGTCTTCAGGTGGCCAAGGTGCTCTCCGAACAACCGGAACAGCAGGGCGATCCCGCCGTGAATGCGCTGCGCCGGATGCTTGGGCTGTCTGATCCGCAGCAGTCGATCCCGGCCGGTCTGATTGAAGAGGTGCGGCTGGGCACCACGGTGGCCACGAACGCCTTCCTCGAGCGCAAGGGTGCCCCCTGCCTATTACTGGTGAATCGTGGCCTCGCGGATTTGCTCCAGATCGGCGATCAGCACAGGCCCGAGCTCTTCGCTTTGGCGATCCAGAAGCCCCAACCTCTCCAGCAACGGGTGCTGGAGGTGGGTGGTCGCCTTGCGGCAGATGGTTCAGAAGTGGAGCCGCTCCAGCTGGACGAGGCGCTGGCGGCTGAGCTGCAGGCCGCCCAACAGGACGGCCTCTCCAGCGTCGCTGTGGCGTTGTTGCACAGCACCAGCAATCCCAGCCATGAACGAACCCTCGCTGGCTGGTTGCAGCAATTCGGCTTTACCCAGATCGCGCTCTCCCATCAGGTGAGTCCTCTGCCGCGGTTGGTGCCCCGTGCCCATACCTGTGTGCTCGAGGCTGCGGTGGCGCCTGTGCTGCAGCGCTACCTCCAGCAGGTGCAGACGGCGTTGGGCCAGCAGGTTCCCTTGCGGGTGATGCAGTCGAGCGGGGTGTTGGCCTCAATTACGGCCCTGCGCGCTAAAGACACGATCCTCTCCGGTCCAGCTGGTGGTTTGGTGGGTGCAGTGCGCATCGCTGCAGCCGCGGGTTTCGAGCGCATCGTGGGATTCGATATGGGTGGAACGTCGACAGACGTTTGCTACTGCGAAGGCCCCTGGCCTCGGCGTGAGCAGGTGGAGTTAGGCGGGGTGCCCATTCAGGCGCCGATGCTCGACATCCATACCGTCGCCGCCGGCGGTGGTTCACGCATCCGATTTGATGGTCTGCGTTTAGCGGTGGGGCCCGAATCCGCGGGCGCACAGCCAGGGCCCGCCTGTTATCGCCGTGGCGGCCCCCTCACGATCACAGACGCCAACTTGATGTTGGGGCGGTTGCTGCCTCAGCTCTTCCCTGCCGTGTTCGGCCCATCGGGCGATCAGCCGATTGATTTCCTGGTGGTGCAGGAACAGTTCGATCAGTTGGCGGAGGCCATGGGCTGTAGCCCTGAACAGGCGGCCGAAGGTGCGCTCGTCGTGGCCCTCGAACGCATGGCTGAAGCGATCCGCCGGGTGTCGATTGAGCGCGGGCATGACCTGCGCGAGGCCGTGTTGTGCAGTTTTGGCGGCGCCGGCGGTCAGCACGCCTGTGCTCTTGCCGAGCTCTTGGGGATGCGACAGGTGTTGCTCCACCCCTTAGCCGGGGTGTTGTCGGCTTATGGCATCGGTTTGGCGGATGAGGGGCAGCTGCTGGAGCAATCCGTGGCGTTGCCGCTCACGCAGGAGCTGTTACCCGAGCTGGACCGCCGTACGCAGCGCTTGTTGGTGGAGTCAGTTGGAGCGTTGTCGTTTGAAGGCTGGCAGCTGCAACGCACCCTGCAGTTGCGATTGGCTGGCAGTGATCAGGTGTTGGCGGTGCCTTGGCCCGAGACCGCATCGGTGTCTGAGCTGCACCGGGCGTTTGAGCAGCTCTATCGCCAGCGCTTTGGCTACCAGCCGGATCGTCGTCCTGTCGTTGATCGCATCAGCTTGGAGCTCACTCGGCCTGGTGTCGAGCTTGCCGAGCTCTCGCCGGACTCGCTGCGTCAGTCCACGTCGTCGGAGCCGGCATCGATTGAGCTGTACCTCCAGGGAGGCTGGCGCTCAGCTCAGCTCTGGCGCCGTGAACAGCTGCGTTGTGGCCAACGCATCCAAGGGCCGGCCTTGATTGCCGAAGACACCGGAACAACGTTGCTGCTCCCTGGTTGGAGCGCCCGCTGCCTGGCTGATGGAGCTTTGGTGCTCGAGCGGGAAGCAGCCGCGGTGGTGGCCTTGCAGCACCAGCAGGCAGGTCTGGATCCGATCAGCCTGGAGCTGTTCAGCCATCGCTTCATGGCGATCGCTGAGCAGATGGGCACCAGGCTGCAGCAAACCAGTGCATCGGTGAACATCCGTGAGCGGTTGGATTTCTCCTGCGCGCTGTTTGATGCGCGCGGCCAGCTCGTGGCCAACGCCCCTCACATCCCCGTGCACCTCGGCTCGATGGGGGAGAGCGTGTTGGCGTTGCTCCAGTCGGTGGAGTGCTGTGAGCGTGAACCGCTGAGGCCCGGTGATGCTGTGGTGTCCAACAACCCCTACAACGGCGGCACCCACTTGCCTGATCTCACGTTGACCACGCCGGTGTTCTGGGAAGGTCGGCTTGTGGCGTTTGTGGCCTGCCGTGGTCACCACGCCGACGTAGGAGGCATCACGCCGGGATCGATGCCCCCCCACAGCAGCACGATCGAGGAGGAGGGGGTGCTCTTCGACAATGTGCCACTGGTGCGGGATGGCGAATTCCTCGAGGCGTCTTGGCGCGAACGTCTCACCCAAGGAGCGTTTCCAGCTCGCAACCCCGATCTACTGCTCGCCGATCTCAAGGCTCAGCTTGCCGCCAACCAGCTGGGGGTGGATCGGTTGCAGGCCTTAATTGCGGCGCAGGGCTTGGAGCGTCTTGAGGAGGCGATGCTGCAGGTGCAGGCGCATGCCGCAGAAGCCGTGCGGCAGGTGATTGCTCGCTTGAGCGATGGCGTGGCCTGCGTTGAGCTCGATAGCGGCCTGCACATTGCCGTGACGGTGCGTGTGAACCACGCGGAGCGCTCGGCACGGATCGATTTCAGCGGCACCTCACCGCAGCAGGCCGGCAACCTCAATGCCCCGTTGGCGATTACCAAGGCGGTGGTGCTTTACGTCTTCCGCTGTCTGGTGCAGGAATCAATCCCGCTCAATGCCGGTTGTTTTGAGCCGCTTGAACTGGTGGTGCCGTCTGGCTGTTTGCTCAACCCTGAGCCTCCGGCGGCAGTGGTGGCCGGCAATGTGGAAACGTCTCAGGCGGTGGCCAATGCGTTGTTTGCGGCCCTCGGGGTGATGGCGGCAGCCCAGGGAACGATGAACAACCTCAGCTTCGGCAATGAGCGCTGCCAGTACTACGAAACCATCTGCGGCGGCACCGGGGCTGGCGATGGTTTCGATGGTGCGTCCGCCGTTCAGTCCCATATGACCAACTCCCGCCTCACGGATCCGGAAATCCTCGAGCAGCGATTGCCGGTGCGTCTGGAGCGTTTCGCCGTGCGGCGCGGCAGCGGTGGCGATGGCCGCTGGCGAGGGGGAGATGGCGTTGAGCGCGAGCTCCAGGCGCTTGAGCCGATCACGCTGTCGCTGCTCACCGGCAGCCGGCGCGTACCGCCATTTGGTTTGGCTGGCGGCACAGCGGCTGCCTGCGGCGAAAACTGGCTGCAGCGCCGGGATCAACCACCCATACAGCTCCCTGGGTCCATCGCGGTGGAGCTGCAGCCTGGAGATCGTGTGCGGGTGCTCACCCCAGGCGGTGGTGGTTACGGTGAACAGCTCACTAACTCTTCATCGCCCCCGTGCTGCACCAGCGGCTCCTGACTGGTTTTGCGGCAGGGCTGTTGGTTTCCCCCGCCCACGCGAATCTTCTGCAGGAGCAGGCCCAGCGCTTCCACCCAATTGAATCCAGTGGCGGCATGGTGGCGGCTCAGGAGGCTCGGGCCGCGGCAGTGGGTGCAGCGATCCTGCGCCGAGGGGGTAATGCGGTGGATGCGGCCGTGGCCACCTCGTTTGCCTTGGCGGTCACCCTGCCGCAAGCCGGAAATCTTGGCGGTGGAGGCTTTTTGGTGCTGTGGTTGCCCCGCAGCGGCCCGATCAGCACCTGCCCTGCGGCCGCTCGCTCAGCGCCCCTGCCGCAGGCCATTGCGCTCGGCCGCGGTGAGGCGATAGCGCTCAATTTCCGCGAAACAGCTCCCCTGGCTGCTGGCCGCGATCTCTTCCTCAACCCCGATGGCAGCGTGAATCGTGAGCGGGCGCTGCGCAGCCTGGTGAGCACGGGGGTGCCCGGCACCGTGGCGGGGCTCACCCAGGTGCAGGCCCGCTACGGCTGTTTGCCGCTTCAGGCGGTGATGCAGCCCGCCATTGACTTGGCCGAGCGCGGGTTCCCGGTAGGTGCTGAGCTGAGCGACTCGCTGCAGGCGGCAGCACCGTTGCTGAAGAGCGACCCCACCAGTGCGCGTCAGTTCTTGAAGGCTGATGGCAGCGTTTTCAAGCCGGGTGAACGTCTTCGTCAACCGCAGCTGGCCACCAGCCTGCGCTGTATTGCCCGTCAGGGTGCTGCCTGCTTCTACCGCGGATCCCTGGCCCGCCAGATCACGGCGCTGATGCGCCAACGCGGCGGCTTGATCATCGCCGCCGACCTCCAGGCTTATCGCGCCCCCTGGGCCCAACCCCTGCAAACGCGCTTCCAGGGTTATCCGGTGCTCACGATGCCGCCTCCCAGTGGCGGGGGCGCCACGTTGGTGCAGCTGCTGAAGGTGCTGGAGCCCCTGAATCTCGCCTCCACCGGTCTGAACAGTGCCTCCACCATTCATTGGATGGTGGAAGCGTTCAACCTCGCCTATCGGGATCGCAATCGCCTGCTTGGGGATCCTGATCAGATCGCCATCCCTCTCGATCGGCTCCTCAGCGATGCCTACGCCACCCAGCAGCGGCAGCGCATCCTGCCGAACCGCCATCGTTCAGCTGCTGAGTTGGAAGCCGAACCGTCTTCGCCGAGCGGTGGCACCAACACCACCCATCTCTCTGTTGTGGATCGCGACGGTGGCCTCGTGGCCACCACCACCACGCTGAACACGGCTTACGGCAACGGCATCACGGTGCCGGGAGCTGGTTTCCTGCTCAACAACGAGATGGACGACTTCACCGCCAAGCCGGGTGCTCCTAACGCCTATGGATTGCGCCAGGGGGAGCAGAACGCCATTGCCCCAGGTCGCCGCCCCCTCTCTTCTATGACGCCCACCCTGGTGTTCCGGCCCGACGGAAGTCCGTTGCTGGCTACGGGGAGTCCAGGCGGTAGCCGGATCATCACCACGGTGCTGCAGGTGCTGCTCAATCGCCTGGTGCATGGCCTCAACCTGGCCTCTGCGGTGGCGGCACCCCGCATTCACAGCCAGCTCTGGCCTGATCAGATCAGCATGGAGCAGGGCATCAGTCCCGATACGGTGCATCTGTTGGAAGCCCGCGGCCATCGGCTGCAGCTCACTGCCGCCATGGGTTCAGCCAATTCCGTGGAGGTGCGTTACGGCGTCGCTGGAATGGTCGGGAGTCTCGGGGTGGCGGATCCGCGTCGGCTGGATGCTGCCGCGGTTGCCGAGTCGCCCTGATTCAGCCCCCCAGATAGGCAGCCCGCAGCTTGGGGTTCTTGAGCAGGTCGTGCGCTGGCCCCTCCAGCTGGATTCGGCCGGCTTCCAGCACGTAGCCGCGATCGGCAATTTCAAGCGCCGCCTGGGCGTTCTGTTCCACCAGCAGGATCGTTTGCCCCTGTTGGTGCAAGTCCGCCAGCACGCCCATCACCTCGGCCACCAGCTTCGGTGCTAGGCCAAGGCTCGGTTCATCGAGCATCAGCAGCTCAGGGCGTCCCATCAGGGCCCGGGCGATGGCCAGCATCTGCTGCTCACCGCCGGAGAGTGAACCCGCCTGCTGTTGGCGCCGTTCCGCCAGGCGTGGGAAGAGGGTGTAGCAGCGCTCCAGATCACGCGCGATGCCGTCGCGGTCGCGTCGCAGATAGGCACCCAGCTCGAGGTTGAAGGCCACGCTTTGGCGATTCAGCAGGCGGCGACCCTCCGGGCAGTGGCCGATGCCGAGCTTGAGGGTGCGGTGGGCCGGCACGGCAGCTAGATCGGCCCCATGCCAAAGAATCCGCCCGCCGCTGGCGGGGATTAGGCGTGAGATCGCGCGGAGGCTGCTGCTTTTTCCTGCCCCGTTGGAGCCCAGCAGCGTGACCAGTTCACCGCGCCGCACCGCAAACGACACACCAGCTAGGGCCTGCACGCTGCCGTAGTGCACTTGCAGCTGCTCAAGTTCCAGCACTGGTGCCGCCTGAGGGTTGTTCATGCGGCGCCTCCGAGATAGGCCGCAATCACCCGAGGATCCCGCTGGATCTGCTCCGGGGTGCCGAGGGCGATCAGTTGGCCGAAATCGAGCACCGCCAGGCGATGGCAGAGCTGCATCAGCAGTGGCACGTGGTGCTCGATCACGATCAACGTGAGTTGATGGCGCTGGCGCAGCTCAGCCAGCAGCGCGCACAGCTGCTCTTTCTCGCTGGGGTTCATACCTGCGGCGGGTTCATCCAGCAGCAACAGGTTTGGACGGGTGGCGAGGGCCCGGGCGATTTCGAGGCGGCGACGGTTGCCATAGGAGAGGTTGTCGGCGCGGCGGTCGGCCAGATCGGCCAACCCCAGTTGCTCGAGCAGTCCCATGGCCTGAGCGTTGAGCGCCGCCTGCGCTTGGCGGTGGTGCAGGGCCACCACCACGTTCTCCAGCACTGTGAGGGCGCCGAAGAGCCGCAGGTTCTGGAAGGTGCGGGCGATACCAAGGCGGTTGAGCTGATCAGGCCGCAAGCCATGGGTGCTCCGGCCGCGCCAGCGGATCGCGCCGGCGGATGCGGGTGTGACCCCTGAGAGCAGGTTGAACAGGGTGGTTTTGCCAGCTCCGTTTGGACCAATCAGGCCGAAGATTTCTCCCTCCTGCACGCCGAAGCTCACATCGCTGAGGGCCTGCAGTCCGCCAAAGCGCCGGCCCACTCCATCCAGCGCCAACAGGGGCTCGGTGTTCTTGTGCGCGTTCATGGCTTCCACCTGCCGAAACGCTCCAGCAGCGCTGGGGTGATCAGACCCTGAGGAAACAACACCGGCCCCAGCAGGATCACTAGGCCGAACAGCACCAGCCGCAGGTCGCCCACCGGCCGGAGCAGTTCCGGGAGGGCGGTGAGCACCAGGCCGCCAAGCACAGGTCCCAGCCAGCTGCGCGATCCTCCGAGGATCACGAAGGCCAGGGTGGTGACGGCCACATCAAAACTGCCTTGGCGGGCGTTCCAGGTGTTCAGGTAGTGAGCGGCAATGACGCCCGTCATCCCAGCGAGAGCGGCGCTGGCGACGAAGGCGGTCAGCTTGACCCGGGTGGTGTTGATGCCCATGCACCGGCTCGCCAGCTCGTCGTCTCGGATGGCGGCCATGGAGCGGCCAAGCCGGCTCGTTTCCATCCGCTGGCAAGCCCAGCCGCTCAGGGCGAGCAGGGCACCGCTCAGCCACAGGTAGCCGAGGGGTTCGCGGAACGGTTGGGGGATGCCGAAGATGCCAGTGGCCCCGCCGGTGAACGGAAGATTGAGAATCGCCACCCGAACGATCTCCACCAGGGCAATGGTGGCGATGGCCAGATAAATGCCCCGCAGGCGCAGCACTGGCAACCCCACCAGTACAGCCAGGGCGGCGGTGAGGCCTGCGGCCAGCAGCATCTCCAGCAGCACGGCAGCCAGGCTGATAGTGGGCGCCGATGGTCCCTGGGTTGCCATCAAGGCAGCAAGGGTGCCGCCCACCGCATAGAAGGCCGGGGTGGCGAGCGAGAGCTGGCCGGCAGCCATTGGTAAGTACACCGAGAGGCCCAGCAGCGCTCCCAGGATCATTTGCACCAGCAGGCCGTTATCAGGCATCGGCTCAGACCTTCTCCAGCTGGCGGCGCCCTAGCAGCCCGTTGGGGCGCAGCAGCAGCACGGCAAACAACACCGCAAAGGCCAGCGCATCGCGCCAGCCGGATGCCTCCGAGGGGATCAAGGCTTCCGCCAGCCCCATCAGCAGACCGCCCGCGATCGCGCCCGGCACGCTGCCAAGCCCTCCGAGCACAAGCACCGCCAGCCCCTTGAGGCCGTAGCTGATGCCGAAATAAGGGCCCGCCAAGCTCACGCTCATCCCGATCAGCCCGCCGCCGAGCCCGGCGAGCATGCCGCTAATCAGAAACGCGAGGCGCACGATCGCTTCGCTGTTGATTCCGAGCAAGGTGGCCGTGGTGGGATCCTCCGCGACAGCTCGCATCGCCTGGCCCGTGCGGCTGCGCTCCAGCCAGAGGCTCAGTGCGGCAACGGCCAGCGCCGAGATCAACAGCAGCAGGACCTGCACCGTGCGGATGCGGGCCCCGCCGATCAGCAGTGCATCCGGGAGTTGGGCCAGGGCCGCGGTGCCCTGGGGGAAGGCGTAGCCCTCAGCGCCCATGAGGATCTGGAGCAGGTTCACCAGCACCACACCCGCTCCGAGGCTGGTGATCAACGACAACAGCGGTTCCGCTCCCCGTCGCCGTAGGGGCGCGAAGGCAATCCGTTCCACCACCAACGACACCCCTCCAGAGCCGAGGGCCGCCAGCAGTAGCGCTAGCCAGAACGGCAAGCCCGCTGGCAAGCCCCACCCAGGCAGCGCTCCGTTGACGCCGATCTTCCCGCCCATCAGCAGAAAGGTGAGGTAACCGCCGATGCTGAACAGGGCTCCCTGGGCGAAGTTGATCACCCCAAGCACCGAGAAGATCAAGGTGTAGCCAAGGGCCACCAAGGCGTAGACGCCACCGCTGGCGGCGCCATTCAGCAGGATCTGAAGGAGCGAGTCGATCACGGTTTGGCAGCCTCCGGCGAACTGTCCGTGGCCACCTGGATTTCACGCACCAGGCTGAAACGGCCGTCGCGGCCGTTGGCGTTCATGCTCACCTCAGCCACATAGAACCGGCCCTGAACCACCTCCCCATCGGGGCGGAAGTGAATTGGCCCCAGCGGCGTGTCGTAACGCCCTGCCAGCAATTCCTGCATGAGCCGGCGGCGTGCCTCCCCCAGGGTGACCCCTTCGAGTCCCCCGCGCCTTTGCAGCCGTTGGATCGCTTCAAACAGCACTTGATAAGCACTCCAGGCCTGGGCGCTGATCTGCCCTGGGGTGCGGTTGCCATTGGCTTCGCGGAACAGGCGCCGGAACGTGGTGTTGATTGGTGTGTCGAGGTCGGGGCTGTAGGCCTGGGCGATTAGCACGCCATCACACCAGCGCTGACAGATCGGATAGATGTTCGGCGTGTTCAGCCCGTTGCCCACCACGATCTGCCCGCGATAGCCCAGCTCCCGTAACTGTCGGATCAGGTTCCCGCCATCCACCGCCTGCGCGGAGATCACTACCAGCTCCGGCCGTTGCTGCAGTGCGGCGGTGATTGGGTTCTGGAAATCGTTGTCGGCCAGCTGGGTGCGCTGCACGCTCAAGGGCTTAAGGCCACGCTCGGCCAGTGCTCGCTGGAAGATCGCTGTTTCTGCGGTGCTGTAGGCGTCGTCCTGGGCGAAGAACACGGCAACGCGGCGGATGCCTGGCTCGCGGCGCAGCGCTTCATCGAGCGAAAGCGGCGCGATGACCGAGCTCTGGGCTGAGACGCGGCTGATAAACAAGCCGATCTGTGGGATGCCCTTGGCGGTGTTGGAGGGGGCCACCACCGGCACCCCTTGGCGCTGGGCGATCGGATCGGCGGCGAAGGCCTGTTGGGAGAGCGTCGGTCCGATCAGGGCGACCACCCCCCGGCGGATTAGCAGGTTGAAGGCGGCGATGGCGCTGGGCTCATCGGAGGCGCCGTCTTCGAGTTGAAGCCGCACGGGTCGTGGGTGCGGCGTGGCGCTGAGCCAGCGCTGGGCCAAGTTGATGCCCATGCGTTGGTCTTGGCCGTAGAGGTTCGCATTGCCCGTCAGGGCGATGGCAGCCCCCAAGGTCAGGGCTCCATGGGCGGAGCCTGCCGGCGGGAGCGTCTTGGTTGCCGGGTCGCTGCTGCGTCCGAGAGCAGCGAGTGCGGCGATACCTGCGGCGATCGCCACGGCCAGGCGTGCAGTTCCCCGCCGCCTCGCCGTGAGTGCATCGATGCTGCTCAGGCCACCGCGGCGAAGCATTCGCGGAAGGCGGCGATGGTGGCGTCGATGTCCTCGTCGCTGTGGGCCAGGGAGGTGAAGCCAGCCTCGAAGGCGCTGGGGGCCAGATAGACGCCGCGCTCGAGCATGGCGCGGTGCAGCTTGCCGAAGCGCACGGTGTCGGCGGCCTTGGCCTCCTCGAAGTTGCGCACCGGCCCTTCGCAGAGGAAGAAACCGAACATGGCGCTGATGGAGCCGCCGGTGATCGGCAGGCCGGCGCTGCGGGCCCCATTCATGATTCCGTCCACCAGGCGCTTGGTGATCGCCTCGAGGCGGTCGTAGCTGCCGGGCTGCTTGAGCAGCTCCAGAGTTTTGATGCCGGCGGTCATCGCCAGCGGGTTACCGCTCAGGGTGCCGGCCTGATACATCGGGCCAGCGGGGGCCACCATGCTCATGATGTCGGCGCGGCCGCCGTAGGCGCCCACGGGCAAGCCGCCGCCGATCACTTTGCCCATGGTGGTGAGGTCGGGGGTGATGCCGAACTTGGCCTGGGCTCCGCCGTAGCTGATTCGGAAGCCGGTCATCACCTCGTCGAACACCAGCAGCGCACCGTTCTCTTTGGTGAGCTCGCGGATGCCCTCGAGGAAGCCGGGCTCGGGGGTGATGAAGCCGGCGTTACCCACCACGGGCTCGAGGATCACGCCCGCGATTTCGCCGGGGTTCTCGGCGAAGAGCTGCTTCACCGCCTCCAGATCGTTGTAGGGGGCGGTGAGGGTGCTGGCGGCGGTCGTCCGCGGCACACCGGGGGAATCGGGCAGTCCGAGGGTGGCCACACCGGAGCCGGCCTTCACCAGGAACATGTCCGCGTGGCCGTGATAGCAGCCTTCGAACTTGATGATCTTTTCGCGGCCGGTGAAGGCACGCATGAGGCGCAGCACCGACATGCAGGCCTCGGTGCCGCTGTTCACGAAGCGCACCATCTCCACCGACGGCACCGCGTCGATCACCATCTCCGCCAGCTTGTTCTCCAGGGCGCAGGGGGCGCCGAAGCTGGTGCCCTTCTCTAGAGCGTCGTGGAGAGCAGCGATCACCTCGGGGTGAGCGTGGCCGCAGATCGCAGGGCCCCAGCTTCCGATGTAATCGATATAGCGGTTGCCGTCCACGTCCCAGGCGTAGGCCCCCTTGACGCGGTCGAACACGATCGGCTGCCCGCCTACGGAGCGGAAGGCGCGCACCGGCGAGCTCACGCCACCAGGCATCAGCGTCTGGGCGGCACTGAAGAGTTCCTGGGACCGGGTGGTGTTGTGCACGGGAGCCGAAACAGGTGCCGAGGTCAAAACGGAATCCGTAGACGGGAGCTTGAGCGCACCATCCTTACGCAATCACCGGCTTGTGAGTCCAGCGGCGCTGGTCTCGTTAAGGTCTTGCCACCACTTCCCAAGCCTGTGACGCCTGACTGGGCCTTGCTGGAACGCCGCCTGAGGGCTTTGCTGCCTGCCCGCGCTGTCGTGAGCAAGCGTCAGGAGTTGCTGGCCTACGACTGCGATGGCCTCACCCTGAATCGCCATCAGCCCCCGTTGGTGGTGCTGCCGGAGAGCGCCGAGCAGGTGGCTGCTGTAGTGAGGCTTTGCGCAGAGCTGGAGGTGCCTTTCATCGCTCGCGGCAGCGGCACGGGCCTCTCCGGGGGAGCGCTGGCGGAGCAGCCGGCCCTGGTGATCGCCACCAGCCGGATGCGCCGGGTGTTGGAGGTGGATCTGGCGAATGAACGGATCACCGTTGAGCCGGGGGTGATCAACAGCTGGGTCACCCGGGCTGTCGTTGGTGATGGCTTCTATTACGCCCCTGATCCCTCCAGTCAGGTGGCTTGCAGCATCGGCGGCAACGTCGCCGAAAACTCCGGCGGGGTTCATTGCCTCAAATACGGCGTAACCAGCAACCACGTGCTGGCCATGGAGGTGGTGCTGCCGGATGGCTCGATCACCACGCTCGGCGGTGCCGTGCCGGAGATGCCTGGTTTGGATCTGCGGGGGGTGTTTATCGGTAGTGAGGGCACCCTCGGCATCGCCACAGCCATCACCCTGCGGCTGCTGCGTACCCCGCAAACGGTGGCGGTGCTCCTGGCCGATTTCGCCTCGATGGAGGCGGCTGGCGAGGCGGTGCGCCTGATCACCGGTGCCGGCGTGCTGCCAGCGGGCATGGAGATGATGGACAACCCCTGCATCCAGGCCGTGGACGATTTCTTCGGGGTGGATGAGTATCCGCGCGAGGCTGCGGCGGTGCTGTTGATCGAGCTCGACGGCCACGTTCTGGAGGTGAAGGAGTCGGTGGAGATCGCCAGTCGCCTCTGTCTGGATGCCGGCGCTGGTGCGGTGCGGGAGGCCTGGAGTGAAGAGGCGCGGGCACGTCTCTGGAAGGGCCGCAAGAGTGCGATCTCAGCGCTCGGTCGCCAGTTCCCCAGCTATTACCTGCAGGACGGTGTGGTGCCTCGCACTTCCCTGCCAGGGGTGCTTGCCGCCATCGATCGGCTCAGTGCGGAGCATGGCCTGGCGGTTGCCAATGTGTTTCACGCCGGCGACGGTAATCTCCACCCCCTGATCCTGTACCGCGCCGGTGAGGAGGGTGTGAACGAACGGGTGAAGACCCTCGGCGCTGAGATCCTGCGGCTATGCATCGAGGCGGGCGGCAGCATCAGCGGAGAGCATGGTGTGGGCAGCGATAAGCGCTGCTACATGGATTGGATGTTCAGCGCCGATGACCAGGCCACCATGCAATTGGTGCGTCACGCCTTTGATCCGGAGGGGCTGGCCAATCCGGGCAAGATTTTCCCCACACCCCGCAGCTGCGGGGAGTCGCATCGGCGCTGGCAGGAGCTCAAGGCCGGTCGGCCGGCGTCTCCGCTTGCGGCCCTCGAGGTGGTGTGATGCCCACTTTCTCGAAACGGTAGTTAATGGGCGACTTCAATCACTGACGATTCTTATTCATCCTCTTCGCCCTCGAGATCCCATTCCAGGTTCACCATCACCGGTGCGTGATCGCTGGGTTGGGTGTTCCCCCGAGGTGTCCTGTCGATTACGCAGCCTGTGGCGCAATCCACCAGCTCAGGGCTGAGATAAATGTGGTCAATCCGCCATCCCTGGTCTCGGTCCCAGGCCCCACTGCGATAGTCCCACCAGCTCCAGTGGCCTGCGGCTGGTTCAAAGAGGCGGAAGGCATCGCTGAGTCGATCGCCGATCACGTCGTGCAACGCCTCACGCTCAGGTGCGCTCGCCATGATTCCTCCCGTGAGGCGTAGAGGATCATGCAGGTCGCGATCCTCTGGACCGATATTGAAGTCGCCCACCATGCAGAGCGGATCACCCTGTTCTTCCTGGATCTGGAGGTAGCGCTTGAGGCAATTCAGCCACTCGAGCTTGTAGCCGTATTTCTCGCTGCTCAGCGAGCTGCCATTGGGAACGTAGAGATTGAGCACCCGGATACCATCAATCAACGCGCTGATCACCCGCTTCTGTTCGCTCAGCCGTGGCGCCTCAGGATCGCTGGGCAGTAGGGCGTCGAAGCCGATCTGCACGTCTTCCGTTGGTAAACGGCTGATCAGGGCGACGCCGTTGTAGGCCTTCTGGCCGCTGATGGTGCACTGGTATCCCAGCTGTTCAAAGGCGGCATGGGGGAAGAGTTCATCGGCCACCTTCGTTTCCTGCAGGCAGAGCACATCGGGTTGTGCCTGCTCCAGCCAGGCCACCACCTGATCAAGCCGGGTGCGCACCGAGTTCACATTCCAACTGGCAATGCGCATGGGTCGTGGAGGCGTGCAGCCTTGCTCTCGGAGGCCCAAGCTTCTCGCAGGGCCCGTAGATTTGAACAATCCTTTTGCACCGGTCGTTGATGGAGCGCAATTCCCCATCTCGGCGCCATGGCTTGGGGCGTGATGCTTGGCGATTGGGTGGCTTCCTTGCACTCCTCGTTGCAGGGGTGGTCGCACAGCCGGCCTCGGCCGACTTCAATTCCTGGGGCATGTCGACCCAGGAAAAACAGATTTACGACTACGGCCCAGCTGGCACCAACGGCACGTCGAAGCAGGGTTCCATTCTCGACAGCACCAACCCGATCGATCTGATGAACAAGATCCGTCGCGGCACGGCCATGGACGACGCCACCTCCCCCGGTGATGCGGTGGATGCGGCGCTTAAGGATTTGGACGCTCAGTCGTCGGGGCCTTCTTCTCAGGTGAAGGCGCCGTAGCGGCTCGGTTTCTTCTCAGGTTGCTCAGCCCCCAGCTGGCGGCCACCTGATCGAGTCGTGTGTCCTTGCTGCCGGGTTGCCGCTGGCGTGCGAATGCCAGGGCATCCTGCGCCCCTTTGTCGTCGCCCAGTTCTTGCCGCAAGAGCGCCAGAGCCAGTAGCGGTCTTGGGTCGCGCGGAAAGGCTCCAGCCAGCTTCGTGTAGGTGGCGGTGGCCTCCGCTGTCTGACCCATCCGCTGCTGCAGATCGCCGAGCAGGAGGCTGAGAGGCAGCACCTGCGGTTCCAGTGCTGGTTTGCTGGCTTTCTCAATCAGCTCCTTCAGCTGCGCCTGAGCTTGAACGCCGCGTCCCTGTTCCAGTTGCAGCAAGGTCATCAGCTGAAGCGCTTCGATGCGGTTGGGACTGAGGTTGAGCAGTTGCCGCAGCTCCCGTTCTGCAGCAGCACGATCGTTGTTGTTGCGATGCAGTTCTGCGAGCAGCAACCGCAGCTGCCAGCGTTGCGGTTGCTGGTCGGCCAACTGCTCCAGCAAAACAGTGGCTTCCTGGGGTTGGTTCAGCACCAGCAGCAGTTGCACCAGGCGTTGTTGTTCGGCGTCGCTCGCGTTGCCCTGGTTGAGCCGTTGCCGTAGCTGATCGGCCTGGCGCTGTAGCGCTGTTGTTGAGCGTTGGCTTTCAGCTCCACGGCTGTGCTGTCCCAGCCACCAACCCCCGGCTAAAGAGCCTCCCACCACAACAAGCGCACCCAGGCTGAGCAGCAACCCACGGACATTGGTGCTGGCGCGTGGCGGCATGGTTCAGCGCGTTGATGCCCTTCAGTCTGGGGCCATGGCAAGGGCTGGTTACATTGGCGGCCGGGCCATGGACAACACGAGCGCCCAGAGGGTTCCAGCCACGATGCGTCAACACCCCATTTCCCCGGTCACCGAACCGATGCAGTACCGGGCCATCGGTGTTGTGCGAGGGACTTATCTGCCCGAGGATCCGGAGCAGCTCACCCGTGGTGTTCTGCAGGCCGAGGACGGCACGGAAATCGAGGCTGTGGTGCTCGGCCGCGTGCTCACGCTGATGCGTCGTCACCTCGACCTGAGCAAGCCTCATCTGTGGGTGGCCTACCCGCGTTTTCGCGATCCCGACAAGCTGCATCTGCAATTGGTAGGCGTGTGGGAGCCCAGCACCCTGGCGGCCACGGCCATTGCCACCCAGAGTCCAGCCGAGGCTGAGGCTGATGCCCCCCCGAGCGACGATCTGCCGGAGGGCGATGGCTATTTCTCTGTACGCGGCGAACTGATCTACACCCGCCCTGAAGAGGGCGATCTGGTGGTGAAGATCCGCCAGCAACCCCGAGCCGATGGCTCCCGGCCCACCCCCTTCAAGCTGCAGCTCCGCGGAGAGATCGCTCCAGAGCACCTGCGCCACTTTGTTTCGCTCGATCTGCGCCGCCAGGGCCAGCAGCTGCAAGTGGAGCAACACGAGGTGATAGCCCCGGTGCCCCAACGCGCTGGCAAGGGCCGTGGCCCCGGCCGGGGCGGTCGTCCCGGCGGCGGTCGTCGATAACGATGACGTCCCCGGAGCGATTCCCCAGCTCCGATCAAGGCTCCACAGCGGCCTTGTCTGCCGGTGCGGCCGTTGCCGGAATCACTGTTTTGGCGGTGGTCGGCCCACCGCTGGGCCTCTCTCCCTGGTTGATCGCCCTTGCTGCCGGAGGTGGGCTGGTGGCTCTCACCGTGGATGCGGCCCGCTTCGGTGGCTTGGGGGGGCATCTGCTGGCGGAGTCGTTACCGGCTGGGATCGGTATGGCGCGCTTGCGCCGGATTGCGATTCATGAGGCAGGGCATGTGCTTGTGGCTGCTGACAATCAGCTGCCTGTGAAACAAGTGCTGGTGGGCAGTCGCGCCTGCTTGCGCGAGGGGCTGAGCGCCAACGGCAGCACGCAGCTTGAACCTCCCGCCTACGCCAAATTGCCGCTGGAGGATCTGCGTCGCTGGAGCCGGGTGCTCCAGGCTGGGATGTTGGCTGAGCAATTGGTGTATGGCGGCTCCCGCGGTGGAGCGGATGATCGGGCTCTGCTCGGCCGGCTCTGGGGCCTGTCTGGGTACGACGTGTCCACCGCCCAGCAGGAGCAGCGCCGCGCGCGCCGCGAGGTGGAGCAGTGGTTGCGGCAGCGCCGCTCTGAGCTGGAGCAGCGCGCCGATCTGCTGCTGGTCGAAGCGCGATGATGGGCAAGGGCGGTATTCCAGCTATCGCGCCGTTTGCGCTGGTGGACTGCCCCACCGGCCTGGCAGGCGACATGTTGCTGGCCGCCCTGTTCGATCTGGGTCTGCCTGAAGAGGTGGTGGATGGGCCGCTGGCGGCCCTGGGCCTTGGCCAGGCTTACCGCTTGCAGCGCATTGAAGCCATGAGCTGCGGCTTGCGTGGTGTGCGTTTGCGGGTTGAGCTCACCGAGCCATCGCCGCCCCATCGCCATTGGGGAGATCTGCGCACGCAGATTGCGGCTGCGCCGCTCGAGCCGGCTCTTCAGCAGCGGGTGCTCGAGGTGTTCACGCTGCTGGCCGAAGCCGAAGCGGCCGTGCATGGCTGTCCGCCGGAGGCGGTGCATTTCCATGAGGTGGGTGCGGTGGATGCGTTGGTGGATGTGGTGGGTGTTTGCGCCGGGCTGCAGCATTTCGGCGTGACGCAGCTCGTCTGCACGCCGCCTCCTCCTGGTCACGGCCGTGTCCGCACCGCCCATGGACTGTTGCCGCTGCCGGGGCCTGCGGTGCTTGAGCTGGCCAGGTGCCGCGGGATTCCCTTGGCGAGCTCTGAAGGCTTTCCCGCCGCTGAGCTCACCACCCCAACGGGGTTAGCCCTGATGGCTGTTCTGGCCGATCGCTTTGCCCAGGCCCCTGCGCTGCAGCCCAGAGCCGTTGGCATTGGCCTGGGGACCCGGGAGCTGGATCGCCCCAACCTGTTGCGGCTAGTGCTGGCGAATCCGCTCCAGGACGCTACGGGAGAGCTCGAGGAAACACTGCTCCAGCAGCAGGCCCAACTGGACGACGCCACGGGTGAGGATCTCGCCCTCTTGATGGAGGCGTTGCGCGGGGCCGGGGCGTTGGAGGTGTTCGCGCAACCGGTTCTGATGAAGAAGGGGCGTCCGGCGCAGCTGATCACGGTGCTGGCCAGGCCGGAACAAGGCCCGGCACTTCGGGCGATCTGGTGGAGGCAGGGCAGCAGCATCGGCGTGCGCGAGCAACTGCAGCGGCGCCGCTCACTGCCCAGACAGTCGCTGGAACTCGACACGCCCTGGGGGACGGTGCGGGCCAAGCGCTCCCAGCGCCCCGATGGCAGCTGGTTGTGCAAGCCAGAAGCTGACGACCTGGCGCGCCTGGCAGAGCGCCATCAGCTGCCAATCGACAGACTGCGGCGCGCTGTGCTGGCTCTGTTTGAGGATCCATTGCCATGAAGTGGCCATCCCTGCCGCCACTGCCCGGTGGGGCGCGTCTGTGGGTCACGATGACCAGCGGCGGTTTCCTCCTGGCAGCCCTGCTCGGCCATGGCCGTCAGCTGCTGCAGTTGAGCCTGGATGCACAGGGCTGGTGCTGGCTATTGCTGGGGGTGGGCCTCAGCCTGCTGAGCCTGGTGGCCAACGCCATGGCCTGGGGAATGTGCCTGCGCTGGTTGGGCCAGCGGCCGCGATGGCTGCCGGTGATTGTGCTCTACCTCAGCTCCAACCTGCGCAAATATCTGCCAGGGGGCGTGTGGCATCTGTTGGCCCGGTTGCAGGCCCTCAAGGCGGAGTCCGAGCCCGAATCACCTGTGCAGGAGCAGCCCCTCAGCACCCCCCAGGCGCTGGTGGCGGTGTTGCTCGATCCGTTGCTGGCCGCCGTGGCGGCCATGGCGCTGGTCTGGTTGGGTGGCTGGCAAACGGGCCTGGGGCTGGTGTGCTTGTTGCCCTTGCTGCTGCTCATCCCGCGCTGGCTCAATCCGCTCATGCAGCGCCTGGAGCAGCAGCGGGCCCGCCAGTTGGAGGAGCGAGGCTTGCTTGAGGGGGCAACGGATGCCTTGCCCAATGCCTTGCCGGGCTATCCATGGCAGCCGCTGCTGGCGGAGCTGGGCTTTGTGCTGCTGCGGTTCTCAGGCTTCGCCTGCTGCGTGCAGGCTTTTGATCTTTCCTTCGCCCTGGGCTGGGGTGGATGGCTAGCCGGTTTTGCCCTGGCGTGGACGGCAGGGTTGGTGGTTCCAGGGGCCCCAGGTGGATTGGGTGTGTTTGAAGCGGTGCTGCTGCTGCGCCTGGCGGCCGTGGTTCCAGAAGCGCCACTACTGGCGGTGGTGATCAGCTACCGCTTGGTGAGTGCTCTGGCGGATCTGATCGGTGCCCTCACGGCCCGCGCTGATCTGGCAGCTCTTCGCAACAGGCGTTACTGTTGAGAACAGCGCCCTCTGCTCGCTGATGCCTGCCATACCGGCGCCTGATCTGCCAGCTGAGGCCCTCCGCAGCAGCCTGCATGGCCGCGGTCAACGGCTCACGCCTCAGCGTCAGCGGGTGTTGGCCTTGTTTGAGCGGCTAGGCGAGGGGATGCACCTCAGCGCTGAGGAGGTGCATCAGCGGCTGCTGCGCGCTGAGGAGCGGGTGTCGCTGGCGACGGTGTATCGCACCCTGAGGCTGCTCAGCTCCATGGAGCTGCTGCGGGAGCTGGAGCTTCCGGAGGGAGGCCGCCGTTTTGAGCTAGCCAGCGACGACGACCACCGCGATCACCACCATTTGGTGTGTGTGCGCTGTGGTCAAACGGAAGAATTTGAAAGCGAAGCCGTGCTCTCAGCTGGCGAACATGCCGCTGGTGTGCACGGTTTTCGGCTATTGGAGTGTGTGCTGAATGTGCGTGCCTTGTGCCCCCGCTGCGCTCAGGCTGAATCAGCCCCGCTGACGGGTTGAACGCACGGGAATCAGTGCCGGTTGCATCAGACCGCCGCCACCGTTGTCGTCGTCGGAATCAGCGGCCAGCCAGGCAATCACTCCAACCAGCGTCAGAACGGCGGTGAGAAGCAGGAGATCGGCCAAGGCGCTGACGCGATTGCAGGAACCCTAGCCGGATCTCTCAATTGTGGTGTTGCAACCGCTGCCGTTAGAGCGGGGCAATGGCCAGAGCACCACCCAGCAGGGCAAGGGCCAGGCCAGCCAGCTGGCTTTGGCGTTGGTTGAACTGGCGGCCGGCCGCGTAGCTGATGGCAATGGTGATGGTTGATGCCAACAGGGCTCCCACCCACCAACCAGCGGTGCCACTGGCTTCCTGGCCGTGGAGCATGGCGTGAATGGCGACAGCAGCGCTAATCACTCCGCCGAGGAGCGGCACTGGGCGCACCAGTTTGTTGCTCAGCAGCATCGCCATCCCCACGGCGCTCACAGCCAGAGCGGCCAGTAGCTCAGCGCCGGGGAGTTGGCCGCCAAAGCTGCCGAACAAGCTGCCCAGGGCAGCTCCGCCGATGGCGAAGCCCAGCAGCAACGGGCCGAACTGTGCGGCCGTCAGGCCCACGCCCACGAGCAGCAGGAGATGGTCGATGCCCAGCAGCGGGTGCAGTGCACCACCGGTCAGGCCTGCATCAGCGCCGCCATGGGCGCTGGCCGGCAGGGCTGAAAGCAGGCTCAAGCTGAAGCCAGCGGCGCTGCTCAGCAGCAGGGAACGGGAGAGGTTGGAGGTCATGGGCAGTTCCGGTCCGCGCCGGTGCTGATAGGGGGGGGGTTGGGCAGAGGC
>Ga0194120_10002421_pt1 | contig 32122 bp, 28 predicted proteins | sample TA2MahCa65mmetaG_FD_148642 | JGI IMG/M metagenome (GOLD analysis project Ga0194120, IMG submission 148642) | Freshwater microbial communities from Lake Tanganyika, Tanzania - TA2015019 Mahale Deep Cast 65m | ecosystem: Environmental > Aquatic > Freshwater > Lake | place: Tanzania: Lake... | reverse complement strand
CCCAGCTGTCGGGCGGCCAGCAGCAGCGCGTCGCCATCGCCCGCGCCCTGGTCAACAGCCCGGCGCTGATCCTGGCCGACGAGCCGACCGGCGCGCTCGATTCCCGCACCAGCCTCGAGATCATGGCGCTGTTCCAGGACCTCAACCGCCAGGGCATGACGGTGGTGGTGGTGACCCACGAACCCGACGTCGCGCGCTTCGCCCGCCGGCTGCTGCGCTTTCGCGACGGCAAGCTGGTCGCCGACCAGGCGCAGGAACCGGCCGATGCGGCGACGCTGCTGGCGGCGCTGCCGCCGGGAGAGCTGGCGGCATGAACCTGCTCGAAGCCGTCCGCTCCTCGCTCGAGGCGTTGCGCGCCAACCTGCTGCGCAGCCTCTTGACCATGCTCGGCATCTTCATCGGCGTGGCGGCGGTGATCGCCATGGTGGCGGTGGGCTCGGGCGCACGCGAACTGGTGCTGCAGCAGATCAAGAGCCTGGGCTCGAATCTGATGATCATCGTCTCGGGCAGCGTCACCTCGGGCGGGGTGCGGATGGGTTCGGGTTCGCGCCTGACCCTGTCCGAGGACGACGCGGTGGCGCTGCAGCGCGAGATCCCGAGCATCCAGGTTTCGGCCGGCATCATGCGCGGCACGGCGCAGCTGGTGGCCGGCAACCTCAACTGGTCGACCGTCGTGCAGGGCGTCCATCCCGGCTATTTCGAGGCGCGGGAATGGGAGATCGATCAGGGCCGCGGCTTCAATCCCGAGGAATTCGACTCTGCCGGCCAGACGCTGCTGATCGGCTACACCGTAGCCTACAACCTGTTCGGCGAAAGCGATCCGGTCGGCCAGCAGGTGCGGGTCAAGAACGTGCCCTTCACCGTCATCGGCGTGCTGCAGCGCAAGGGCCAAAACACCTTCGGCCAGGACCAGGACGACACCGTGATCGTGCCGCTGACCACCGCCAAGCGCCGCGTGCTGGGCACCAGCCAGGCCAATGCCCGTGCCGTCGGCACCATCCTGGTCAAGGTGCGCGACGGCGACGACATGGCCGAAGCCGAGCAGCAGATCCGCAATCTCCTGCGCCAGCGCCACCGGCTGCAGCCGCATCAGGACGACGATTTCTGGATGCGCAATTTGTCGGAAGTGGCCGAGACCCGCGATGCCTCCTCGCGCACGCTGGCGCTCTTGCTGGCGGCGGTGGCGGCGGTGTCGCTGATCGTCGGCGGCATCGGCATCATGAACATCATGCTGGTCAGCGTCACCGAGCGCACGCGCGAGATCGGGTTGCGGCTGGCGGTGGGGGCGCGACGGCGCGACATCCTGGCCCAGTTCCTGATCGAGGCGGTGTCGCTGTCGATGATCGGCGGCGTCGCCGGCGTGGCGCTGGGGGCGGGGGCGGCGGTGGCGATCGCCCGGGTCGGCGGGTGGCCGATCCTGATCCAGCCCGAGGCGGTGGCGCTGGCGGTCGGCTTCAGCGCCCTGGTCGGTATCTTCTTCGGCTTCTATCCGGCGCGGCGTGCGGCGCAGCTCGATCCGATCGAAGCATTGCGCCACGAGTGAGTGCTTGCTTATAGTCCGCCGGGTTCGACGGAGGCATGGTCCATCATGAAAGTCCTGATCACCGGCGGCGGCGGTTTCATCGGCCAGCGGCTGGCGCGCGCCTTGTCGGCACGCGGCAGCCTGGCGGGGCCGGGCGGGCGCGAGACGCCGATCGAGGAACTCATCCTGCTCGACGTCGAGGCGCCGCGCACCGAGGGTCTCAAGCTCAAGACCCGCGCCGTGGCGGGCGACATTTCCGATGCGGCCCAGATGCGCGCCCTGATCGATCCCCAGGTCGGCGGGGTGTTCCATCTCGCCGCGGTGGTGTCGGGCGGAGCCGAGCAGGATTTCGATCTCGGCTATCGCATCAATCTCGACGGCACGCGCTACGTGCTCGAAGCCTGCCGCCATTCCGGCGCCAAGCCGCGGGTCGTGTTCACCAGTTCGGTCGCGGCCTATGGTGGCGCCATTCCCGAGACCGTGACCGACGACACCCCGCCCACGCCCGAGACCAGCTACGGCGCGCAGAAGGTGATGGGCGAGCTCTTGGTGTCGGATTATTCGCGCAAGGGCTTCCTCGACGGCCGCTCGCTGCGGCTGCCGACCATCGTCGTCCGCCCGGGCAAGCCCAACAAGGCGGCCTCGTCCTTCGCCAGCGGCATCATCCGCGAGCCGCTGACCGGCCAAGAGGCGATCTGCCCGGTCGATCGCGAGGTGCGCCATCCCATCCTCAGCCCGCGCAAGGTGGTCGAGGCGCTGATCCGCGCCCATCAGGTCGATGCCAAGGCTTTTCGAGCCACGCGTACCATCACGCTGCCGGGGCAGATGGTGTCGATCGGCGCCATGGTCGAGGCGCTGGCGCGCGTCGCCGGCGCCAAGGTGGCGGAGCGGATCAAGTTCGTGCCCGACCCCTTCATCCAGCGCATCGTCGCCACCTGGCCCAAGGGCTGCGATTCCTTGCTGGCGCGCAAGCTGGGTTTCGAGCACGATCCCGACATCGACAGCGTCATCCGCGGTTTCGTCGAGGACGAACTCGGCGGCCGTATCGCCGTCTGACGCCACACCAAGCAGGAGACCGAAATTGGCTGGACGTCTTGCCGGCAAACGAATCTTGGTGACGGCCGCGGCCCAAGGCATCGGCCGCGCCAGCGCCGCCGCCTTCGCCCGCGAGGGCGCGCGCGTGATCGCGACCGACGTGGCCGCGGACAAGCTTTCGGCCTTGGCCGGGCCCGGGCTCGAGACCCGCAGGCTCGACGTGCTCGATGGCGCCGCGATCGAGGCCTTGGCCAAGGAGCTTGGCGCGCTCGATGTGCTGATGAACTGCGCCGGCTACGTCCATCACGGCACGGTGCTGGACACCTCGGACAAGGACTGGGATTTCTCGTTCGATCTCAACGTGCGGGCGATGTTCCGGGTCTGCCGCGCCTTCCTGCCGGCGATGATCCAGAAGGGCGGCGGCACGGTGGTCAATGTCGCCTCGGTGGCGGGCTCGCTCAAGGGCATCGCCAACCGCTTCGCCTACGGCGCCTCCAAGGGCGCGGTGATCGGCCTGACCAAGGCGATCGCCGCCGACCTGGTGGGCAAGAACGTGCGCTGCAACGCGCTCTGTCCGGGCACGGTCGACACCCCGTCCTTGCACGAGCGCGTCGCCGCGCAAGGCGGCGGCGAGGCGATCTGGAAGGCCTTCATCGCCCGCCAGCCGGCGGGTCGCCTCGGCACCGCCGAGGAGATGGCCGACGCCGCGATCTACCTGGCCAGCGACGAATCCCGCTTCATGACCGGCCAGACCTTGATCGTCGACGGCGGCATCATGATTTGAGGCCTGCGGTCAGGCTTGAACCCGCCAGTTGAAGGCGGTGTTGACGGCGAAGTTCCACAGGGCGCCGACCAGCGCGCCGAGAGTGCCGGCGAACCACCAGGCCGCGCCTTTGTCGAAGGCGCTGCCGGCGACTTCGAGGTTGATGTAGAGCCCGGCCGAACACAGCAGGTAGAACACCACCAGCCCGCGCAGCAGCGCCGCGCCCTGCTTGCGCTGATCGCGGTAGGTCACGGCGTTGTTGAGGAAATAGTTGACGGTCATCGCGGTGCCGGCGGCGATGAACTGCGCCGGCCGGAAGCCCTGGCCGACCAGGACATGGAACAGGCCCAGCACCGCGAGATGGAAGGTCAGGCCGACCATGCCCATGGCCACGAACAGCACGAAACGGATCGGCACCCATTGGCCGACCAGCCTGTCGGCCAGCATGATCAGATAGTCGAGGACGACGCGCGAACTCAGCTTGCTCTCGCCCGCCTGGCGGTCGCGGAAGGTGTAGGGGATCTCGACCAGTTTGACGCCGGGGCCGGCGGTGGCGACCAGGTCGAGCAGGATCTTGTAGCCGCGCGCGCTGAGCCTGGGTGCAAGACGGCGAGCGACCTCGCGTCGCAGCATGAAAAAGCCGCTCATCGGATCGGCCAACGGCACCGGCAGCACGAGGCGGCCCAACTGACTTGCGAAGCGGCTGACGGTCAGGCGGCCGGCGCTCCACTCGCCGACCCCGCCGCCCGGCACGAAGCGGCTGCCGATGGCCAGGTCCAGCGCCGAATCGGCGGCAAAGGCCGCCAGCATCCGCGGCAGGATCGATTCGTCGTGCTGCAGGTCGCCGTCGATCACCGCTACCAGCTTGGCAGTGCTGGCCAGCATGCCCTCGATGCAGGCCGAGGACAGGCCGCGCCGGCCGACGCGCTCGATCAGCCGGACATTGGGTCGCTCGGCCGCGACCGCCGCCACCTCGTCGGGCGTGCCGTCCTGCGAGGCGTCGTCGACGAAAATCGCCTCCCAGGCGACGCCGGCCAGGGCCTGGTCGAGCTTGGCCAGGAGTGGCCGGATGTTGGGCCGCTCGTTGAGCGTGGGAACGATGACCGTGAGCAGGGGCGACATGCCGCCCCGCTTATGGAAGAGCCGGTGCGGCTGGTCAAGCGCCGCGCGGCGCGGGCGGGAAGGGCAGCACCAGCTCGCGCGCGGCCGAACGGATGCCCGGCACCGGACCTGACCGCGTGCGATCGAGCGGCAGCAGCTGGATCAGGCGCTCATGCCGGGTCATCGGCCGGGTCAAGGCGCCGGGCAGGCGGCCGAGCCAGCCCAGCGCCAGCGGCAGGGCCCGGCGCCTGCGCCCGGCGGCATAGTCTGCAAACAGGTCGAACAGGCTGCAGGCGCGGTCCCCTAGGATGCGAACGATTTCGGGTGGACGATCCGACAATGCCAACTCCGCGATCGCCTCGGCCAGATCGCCTACCAGAACCGGCCGATAGCGATTGCCGGGACTGAGCATCGGGTGCCAAGGAAGCGGCAGATCAAGATAACGCGCGAACAGCGCGCCATCGCCTTGGCCGCTCCACGACCAGATCAATCCCGGCCGCAGCACCGTAGCGCCACCTGCCGCCAGCCCGCGTTCGCCGGCGCGCTTGCTTTCGGTATAGGGATCGCCCTGATCGGGGTGATCGACATTGGCGGTGCTGACATGGATCAGCCGTCCCGGGCCGGCCAGCGCGGCGAGGATACCCGGCAGCTCGGCGTTGACGAACCAAGCGCGCGCATCGCGCGGCCGTTTGTCGGCGGCGCAGTTGATCAGACGATCGAATGGGCCCGCCCCCGCCAGCAGCGCTTCGATGGTCGGCCGGTCGAGCTTGGGCAATGGCCCAAGCCGCAGCGCCACGACCCGCGCCCCGCGCCGCGTCAGCGCCGCCGTCAATGCCGTGCCGAGGAAACCCGTCGCGCCGGTCAGGCCGACGACGGGCGGGTTCACGCGAAGGCCTGCAACGCGTGGCGCAGCCACCACGCCGGGTTGCCGTAATAGCGGCTATAGGCGCGGCTGAGGAGGTCGCGGGCATCGGCCGGGCTGAGATTGTCGTGACGGAACACCAGCATCGACTGGCCGAAATCCTCGTAGTGCCGCGAGACGATGCGCTCGCGGTAGGTCTGGAAGATCGGCGTGCCGGGATAGGGGGTGAAGATGTTGAACTGGGCGTAAGTCGAGTTCAGCGCCACGGCGTAGCGGATCGCCGCCTCGCAGGTCTCGACCGTGTCGCGCGGCAGGCCGAAGATGTACATCGCCTTGAGCTTGACGCCGGCCGCCTCGACCATGCGCACGCGCGCGCTCTGCTCGTCGACCGCCAGCGAGAAGCGCCGCGCGTCCTTGATCACCTCGGGCGTCACCGATTCGATGCCAACATAGATCATGCGCAGCCCGGCACGTTTCAGGCGCGCCACCAACTCGTCGTCGAGGTTCTTGAGATGGGTCTCGATGCCGAAGGCGAACTTGCGCCCGGAGCGCTCGATGGCATCGCACAGCGCCAAGGTGTGGCGACGGTCGATCGAGAACACCGGATCGCGGAAGATGAACGACCCGACCCCGAGTGTATCCTGCCAATGCGCCATCTCCCCGACCACGTGTTCGGGATCGCGCGCCCGCACCTTGCGGCCCTGCTGCAGGGGGTAGGTGCAGTAGTAGCTGCAGGAATAAGGGCAGCCGCGCGTCGCCAGGATCGGTACCGTCATGCCCTTGCCGATGAATCGCATGCGCGGCGCAGAACCGGTCATCAAGTCCCAGGCCGGATAGAATCCGAGCGCGTCGACCTCCGCCGCCGCCGCCGCCGGGATCATGTCCGGCAACGCTTTGACGCCCTCGACCGTCGGCGGCAGCGAGGCGCGCAGATACATCTCGGGCTCGCCGCCCAGCACCTTGCCGCCGGCGGCGATGTAGGGTTCGGGGACGCTGCCGGCAAATGGACCGATGACCATGGCGGGGATGCCCTGTGCGGTCACCGTCCTGACCGCCTCGACCTCGGTCTCATGTGCGACGATCGAGGACGGGAGCACGCACAGATCCGCGCCGGCCGCATCCGCCACGTCGCGCGAATATCGCACCTCGTGCCCGGCATGGCGCAGCGCGCCCGCGGCATAGGCCGAGAACATCGGCGGCCAATCGACGCCTTTGGCGACCAGGCGGGTCAGCAGATAGGGAATCAATCCCCGTCCGTAATCGTTCGAGGTGCCGTAGCCGCCATTGGTGTCCTTGGTCACCCGATAGCCCTTGCGCGGGTAGACGTCGAGCACCAGGATCTTCAACGCAAATCTCCTCGCCCTTCGGGGTCCAGGCCGGTATCGGGCCGGCCTAGTATCACCAAATGACGTGCTTGGCCAGTTCCGCCAAGGCGTCAAACCGTCACAAGGCGAGGGGTTTTTGCGTGGCTGACCTGGCCGATCTACCCCGTTCCAATCTCTCTTGGTTCCCGTCGCATGCACCCACCGCTCGCCGAGACTGCCCGAGGCATGATATAGACCCACACAGTCACCTTCCGAAAAGAGCTGTTCCGGGACTAAGATCGTCAAGGGACCTGAGGTATCCAGGACATGGCAACGGGCGTTGGCGCGACGTCGACAACAAGTCGCAACGGATGGGCGTTTCATGTCCTGTGCTTGGGGATCGCGCTGGCCTTCGCCGTGGTCGTGACCAAGACGTACTATTTCTTGTCGACCGAGCGGATCGCCTACATTTTCAACAACATCGAACTGGGTCGGTGCTATCCGCCGCGATCGCGGCTTGGGCCTTTCTATGCGGTGCGCGAGGCGCTGCTGGCCTTGGGGTTCGAAAATCTGCGGATCGCGGAAAAGCGATTTTGGTACGCGGTCGATATCGCCAGTGTGACTGCGGCTTTGCTGATCTTCCGGTCGACGGTAGAACGATTCTTCCGCAGTCGTCCCTATTCGATCGTTGCGCTGTTGCCGTTCGCATACGCCGTTCTGTGGCAATTCAATACGATCGAGTCCGGCGGCGATTGGGTTCCCTATACCGGACTGTCCTTGTTGTTCATGACGACCGGCTTGGCGCTTGTCCTGGCCAACCGGCCGGGCTGGCTGCTGGCTATGATTCCCTTCGCGATAGCCAACCGGGAAGCGACAATTTTCCTGGTCCTGTTGTATGCGGCATTGCGGGTGCGCTTGGCGGCACCGTTCTCGGTTGGGACGTCGTGGGCAAGGAACCGCTCCGTACTTCTCTGGTGTGGGGGCATGGTCTTGGCTGGAGTGGGCACGTACATGGTGCTGAAGCTCTCGCTGCGCGAACCGCCCGGATGCGATGCGTTCCAGCAGTTCGATTTGAAGGGATTTGTCCTACGAACTACCGGAAATTTGAAATATATCTTCCTTGTCTCGGACGGCCGAGTCACGATCGGAGACATTTACAACTCGATCACGATATTTTCCGTTTGGGGTTTGTTGATATTCCCCTTGGTTTTCTGTTGGCGGCTGCTTGACGAAATCGCAATTCGGTTGCTGGCGGTGGTGGCAGCTTTCTGGTTGTTCATGTTTGTCCATTCGGTCATGGCCGAGACTCGCGTCATGACCGACATGGCGCCTCTCGTCGCCTTGGCGTTCGCGATCTTGGCAAGGCAAATCGCGACTGAAGCCAACCACGACCGGACGACTGCCGATCCGGAACGTCGCGATCCATGAACCAAGGGCCACTAGACGACTAAGATCGGGCTCTTCTCGTCGGATCGGCGGCGGCTTGCGACGCCGCCGTAACGGCTTGTGCGCCGCCCGGGGCGGGCTATCTTGGCGGCATGAGGCGGTGGATTCTGGCCGTGGCCGCGCTGGTTTTGGCGTCGCTGCCGGCCTTCGCGCAGGAGGCGCCCAAGCGCCGCGAGGTCGAGGCGCTGGTCTCGATCCTCGAGGACGAGGGCGCGCGCGCCAAGCTGATCGAGCAGCTCAAGCTGCTGATGCAGGCGTCGGCGCCCGAGACCGGCGCCGCCGAAGCGGTCGAGCAGGAAATCGACGCCGCCCTCAAGACCGTGTCCGAGCGGCTGGCGGGTTTGCGCGCCAGCTTCGGCGCCATCCTCGGGCAGTTGCGCGATCTGCGGCACCTGGGCGCCTGGCTGGCCGGCCAGGTCGGCGGCTCCGCCGGGCGCGCGTTCTGGGGCGAGGCGCTGATCGATCTTGCCATGGGCGCGGGTGCGGGTGCGGCGGCACAAGTGGCGCTGTGGTGGGCGTTGAAGGGGCCGCGGCGGCGCCTGGCCGGCCTGCAACCGCCCAGGCGGGTGCAGCGCGTCTTGCCTTCGATCGCCGTTCTGTTGCTCGATCTGGCGCCGATCCTGGCCTTCGGCGTCGCCGCCTATGGCGCCATGCTGGCGCGCGAGTCGCCGGATCGGGCGCGGGTGCTGCTGCTGGCGGTGGTCAACGCGCACATCCTGGCGACGGCGGTATCGGCCATCGGCCGTGCCGCGTTCCGTCCGCGCAATCCCGGACTGCGCGTGTTGGCGCTGCGCGATACCGCGGCGGTCTATCTGTTCGCCGTGCTGCGGCGGGCTTCGGCGGTGCTGATCTACGGCGCTTTCGTGCTGGAGGCGGCATTGGCGCTGGGATTGCCGCGCGAAGCCTATGCCGGCGGCCAGAACCTGCTTGGCCTGATCGCGCTCGGGCAATTGCTGCATCCGATCTGGCGGCATCGCCAGGCGGTGGCGGCGGCGATCGTCGGTCGCGCCGCCGCGACCGAGGAAGCGACGCTGGTGGCGGCGACGCGCCAGGGCATCGCCGGGTTATGGCACGTCCTGGCCACGATCTGGCTGGTGGCGCTGTACGCCATTTGGGTGCTGAAGGTGCCCGACGGATTCGCCGCCATGCTGCGCGGCAGCCTGGGCACGCTGGCGGCGGTGGCGGCGATGCTGGCCTCGCGCGGGCTGTTGGATCGCTGGGTCGAACGCCTGCGCGAGCGTTCGGGCGCCAAGGCCGGGCCGGCGCTGTCGCTGCGCGTGACGCGCTATGCCGGCCTCGGCCGCCGGGTCTTGGGCGTGCTGATCCAGTTGATGGCCCTGGTGCTGATCCTGGAATCCTGGTCGATCGAGGCGCTGGCCTGGCTGATCGACGGCGGCGGCAGGCGGATGGTCGATTCGGTCGGCATGGTGGCGGCGGTGGCGTTGGTGGCGCTCGGTCTGTTCGAGGCCGCCTCGGTGGCGATGGAAAACCAGGTGGCGCGGCTGGTGGCGGCCGACGACATGCAGCGCGCCAACCGCCTCAAGACCATCTTCCCGATGACGCGGGTCGGCATCGGCGCGCTGCTGGCGGCGATGGCGGTGCTGATCGTGCTGGCCAATTTCGGGGTCAACATCCTGCCGCTCTTGGCCGGCGCCAGCGTGCTGGGGGTGGCGATCGGCCTGGGCGCGCAGAACATGGTGCGCGACATGATCGGCGGCATCTCGGTGCTGGTCGACAACACCATCTCGGTCGGCGACACCATCGAGATCGCCGGCCGCCAGGGCCGGGTCGAGAAGCTGGGCCTCAAGGCGGTCAAGCTGCGCGACATCGCCGGCAACCTGCACACCATCGCGCTGTCGGGCGTGGGGCCGATCGCCAACATGACGCGCGACTTCTCCTACGCCATGATCGAGTTGCCGACCGCGGGCATGACGCTGGACCGGGCACTGGGCGCGCTGGAGGCGGCCGAGGCGCGGCTGCGCAAGGATCCCGAGATCGAGCGGCTGCTGCGCGGGCGGGTCGAGGTGTGGGCGATGGACCGGGTCACCGCCGAGGGCACTACGATCAAGGCACGGATCATGACCCGCCCGGCCAAGCAGTGGAAGGTGCAGCGGCGGTTCTACCGCGCGCTGGCGCGGGTGCTGGTCGAAAGCGGCGCCGAGACGGCATCGGCCGCGGGAGCCAAGCCATGAGCGAGCGCGTCCGCGACCTGATCGTCGTCGGCGGCGGCGTCAACGGCACCGGCATCGCCCGCGACGCTGCCGGCCGCGGCCTCGATGTGCTGCTGGTCGAACAGGACGATCTGGCCTCGGCCACGTCCTCGGCCTCGACCAAGCTGATCCATGGCGGCCTGCGCTATCTCGAATATTACGAATTCCGGCTGGTGCGCGAGGCGCTGACCGAGCGCGAGGTGGTGCTGAAGGCGGCGCCGCATATCGTCTGGCCGCTGACCTTCGTGCTGCCGCACACCCCCGACCAGCGCCCGGCCTGGATGCTGCGCGCGGGCCTGTTCCTCTACGACCATCTCGGCGGGCGCGACCGCTTGCCGGGCTCGCGCGCGGTCGATCTGCACGGGCCCTTTGGCCGCGGCCTGGAGCCGCGTTTCGGCAAGGGCTTCACCTATTCCGATTGCTGGGTGGACGATGCCCGGCTGGTGGCGCTGAACGCGGTCGGCGCGCGCGACAAGGGCGCCGAAATCCTGACCCGGACGCGCTGCCTGGCGGCGCGGCGCGCGGACGGGCTGTGGACGGTCGAACTCGAAGGCCGCGGACCGGTCCATGCCCGCGCCTTGGTCAACGCCGCCGGGCCTTGGGTCGAGCAGTTCCGGCGCAAGGGCCTCGGCGCCAATGCCGGGCCGACCGTGCGCCTGGTCAAGGGCAGCCACATCGTCGTGCCCAAGCGCCACGACGGCGATCATGCCTTCATGCTGCAGAACGACGACAAGCGGGTGATTTTCGTCATTCCCTACGAGACCGATTTTTCGCTGATCGGCACCACCGACATCGCCGTCGACGGCCCGCCGGGACCGGTTTCGATCTCGTCCGAGGAGACCGAGTATCTCTGCCGCGCCGCCAACCGCTTCCTCGACCTCAAGGCCGATCCCGGCCAAGTGGCGTGGAGCTATTCCGGCGTGCGACCGCTGTTCGACGACGGCAGCGACGATCCTTCGGCGGTGACCCGCGACTACGTGCTGGAGGTCGAGGACCAGGACGGGCGCGCGCCGGCGCTGTCGATCTATGGCGGCAAGATCACCACCTATCGCCGCCTGGCCGAGCACGCGCTGGAAAAGCTGGCGCCCTATTTCCCGGCCATGGGCCGGGCTTGGACCGAGGCCGCGCCGCTGCCCGGCGGCGACATGGCGGGGGCGGATTTCGAGGCCTTTCTCGACGGCCTCCGGCGGCGCTTTCCCGAGCTGCGGCCGGGCCTGGTCAAGCGGCTTGCGCGTCGGCACGGGACGCGGGTCGATCGCATGCTGGAAGGCGTGCGCGGCGAGGCCGATCTCGGCACGCGCTTCGGCTCGGATCTCTATCGGCGCGAGGTCGATTGGCTGATGGCCGAGGAATGGGCGCGCCGCGCCGAGGACGTGATGTGGCGGCGGACCAAGGCCGGGCTGCGGCTGACCCCGGCTCAGCGCGCGGCGCTGGCCGAATACATGAACGCCCGCGCGTAATCGGCCAGGGTGTCGATCAGCGCCATCAGCCCATGGCGCGGCAAATCGGCCTTGCGCGGCGAATAGGTCCAGGGCGGCGCCTCTTCCATGTAGACCCGCTGCGCCAGTTCGAGTTGGACGGCGTGGACGTGCTCGGCCGGGCGGCCGTAACGGCGCGTGATGTAGCCGCCCTTGAAACGGCCATCGAGGACGGCGCTATAGCCCGGCACGGCGCGGCAGACGTTCAGCATCCGCTGCGCCAGCGCGGGATCGCAGGACCGGCCGTCGGCCGATCCCAAATTGAAATCGGGCAATTCGCCCTCGAACAGCCGCGGCACGCGGCCGCGGATCGAATGCGCCTCGAACAGCATGGCGATGCCGTGCGCGGCCTTGATCGCCGCCAGCACGGCCACCAATTGGTCGTGATAGGGCCGCCAATAAAGCCGCTTGCGGCGCTCGATCTCGGTGGCGTCGGGCGGGATGCGCCACAAGGGCTCGCGGCCGAACCCGGTCAGCGGCACCAGTTCGGTGTTCTCGGCGCCGGGATAGAGCGGCTTGCCGTCGGGATCGCGGTTGAGGTCGACGACGTGGCGGCTGTAGCGCGCTTCCAGCACGTGGCAGCCGCGCAAATTGGCGAAGTCCCACAGCCGGTCGAGATGCCAGTCGGTGTCGGCGACGGCGCGGCCGGCATCGCTCATGGCGGCGGCGATGTCGGCCGGGATGGCGCGGCCGCCATGCGGGATCGACAGCAGGATCGGCAGCGCGCCCGCGCGATAGGCGAAGACCTCGGCCATGGCGCTCAGTCGTAGCCGGGCGGCGGCACGAAGCCCTGGTAGTCGCGCTCGATCAGCCGCGCCAAATGGATGGCGGTGCGGTCGTGGTACTGGGCGCAGACGATCTGCACCCCGATCGGCAGGCCCTCGGGCGAAAGCCCGACCGGCGCCACCGCGCCCGGCAAGAGCGCCATGCCGGGATAGCCCGCCCAGAACAGCTGGTCGGTGGTCGGCACGCGCTTGTTGTTGACCGTGATCTGGCGCTGCCAGCGCTCGCCCTTCTGGTCGTGCGGCACCGCGGCCGAGGACGCCGCCGGCATCAGCACCGCATCCCATTCCCGGAAGAACGCCGCCCAGGCCAGGCGCATGCGATGCCGGGTCTCGTTGAAGGCCAGCCAATCGCGATGCCGCATGACGTTGGCGCGGACCATGCGGGCGCGATAGCTTTCGTCGCCGCCCGCCAGTTGCCGCTCGGCCTCGATGCTGGCGCGCAGTTCGGCATCGCTCTGGCGGCCCGAGGTGGCGGCGCGCAGCAGCGCGATATAGACCTTCTGCGCCATATCGGTGTCGATCGCCGGCCGGGCGGTGAACGAGACCTTGGCGCCTTCGCGGGCGAAATGCTCGGCGACCTTGCGGATCGCGTCCTGCACCGGCCGGTCGACCTCGGCGTTGCGGTCCTCCAGCATTACCGCGATGCGATATTCGCCCGCGCGCTTGTGGCGGGGCGGCGGCAGCGCCAGCACCCAGCCCGCGCCCTCGATCTCGTCCGGCCCGGCCATGATGTCGAGCCCGAGTTCGAGGTCCTTGGCCGAGCGGCCCAAGGGCCCGATCGCCGAAATGTCGCCCATCGCCACCCGCCCGCCCAAGGCGTGGCCGGTCGGCGGGCAGATGCCCCATGTCGGCTTGAGGCCGTAGACCCCGCAATAATGCGCCGGATTGCGGATCGAGGCGCCGATGTCCGAGCCGGCCTCGAACCCGGTCAGGCCGGCGGCCAGCGCCGCCGCCGATCCGCCCGAGGATCCGCCCGGCGAGCGCGTGAGGTCCCAAGGATTGTTGGTGCTGCCGTAGACCGCGTTGAAGCTTTGCCAATCGGCCAGCATCAGCGGCACGTTGGTCTTGCCGAACACCACCGCGCCGGCGGCGCGGAAGCGCTTCACCGCCAGCGAATCGGTCTTGGCGACGTTGCCGACCTGGCTGGGATCGCCCCAGGTGGTGGGCAGGCCTTCGAGATCGAAGCTCTCCTTGACCGTCATCGGCACGCCATGCAGCGGGCCGAGCTCGCCGCCCTTCATCAGCAGCTTGTCGGCCAGGTTGGCGCGGCGCCGCGCCCGTTCTACATCGAGGCCGATGACGGCGTTGAGCCGCGGATTGTAGCGGGCGATGCGCTTGAGGAAATGCTCCAGCAGCTCGCGCGCGCCGAGCTTGCGATCGCGCAACTGCTTGGCCAATTGGGTGGCGGAAAGAAATGCCGGTTCCATGGAGCCGAGCCTATCGTTTCTCGGCGTCCGGGGCTACAAATCCGCGCGTGGACCATCCCCTCGTTCCGCTCGCCGTCGCCGCCCTGGCCGCGGCTGTCCTGACCCTCATCCTGGCCGAGGCGCTGCGGCGAAGGCGCGTGCTCGACCGACCCAACCAACGCTCCAGCCATAGCGCGCCGACGCCGCGCGGCGGCGGGCTGGCGATCGTCGCCGTGCTGGCGCTGGGCTGGGCGACGGTGACCGAGCTGCGGGCGCCGGCGGTGTTGCTCTTGCTGCTGGCGGCGGTCGGCTTCGTCGACGATCTGCGCGATCTGCCGGTGCGCTTGCGGCTGATGGTCCAGGCGCTGGCGGTGGGCGCGGGCCTCGCGCTCTTGCCCGAGGTCTCGCTGTTGGGCGGGGTGCTGCCGTTTTGGCTCGAGCGCGGGCTGATCGGGCTGGGCTGGCTGTGGTTCGTCAACCTGTTCAATTTCATGGACGGCATCGACGGCATCGCCGGCCAGGAGGCGGCGGCGATCGGCCTCGGCATCGCGCTGCTGGGCGGGGCGCTGGCCGAGCCCGGGCTGTGGCTGGCCGGCGCCGCGCTCGGCTTCCTTGCCCTCAACTGGCCGCCGGCGCGGGTGTTCATGGGCGATGCCGGCTCGATCCCGCTCGGCTTCGGGCTGGGCTATCTCCTGCTGCTGCTGGCGGCCGAGGGGCAATGGGCGGCGGCGATCATCCTGCCGCTTTATTTCTGCGCCGACGCCACCCTTACCCTGCTCCGGCGCCTGGCCCGCGGCGACAAGGTCTGGCAGGCGCATCGCCAGCATTTCTACCAGCGCGCGGTCCAGGCCCGCGGCGGCCGCCACCGTCCGGTGCTGATCGAAGTGGTCGCGCTCAATCTGGTGCTGGTCGCGCTGGCCTACTGGTCGACGCAAGCGCCCTGGCCGGCGCTGGTCCTGGCCGGGCTGGCCACGGCCTTCCTGCTGTGGCGCTTCGCTAGGCTTCAACCCAGACTGAACGCCTCGGCCAGCAATTCGTAGGACCGCCGGCGCGCGGCGGGGTCGTGGCAGATGCTGACCACGACCACCTCGTCGACGCCGTAGCGCGCCGCCAATTCTTCCAACCCCTGCTTCACCTCGCCGGGATCGCCGACCACCATCCGCCGGCGATGGAAGGCCAGGCGCCGGCGCTCGACCTCGCTATAGGGATAGGCCAGCGCCTCCTCGGGCGTCGGCACCGGGCCCAGTTCGCCGCGATCGAGCCGCAGCCGCCACAGATCGCGGCTGGCGGCCAGGTAATGGGCGCGCTTGGAATCCTCGGCCGTCAGCGCGAACACGCCGATCGAACCGCGGGGCGCGGAGCAGAAGGCCGAAGGCTTGAAGTCGCGGCGATAGGCCGCCATCACCTCTTCGCCGCCCTCGCCCGAGATGAAATGCGCGAAGGAGAAGGGAGCGCCGAAATGCGCGGCGCAGGCGCCGGAATAATCGCTCGATCCCAACAGCCAGAGTTCGGGCATGCCGGGTCCGCGCGGTTGGGCGGCGACGCCGGCGAAGGGATGATCGGCCGGCAGTTCGTCGCGCAAATAGCCGATCAGGTCGGCGATCTGGGCCGGGAAATGTTCGATCCCGGGCGCGCCCGGCCCGGCCTGCAGCGCCTGGGCGGTGCGTCCGTCCGAGCCTGGGGCGCGGCCGATCCCGAGATCGATCCGGCCCGGGAACAGCGCCTCGGCGACGCGGAAGGCTTCCGCCACCTTGAGCGGGCTGTAATGGCTGAGCATGACCCCGCCCGAGCCGATGCGCAGGCGCGTCGTCGCCGCGGCGATGCGGGTCAACAGGATCTCGGGCGCGGTGCCGGCCAGCCCGCCCGAGGCGTGATGTTCGGCCAGCCAATAGCGGCGATAGCCCAGCCGGTCGCACAGCTTGGCCAGCTCGACCGATTCCCGAATCGCATCGGCCGGCGCCGTGCCGGCCGGGATCGGCGACTGGTCGAGAACCGAAAGCGCGATCAAGCCGGAGCAGGTTTCAATATTTGGCCATCTTGGGGTCGATCTGTTCGGCCCATTGATGGACGCCGCCGCGCAGCGACTGGACGCCGGCGAAGCCCTGGCCGCGCAGCCATTGCGCCACGCGCAGCGAACGGCCGCCGTGATGGCACACCGCCAGCACCGGCCGGTCGCGCGGGATCTCGCCCAAGCGCGCCTCGATCTGGCTCATCGGAATGAACAGGCTGCCGGGCAGGGCGCAGATTTCGGTCTCCCAGCTCTCGCGCACATCGAGCAGCAGGGGCTTGTTGCCGTTCATCGCCGCCAGCGCGGCGACGTCGATTTCGAGTTCGCTCATGACGGCGAGACATGGGGTCGCCCAGCCGCCAAGTCAAGGCAGGATTTCCTTAAGCGCTCGATAGACCGGCTTACCCTTGGCGCGGAACAGTTCGGCCTCGCGGTCGGCGCCGGCCGAAGCGCCACCGATCCGCAGGCAGGCATCGCAGCGTTCGGCCAGCGCCAGCGACAAGGGCAGCATGATGGCGTCGTAATGCTCGGGTCCGGCCTGCTCGATCACCGGCAGCGCCAGGTTGACGCCGATCACCGGCACATGGCCCTTGCGCCAGACCTCCAACGCGGCGCGGTTGAGCGCCGCCAGATTGGCCGCTCGCGCCGCTCGATCGGCGGCCCCGGTCGCATAGGGGCCGCTGATCATGATCCACATCAGGCTTTCCAGCCGCCCTTGAGCGTGGGCGCCTTGGCCAGGCGGGCAAGATTGGGCTTGGGCCGGGCGGTTTCCGCGTCCGATTCCAGCACCGCCTCGATCGCCTCGGAAATGTCCAGCAGCCGGCGATCGCGCCGCGCCGGTCCCAAGGCCTGCAGGCCGAAGGGCAGGCCGGTCGGCTCCAGCCCCGAGGGCAGCGAGACGCTGGGATGGCCGGTCAGCGACAGAAGATAGGTCGGCGCCAGCCAGTGGAAATAGCTCTTCAGCTTGACGCCGTCGATCTCGGGCACGAAGCGCTGGGCCCAGCGCGGCGCCGGCACCGCCACCGAGGGGCACAGCACCAGGTCGAACTCCTCGAACAGCTTTTGCAGGTTCTGGTAGATCCGGGTCTGGGTCATCTGCGCCTCGGCCACGTCGCGCGCGGTGTAGCGCAGGCCCTCCTCGACATTGGCGACGATGTTGGGGCCGACCTGGTCGCGATGCTTGGCCACCCGTTCGCGGTGCTTGGCCAGGAAGGAGATGGCGCGGGCGACGGCGAAGGCCTCGTGGCCGCCGCGGAAATCGGGATCGCGCTTGACCACCTTGCCGAAATGCGGCGCCAGCTTGGCGACGCGGGCGCGGAAGGTTTCCCGAATCCGCTTGTCGATCTGGCAAACGCCCAGATCCTCGGACACGGCGACGCGCAGCCGCGACAGATCGACCGGGCGCGAGCGCGCCAGATCGGCGGCATCGACCGGGGCCGAGAACGGGTCGGTCGAATCGAATCCGGCCTGCGCCGCCAACAGCAGCCGCACGTCGGCGACGCGATTGGCCATCGGCCCTAGCACCGAGATCGGCGTCCAGGCGATCATGGTGCGGTCGTTGGGCACCAGCCCGATCGAGGGCCGATAGCCGACCACGCCGCAGAAGCTGGCGGGAATGCGCAGGCTGCCGCCGGTGTCCGAGCCCGAGGCCAGCGGCACCATGCCGGCGGCCAGCGCCACCGCCGATCCGCCCGAGGACCCGCCGCAGCTGCGTTGCGGATCGAACGGATTGCCGGTCGCGCCGTAGACCGGATTGACGGTGTTGGCGCCCGCGCCCCATTCCGGGGTGTTGGTCTTGGCGACGACGATGGCGCCGGCGGCTCGCATCGCCGCCACCAGCCGGTTGTCGCGCTTGGGGACGTAGTTGCGGAACAGCGGCGAGCCGAAAGTGGTGCGCAGGCCCTCGGTCTCCTCGAGATCCTTCACTGCCAGCGGCAGGCCGTGCAGCAATCCGAGCGGCTCGCCCTTGGCGACCGCTTTCTCGGCCCGCTTGGCCTCGCGCCAGGCGCGCTCGAAGCAGCGCGCCACCATGGCGTTGACGGCGTGGTCGAGGCGCTCGATGCGGCGGATGCTGGCCTCGACCAGCTCGACCGGCGACAACTGCTTGGCGCCGATGCGGCGGCGCAATTCGACGGCGGAAAGATCCAGCAACTCGGTCACGGAACGGACTCCTCTTTCAGACGGCAGATGGCGATGTCCTCGTCGCGGCCGGAAATGCGCAACTCCCCGGCCGGCTCGGTCTCGGCCGCCAGCCCGGCCTCGGCGGCGGTGGCGGCGCTGAGCATGATGACACAATCCGCGTCGCCTTGCCGGGCGCGGCCGGCCTGTTCGATGCGCTGGGCGGCGTTGACCGCGGCGCCGACCAGGGTGAAGTTGACCCGCTCGGCGGCGCCGATATTGCCCACCACCACCGGGCCGGAATGGATGCCGATGCGCATCCGCACCGGCTCGCGGCCCTGCTGATGCCGGCGGCGGTTCTCCTCGATGACGGCGCGGGCGATGGCGCGGGCGGCGCGGCAGGCGCGCAACGCCTGCTCGGGATCGGGCTCGATCGCGCCCCAGGCCGCCATCACCGCGTCGCCGATGTACTTGTCGATCATGCCGCCCTCGGCATCGATGCAGGCCGCCAGCAGCGTGAAGTGGCGGTTCAACAGCCCCGCCACTTCCTCGGCCGACATGCGCTCGGCCAGCGAGGTAAAGCCGACGATGTCGGTGAACATCACCGTGACCGGCTTGATCTCGGTCGGCACCTCGGCGCCGCGCGCCACCAGCCGCCGCACCAGCCGCTGCGGGACGTAGAGCGCGAACCACTTCAGGCCCTCGCGCATGGCCTCGAAGGCCCGCGCCGCGGCGGCGATCTCGCTCAGCCGCGTCACCGGCGGCTGGGCGGCATCGAAGCGCAGGGCCCGCATCGCCAGCGCGGCCTCGGCCAGTTGGCGGATCGGCCGGCCGATGCGCCGCGCCAGCGCCGCCGCCAGCGCCAGCGCCAGGGTCAACACCACGCCGGTGACGACGAAGGTGTCGCGGATGCGATCGAACTCCTCGTCCAATTCGGAAAGCGGGAAGTAGCGGCCGATATACCAGGGCTCGTCGCCATAGCCGCGCAAGGTGCGGTGGATCACGCCGAAGCGCTCGTTGTCCAGGCGGAGGATATGACCCTCGCCGCGGCCGAAGGCGGCGGCGCGGCCGCGATGGGAATGATCGGCCTCCCACAGCGCCGCCAGCACGCGGTCGTCGACTTCGTCGCGCCGGGGCAGCGGCCGTTCGGCGCTGCGGGCATCCGCGATTTCGGGCCAGACCAGATTGTGGAAAGCCAGCACGCGATCGCGGCCGCGCAGCACGAAGCCATGCTCGCCGCCGGTCTCGGAAAGGTGTTCCGACAGGCCGTGGACCGAGACCGTGATGCCGACGCCGCCGACGACATGGCCGCCGCGCCGCACCGGCGCGCGCAGGTTGATCAGCGCCTGCAGATGCACCGGATCCCAGATCGGCTCGCCCCAGAACGGCGCCGCCGCGGCCAGGGTGGTGCGCGCCCGCGCCTCGCCCTGTTCGACCTGCCGCAGATTGAAGTGCGTGATCTGCGGCGCCGCCGAGCCGGGCAGGCGGTCGACCCGCACCGCATTCAGGGTCGGCAGGGCCACGAACAAGGCGCCGCTGACCTGCGGCGTCGCGGCGATCAGCGCCCCCATCTGCTCGGCCAGGCGGGCGGTATCGGCCGGGTCCAGGGCGCCGGCGTCGATGCGCTCGACCAGGTATTCGACCTGGGCCGAGACCGGCTCCAGCAGGTTGCGCACCGCCGTCGCCATGGCATCGAGCGCCCGGTCGTTGCGCTCGCGGATCAGCGACAGCCGCGCCTCGCGCTGGCCCAGCGCGGTCCAGATCTGCGTCGCCGCCATCGCCAGGATGACCAGCGCGAACGCGCCCGCCAGCGCCAGCGCGATCGGCACCGACAATCGGCGCCGGGTCACGTCCGGTTCTCGGGTGCGTTCAGATCGCGCAAGCCGTCGCCCGGCAGGCCGATGGCGGCGACGAGGCTGCGGTGCATGGCGGATTCCTCGACTGAAAAGCGTGCGCGGGACAATGCGGGGTCGGGGGGAAATTGACAAGCCGGCCGGCGAAAATGGTTGCCCGGCGCGGGCGGCCGCGCGCCTATACTGCCGCCCGCATGCCAAGCAACGTCGTCGCCGGCATCCTGTGGATGTCGCTTTCGACCGTGGCGCTGGGGGCGATGAACATGGTCGCCAAGCTGCTCGGTCCCGAATATCCCACGCTGCAAGTGGTGTGGGCGCGCAGTCTAGGCCACTTCCTGATCGTGCTGCTGGCCTTCCTGCCGGCGCGGGGGCCGCTTCTGTTCGTCACCCGCCAGCCGCTCCTGCACATCGGCCGCTCGCTGTGCCTGGTGCTGTCGACCATGTGCTTCTTCACCGCGTTGATCTACGTGCCGCTGGCCGACGCCTCGGCCATCACCTTCACCACGCCCTTGATGATCACCGCGCTGGCCGGGCCGCTGTTGAGCGAGGCGGTGGGCTGGCGGCGCTGGACGGCGGTGACGGTCGGTTTCCTGGGCGCCCTGATCGTGATCCGGCCGGGGCTGGACGTGCTGCATCCGGCGGCGTTCTTCGCCGTCGGCGCGTCGATGCTGAACGCGCTCTATCAGTCGCTGACGCGCAAGGTCGGCGCCGAGGATTCGCCCGCGACCTCGGTGACCTATTCGGTGCTGGTGGGGACGGTCGCGCTCAGCCTGGCGGCGCCCTTTTTCGTCGAGCCGCCGCGCAGCGCGGGCGACTGGGCGCTGTTCTGCGCGCTGGGGCCCCTGGGCGCGGCCGGGCATTACTGCATCGCCCGCGCCTTCAGCCTGGGCCCGGCGGCGACCATCGCCCCCTTCAACTACGTCATGTTGATCACCGCCACCACGCTGGGCTATCTGGTGTTCGACCAGTTTCCCGATCTCTTCACCTGGATCGGCTCGGCGGTCATCGTCGGCAGCGCGCTCTACGTGCTGCGGCGGGAGGTGGTCCTGCGCCGGCAGGTGACGGCGCGGCCGGCCGAGCCGGCGGACTGAACGGCAGGGCGCAAGGAGGCGACATGCGTTTGGCGACGTGGCTGGTTTCGCTGGTGATGGGGGCGTTCGCGGCGTCGGCGCCGGCGACGGTCGATGCCCAGGGCACGGTGACGACGCCTTCGGGGCTGCGCTATGTCGATCAGAAGATCGGCGAGGGCGCCAGCCCGCGCGCCGGCCAGACCGCGATCGTGCACTACACCGGCTGGCTCTACGACGGCGAGGCCAAGGGTCGGAAATTCGACAGCTCGGTCGATCGCGGCCAGCCCTTCGACTTTCCGCTCGGCCGCGGCCAGGTGATTCGCGGCTGGGACGAGGGCGTGGCGACGATGCGGGTCGGCGGCAAGCGCACTTTGATCATCCCGCCGGCGCTGGGCTATGGCGCGCGCGGCGCGGGCGGGGTGATCCCGCCCAACGCCACGCTGCTGTTCGAGGTCGAGCTGTTGGGCCTGCGCTGATTCCAATTCGCATGAGCGTCCGGGGTGCCGGCTTGGCGCATTGACAAGATGGGCCGGCGGGCGCAGGCTTCGCTTGCAACCTCAAAAGGAGGATGCCCAAACCGCATGACGCCACCTCAGGAGACGTCGAAGTTTGGAGAACGAGGCCCGGTCTCTGGATCGGGCGATGAGCCTGCAAGGCCATCCTAACCAGCCCCGCTCGTGCCTCGCGCCGGCGGGGCTTCAATTTCTGCTTCGGGGACGGCATTCTGCGTCCATGCTCTACGTCGTAGCCATACCGCAATTCGCCCCGCCGCTGCGCGCCTGGGTCGACGCCGCGCGCAAGGCGCACGATCCCCAGTCGCCCCATATCGGCCCGCATGTCACGCTGTTGTTCAAGGCGCCCAAGGGCGCCGAGGCCCGGATCTGCGAACGGGTGATGGAGGAGCAGGCGCCGCTGGCGCTCGGCTTCGGACCGCCCCGGATCAACCGCGATTGGTACGATGGCGGCTTCTACATCTGGCTGCCGCTGATCAAGGGCGAGGACAAGCTGCGCGCGGTGCACGAACGGCTGTTGGCGCCGCCGTTGGATTGGATGAAGGACAAGAAGCGGCCCTTCCAGCCGCATCTCACCCTCGGCCGGTTCGAGCTCGAGCACAGCGCCGAGGACGCGCACAAGCGCCTGCCCCCGCCGCCGGGTCCGCTCGAGGCCGCGGTCAAGTTGCTCGAAGTGGTGGCGGTGGGAGAAGACAAGCTCACCACCCGCCTGCGGCACGCCTTGGGCTGATCCCGCGCGGTTCACGCCGGCGCGAACAGGCGGATCGGTTCGGCCTGGCCGTCGAGCTGCATCGGCCCGAGCGGTGTCAGCATCGCGGGCGCGCACAGCCTTTCGACCACCGCCGCCGAGACCATCGCCGCCTGGCCGCTGCGCTTGCAGGCGCCCTCGATGCGGCTGGCGACATTGACGGTGTCGCCGATGGCGGTGAATTCCAAGCGCTGGCTGGTGCCGATGCTGCCGACGATGGCGGGACCGGCATGGATGCCGATGCGCTGGGCCAGCGGGGCGAGGCCCTTGGCGGCGCGCTCGCGGTTGAGCTGGTCCAGCGCCGCCATCATGCCGCGGGCCGCGCGCAAGGCGCGGTCGGCGGCGTCGGGCAACGGCTCGGGCGTGCCGAACGTGGCCATGATGCCGTCGCCGATGAACTTGTCGAGCGTGCCGCCCTCGCGGAAGATCGCCGCCACCATCCGTTCCTGATAGTCCGACAGCACCGCCAGCACTTCCTGCGCCGGCAGTCCGGCCGCCAGCCGGGTGAACCCGGTCAGGTCGCTGAACAGCACGACGATGTCCTGCTCGCGCCCGCCCGGCAGCAACACGCCGCGGTCGCCCTGCAGCAGGCCGGCGGCGACATTGGGCGAGAAATAGCGGCCGATTTCGTCGGCGGTATGCTGCAGCCGCGCCGCGTCGCGGGTGGTGGCGCGGGCGACGGCAGTGGCGAAGGCCACGGCCACCGTACCGGTGACCAGGAACAGGATTTCGGCCATGACGCGGACCGAATCGACCGCCGGACCGAGTATCGATTCGAGCCCGGACAGCACCACCTGGCTGCGTGGGTCCATCAGCGCCAGCAGATAGACCGTCGCCAGCGCCAGGATCGAGCCCGAGCCGACGATGACGACATAGATCGGCCGCAAGGCCAGGCTCATGGTCGCCACTGCCCCCAGCCCCATGGTCGCCCCCGGCATCTTGGTCAAGACCGCCAGCGGCAGGTTCTCGGCCTCGAACAGACGGTGGAAGGCGAACATGTATTCGCCGACGAAGCATCCGCCCATCAGCGCGATCGCCAGGCCGACGCCCGAGGTCCAAAGCCGCCTGCGCAGCAGCTCGTAAAACACCGCCGCCACGATCGTGGACGATACCAGCCACGGGATAATCTCGCCCAAGGGTGTGCCGCGACCGAACGCCGTTTCGAGCCCGATCAGCCCGATCATCGCCAGCGCGCCCCAGAACAGCACCGCCGCCAGGATCTGCAGGTTGCGCGCCTCGCGCTCGGCCAACAATGCCTCAATCCGGTCCGGTTGGGTCATGGCTTCTCCGTCGGCGGAGGTGGCGATCAGTCGTGGTCCGGATTCCAGTCTACGCCGGAGGGCGCGTGCGCGTCTCCGGTCGATCGCGAACTCAGGTCTTCGCCTTGGGCACGATGCTGACGCGGGGCAGGCCCGCGAAATGGCGATCGCAAGTCAAGAGATCGGCGCCGCGCGCCATGGCGGTGGCATAGACGATGGCATCGGCCGATTGCGGCCTGCGGCTGTCGTCGATCTACGATTGGTACCGCGGCGATTTCGGCGGCGACGAGGCCGGCGTGATCGCGCATCTGGCGCGCTACGCCGCGCCCGAACTGCGCGCCCGGCTCGAAGGCGCGCGGCGTGTCGCGGGCTACGACTACGACTGGGCGCTCAACCTGGCACGGTAGGGCGTCGTTACCCGGCGCGGTCGCGATAGCCGGTGGGCTTGGCGCCTCGGGCAAGGCCCAGCAACGCGTCGCGCCGCGGCACCGGCACCAGCAGCACGCCCTCGCCCTTGGGGATGAAGGCGAAGACCTGCCCCGCCCGCCAGCGCTTCACCGCGCGCACCGCCTTGGGAATCGAGATCCGGTGCTTGGACGACAGCTTGGCGGTGTTGCGCGTGCGCATAGCCTACCTCCCATCGGTCAAGCCGCGGCGGGACAATGGCAGATATCGGCGCGGCCGGGCAACGGCTCTCGTACGCGGCGCCACCCCATCGAACTCTGTGCTATAGCGCCTCGTATCGGAGCCTTGCGGACCCAGAATCATGGCTAAGCGTTATCGCAGCGATATACTGGCAGCGATTCACGATACCGCGCAGGGGCTGCACGCGGCCGGCGCGATGGACAATCGGACCATGAAGGCGCTCGATGCCATGTGCCTGACGCCGGTGGCGAAACTTTCGCCCGGCCGGATTCGCGCCATCCGCCTGCGCGAATGGGCCAGACCGTTGGCGGCGGCAAGAGCGGCTGCGCCGATCAGATATTAGGTGCGTTATCGTGGAGCGTTTTTCGAAAGAAGAAATCAGCCAGCATCGCGGGTGGCTTCAGAAGTGGCGCGCACCCGGGCGAATGCTCGAATATGTCGACAACCTCATGGATAGGCTTGGCTCCGAGAACTTGTTTACCCAAGCGGGGGTAGGGTTCGTTCGAGAAGCATGGATCGCGGGTAAATTCGGAGCTGGACGGGGCGTGGAGGCCGTTCGACTCGTCGCAGACCAATGGCCAGATTTCGAAATTTGCCAGAATGCGACTGTCCAAAAGTTCGAGGCTACTGAAGCCGATCTTCCTGGCCGTCGTCGTGGCGCCCAGTATCGGGCAGCGGCGAGGAAGGCGGCTCAAGGCGCGTCCCTTGTAAAGCACGTCTCCTTAGGGAACTCGATTGAGTGGGCTGACCAAGTTTCTGCAATTCTCAAATCGGCTTGCGGCAGAAAGTTGGAAAGTGAGTATGCTGGGCGTACCGGGCTCGTTATTTACCTGAACAGCATCAGTGTGTACGGGATTCGACAACGCGAAATCGAAGACTGCTTCCAGAGCGCGACCAGATGCGCCAAAGATGCCTTTCAAGAAATTTGGATTTTGTGCAGTGATACGGCTTATCTCGTTTGGAATGACGGTCAGGCCGCGAGTAAGCAATTGCGCCTCTAGCTTGCCACCTGGTTCGGCTGCACGCGCACAGCGGTCAATTTGCTCTCGGACTCAACGGCAGTCTCATACGGTTCGACCTGACTCTGGGCCGCACAGGCACGCCCCCCTCACTCCTCCCGTGCCACCCGGAAGCCGACCCCGTCGCTGCGTTGGTCGGCGGCCAGCCAGTCGCGGAAGGCGGTGCGGGCGCGGCCGGGGGTGCTGAGCCAGGAGCCGCCGCGCAGCACGCGGTTGGCGCAATGGCCGGCGCGCCAGGACACCGCGGCGGCGGGCGCGCCGTCATAGCCCGCATTCCAGCAATCCTCGGTCCATTCGAACACGTTGCCGATGATGTCGTGCAGGCCGAAGGCATTGGGCGGATATGAGCCGACCGGGGCGGCGAAGGCCTGGCCGTCGTCGCACTCCGCCAGATTGAGCCGCAGCGCGCCCGGCACGCGGAGGCGCGCGGTCTTGTCGGCGATGTTGGCGAAGGCGCAGATCGGCCTTGCCTCCGCCGCCCAGGGCGTCGCCGCGGCCGAGCCGGCGCGGGCGGCATATTCCCATTCCGCCTCGCTCGGCAGCCGATAGCGCCGGCCAGTGCGCCGCGCCAGCCATTCGGCATAGGCACGCGCATCCTGCCAACTGACGCAGCTCACCGGATGCCGCGGGCCCTCGCCGTAGGGCGCATCGCGCCAGGTGATCGGCGCCTCGTCCTCGGGCCGGGTCAGATGCCGGCAGCCGGCGCCGTCCGCCCGGTCCGTCGCGGCGACGAAGGCGGCATATTCGGCCCGCGTCACTTCGTATTTGCCGAGGGCGAAAGCCGGCACCGCCAGGCGGCGCTGCGGGCCTTCCTCGTCGTAGCGGCCGGGTTCGTCGGGCGGCGAGCCCATGACGAAACTGCCGGACGGGATTCGGATCATCTCGGGACAATCCGCGCAGTCGCGGAAGGATCGCGGCGCTTGCGGCGGCGCCAGCGATCCCACCGCCGCTTGCGGGCCGGTCGCGCGCGGGACCGGCGCCAGCGCCATTGCCGGGGCGGGCGCCGGCGTCGGCGGAATCAGATAGGGCCGCGGCGGCGGCCGGCCGGCGGGAAAACTGGCCAGCACCCGGTTCTCGTCGCCCAACAGGCTGGGATGCTGCTGGCGGTTGAACCGCCGCCGCGCGGCATAGGTCATTTCCTCGTCGAGATAGGCCTTCAACTCGACCGCGGTGACGTGGCCGTCTTGGTCGGCATCGGCGGCGCCGTACAGCCCCTCCAGCACATGCTGGGTGAACAGGCCATGGCGCGCATCGTGATCCCAGCTTGCCAGTTGATCGGACTGGGCCGCGGTCAGTACCGTCAGGCCCGAAGCCGCCGCCGGCAAGGCGCCGCGGACAAAGACCGGGCTGGCGGATTCGATCAGCCGGCCCTTGGGCGAATCGCCCGAGAAACAGGCATCGATCAGGATCGTCACCGAGCGCGCCTCGAGCTTGGCCAGGTTGGCGAACAGCGTGCGCAAGGCATAGCCGTTGAGTTCGGCCGTGGCCGGGTCGGCATCGCTGGGCAGCAGATAGCCGCCGCCCGCCCGGCCCGGCACGCCATGGCCGGAAAAGAACACCGTCAAGTCCGACCGCTTGGGCCGCACCAGCCGATAGGCATGGCCCTGGTGATCCTCGGCGCTGCCGAAGGCCGAGATCATCTCGGCTTGGCTGGCGTCCTTCAGCACCACGACATTGCCTTCGCGATAGCCCAGCACCTCGACCACGAATCGCCGCATCGCTTCGGCATCGTTGTGGGCGTAGTCGACCGCCGGCACGCGCGGATGCTTGTAGGTCCGGTTGCCGATGACGATGGCGATGGCGTCGGAATTGATCGGCATCTGGGCAAGGCTGACGGGGGCGATCGAAGCCCATACCAACATCATGCCCAGCAAGCCGATCGCGCGCATGCCGCCCCTCTCGCCAAGACAACGAAACCGGTAGCAAACTCATTCCATGGTACTACCAGATAGTTACAGCGGCAATCGGTATTCGTACTTGTTTTTTCGCGTAATATTCGCTATATGTACAGGATGCACCGAAAACCGCCAATGTCGCCGCAAGCCCCTTTTCTGACACCCCGTTTCCCGTCGGAAAGGTTAACGCCGGCCGGGGCCAATTTGGCGCTTTGGCTGGGATCAATGGGTGATTCCGTAATGATATCAAAGACAAGACTAGTTAAAAATTGGCCATTTGCGCGCATTTGCGCGCATTTGCGGCTCGGATGCGCGCCACTGGCTACCCGCCGCGCGCCGATCGGGCGCGAACCTGCCCCATGGCGCGGTTTTGCGCGCCGCAACGGTGCCGCAACAGCCGGCCGGAGTGGAATTGCGGGCCCGCCCGTGTCAATTTGGCAACCGGCGGTCGGGTGAGGGATAGGGACCATGGCGCGCGATGTGATGTCCTATGACGTGGTGATCGTCGGCGGCGGCCCGGCCGGGCTGGCGGCGGCGATCCGCCTGCGCCAACTGGCCAAGAAGCACCAAGCCGAGATCTCGGTCTGCGTGATCGAAAAGGGCTCCGAGATCGGCGCGCATATTTTGTCGGGCGCGGTGATCGATCCCAAGGCGTTGGACGAATTGCTGCCGGATTGGCGCCAGATGGGCGCTCCGATCGCGGTCGAAGTGACCGACAACCGGCATCTGATTCTGACCGAAAGCGGCGGCTTCGAAGTTCCGCATCTCTTTCTGCCGCCGCTGATGTCGAATCGCGGCTGCTACATCGTCAGCCTGGGCAATGTCTGCCGCTGGCTGGCCAAGCAGGCCGAGGAACTGGGGGTCGAGATCTATCCCGGCTTCGCCGCGGCCGAGGTGCTGTTCCACGACGACGGCGCGGTCAAGGGCGTCGCCACCGGCGACATGGGCATCGGCCGCGACGGCCAGCCCAAGGCCGGGCATACCCCCGGCGTCGAGCTGCACGGCAAATACACCTTCTTTGCCGAGGGCGCGCGCGGCTCGCTGTCCAAGCAGCTGATCGACCGCTTCGATCTGCGCCGCGGCCGCCAGCCGCAGAAATACGGCATCGGCCTCAAGGAGCTGTGGGAGATCGAACCCGCCAAAGCCAAGCCCGGCCTGGTGCTGCACAGCCAAGGCTGGCCCTTGGACAACGACACCGGCGGCGGCGCCTTCCTCTATCACCTCGACGCCAACCAGGTCGCGGTCGGCTTCGTGGTCCATCTCGACTACGCCAATCCGCATCTGTCGCCGTTCGAGGAATTCCAGCGCTTCAAGACCCATCCCCTGATTCGCCCGACCTTCGAGGGCGGCAAGCGCCTGGCCTATGGCGCGCGCGCCATCAACGAGGGCGGCTGGCAGGCGGTGCCGCGCTTGGCCTTCGCCGGCGGCTGCCTGATCGGCTGCGCCGCCGGCTTCGTCAACCTGCCGCGCATCAAGGGCACCCACAACGCCATGAAGTCGGGCATGCTGGCGGCCGAAGCCGCGTTCGCGCGCCTACGCGCGGGCGGCGAGGGGCGCGAGGCCATGATCGAGTACCAGGACGCGGTCGACGAATCCTGGATTCGCGACGATCTGCGGGCGGTGCGCAACGTCAAGCCGGCGCTGAAATGGGGCATGTGGCCGGGCTCGATTTACGGCGGGGTCGAGATGTGGCTGCAATCGCTCGGCTTCGGTTTCCTGATTCCCTGGACCTTCGGGCTCAAGCCCGACCATGTCGGCCTGCGGCCGGCGCGGGACTGCGCGCCGATCGCCTATCCCAAGCCCGACGGCAAGATCAGCTTCGATCGGCTGTCCTCGGTGTTCCTGTCCTCGACCAACCACGAGGAGGACCAGCCGGTCCACCTTCGGCTGAAGGATCCGGCGACGCCGATCGCGATCAACCTGGCCGATTACGACGCGCCCGAGCAGCGCTACTGCCCGGCCGGGGTCTACGAGATCGTGCGCGACGCCGCCGGCGCCAATCCCCGCCTGCAGATCAACGCCCAGAACTGCGTCCACTGCAAGACCTGCGACATCAAGGATCCGACCCAGAACATCACCTGGGTGGTGCCCGAAGGCGGCGGCGGTCCCAACTATCCGAACATGTGACCATGACGCGGACAATCAGGACATGGGCGGCGGCGCTGGCCCTCGGCGGGATGTTGGGCGGCTGCCTCGGCGCCGGCGATCTCGCCCAGGAAAGCGATCTCGACGCCGCCGACGAAGGCCACGAGGCGGCCAGCGCCGCCGGCGGCTTCCTCGCCGGCCGCTTCGCCCGCGCTCAAGGCGATACGCGCGCCGCGGCGACCTATTTCACGCGCACGCTGAGCGAGGCGGGCAACGACCCCGCCATTCTGCAGCGGGGCCTGGCGATCTACATGGCCGACGGACGCATCGACGACGCGCTGGCGGTGGCGCAGCGGGTGGTCAGCGTCAACCCCCGCCATGGCGCGGCCAATCTGCTGCTGGCGGCGGCGGCGCACAAGGCCGGCAAGCCGGTCGAGGCGTTGCGCCGGGTGGGCGCGGCGGCGGCGAGCGAGGCCGGCGCCCAGCATCGCGCGCTGGTGCTGGCGTGGACGCGCTTCGCGCTCGAGGACGTCGACGGCGCGCTGGGGGCGCTGGCCGATCTGCCGGATTCGGGGGTGCTGGCCGGGCAGCGCGCCTTTCATGCCGGGCTGATGAACGAATTGGCGCGGCGGCCGCAGGCGGCCGAGGCCAATTACCGCTCGGTGATTCCGGCCGACCGCTCGGGACCGGTGCGCGCGATCGAGGCGCTGGGCGGATTCTACGAACGCCAAGGGCGGCAGGAAGAGGCGCTGGCGCTCTATCGCGGCTTCGTGGCTTCCAGCGGCGAATCGCCCGACGCCGTCTACCTGCTGCGCCGCGCCGAACGGGGCGTCGCGCCGCCGCCGGTGGTGGCGGACGCCGTCGCCGGCCTGGCCGAGGCCTACTACTACTTGGCGGCGGCGATGTTCGATCCGCGCACGCGCGAAGTGTCGGACGCGGCGGTGCGGGTGGCGCTGTGGCTGGTTCCCGAACACGCCGGCGCGCGCAGCCTGTTGGGCGATCTTTTCGAATCCCAGGGACGGATCGAGGACTCGCTGGCGGCGCTCGAGGCAGTGCCGGCGGGCTCGGCCTATGGCTGGTCCTCGCGGCTGCGCGTGGCGCAGCTGCTTGACCGGCTGGATCGGGTGGGCGATGCGGCGGCGCTGCTCGGGCGCATGGCGGCCGAGGAACCGATGCGCACCGACGCCGCCTCGCTGCTGGGCGATCTGATGCGGCGGCGCTCGCGCTGGGCGGACGCGATCGCGGCCTATGGCCAGGCGCTGGCGCGGCTGCCCGCGGCCGAGCGGCGGCATTGGCGCCTGCACTATGCCCGCGGCATCGCGCTCGAGCGCGCCAAGCGCTGGCCCGAGGCCGAGGCCGATTTCCTCAAGGCGCTCGAGCTGCAGCCCGAGGAGCCGGATGTGCTCAACTATCTGGGATATTCCTGGGTCGAGATGGGCGAGAACCTGGAGCGCGCCCAGGCCATGATCGAAAAGGCGGTCGCGCTGCGGCCGATGTCGGGGCACATCGTCGATTCGCTCGGCTGGGTGATGTTCCGGCTCGGGCGCTACGAGGCGGCGGTGACGCATCTCGACCGCGCCACCACGCTGGTGCCGGGCGATGCCGTGATCAACGACCATCTCGGCGATGCGCTGTGGATGGTCGGCCGCCGGGCCGAGGCCGAGTTCCAATGGCGCCGGGCGCTGACGCTGTCGCCCGAGGCCGACCTGGCGCGGGAGATCGAACGCAAGCTGCGCGAGGGCCTGCGCGATCCCAAGCGCGTCCATGTCGGCAGTTGACGGCGCGCTTTCCGTCCTCGCGCCCGCCAAGCTCAATCTCTTCCTGCATGTGCTTGGTCGGCGCGCCGACGGTTATCACGAACTCGACAGCCTGGTCGCCTTCCTCGACCTGGGCGATCGGGTGGCGGCGAGGGAGGCCGAGGGGCTGAGCCTGGAATGCGACGGCCCGTTCGGCGCCTCGGTTCCGGGCGACGAGCGCAACCTCGTGCTCAAGGCGGCGGCGGCGCTGCGGAGGCAGGCGGGCGTCAAGCGCGGCGCTGCGTTGCGCTTGACCAAGGTCCTGCCGCCGGCCTCGGGGCTGGGCGGTGGCTCGGCCGATGCCGCGGCGACGCTGCGCCTCTTGTGCCGGCTATGGCGGATCGACTGGAGCGCCGAACGCCTCGCCGCGCTGGGGTTGGAATTGGGGGCCGACCTGCCGGCCTGTCTGTTCGGCCGGCCGGTCCGAGTCGGCGGAATCGGCGAGCGCCTGACGCCGATCGGCGCTTTGCCGCATTGGCCTGCGGTCTTGATCAATCCCTTGACTCCGCTCGAGACCAAGGCGGTCTTCGCCGCAAGAATCGGCCGCTTCGGTTCGGGCGCAGGGCAAATGCCGCCCGGCAGCGCGGGCCGGATCGAATGGCTCGGCCGCCAGCGCAACGATCTGACCGAATCCGCCACTCGACTGCGTCCCGAAATCGGCCGGATTCTGGCGGAATTGGCCGCTTTCGAGGGGTGCGTGCTCGCCCGCATGGCGGGCAGTGGTGCGACCTGTTTCGGCCTGTTCCAAAGCGGCGGCGCGGCAAGGGCGGCGGCGATCCGCCTGGCTGCGGGACGACCGGAAATCTGGGTAGCCTGTGCAAGCCTTGCCGATTCCTAGCCTGTGGCGCAATTGCAACAAGGAGCCAGTTTAGCGAAGGCGGGTGCGAAGCACGGCTTGAAGCGGTACCGACTATCCATTAGCGTTGCGGGGATGGTGCTCAAGCCCCGGGTTCGAGCGGGAGGGCCGTATGGCTACGGTTCGAGTTGGGGATTGAAGACCAAATGGTTTCTGGCTAGTATCTCGGAAGAGATCAATCGGAGGGTTTTTTACATGTTCAAGAAAGCTCTGACGGTGACCGGCTTGGTGATCGCGCTCGCGGTTGCGCCGAGCGTGGCCTTCGCGCAGACCCAGACGGGCAGTGGCACCGCTGGTGGCGCTAGCGGCGGCGCGGCTGGCGGTGGCGCGGCTGGCGGTGGTGCTG
>Ga0194120_10002420_pt1 | contig 32122 bp, 36 predicted proteins | sample TA2MahCa65mmetaG_FD_148642 | JGI IMG/M metagenome (GOLD analysis project Ga0194120, IMG submission 148642) | Freshwater microbial communities from Lake Tanganyika, Tanzania - TA2015019 Mahale Deep Cast 65m | ecosystem: Environmental > Aquatic > Freshwater > Lake | place: Tanzania: Lake... | reverse complement strand
AGAGTCTCTACCAATGTAGCTCTTAATGCAGCGTGTCCAGTAGTATTGATAAAATAAGTGGGCCCAAAGGGCTTCGATCCCTTGGCTCACCGGTTATGAGCCGGTTACTCTACCAAGCTGAGTTATGGGCCCCTGAACAAAACATAGATTGTGTGTATAAAAGTTATAGAGATGTGCAGTAATTTTCGTAGCAGGAATCCAACAGATGATTTTGTGCATCTAGTGACTTTTCTGCAATTACCAAAAATTCTGCATGTTTTTCTTTCGGGATGGCATCAAGTATTTTTTCCCATGTTGCTGCGTGTCTTATGTCTGCTTCTTCGTGCAATCTGAAATATTCTGTTGCGGAATCTGAAGTGATATCGTAGAATTTTGCCAGTCCTTCCAGCTTTGTGTGACTAATTTTTGGAATTTCCTTTTCAAATGCATACATTGCTGCAGCGCCTGACTCTAGCGAAGTCATCAAACCAGACAGCTCAGATACGGCAGAAGTTGTCTTTTCTAGGCCAACATAGGATTCTATGTTTTGCACGCCTAGCGATACTGCAAAGTGAGCCCAAGGGGTAATGTGCTCGGATTCTTCCTGCTGGTTTTGTCTAATTTCTGATATCATTGATTCTGGGGCATATTGTGATACCATTCCAACAAAAGACGGAACTGCCTTTACTATTTGGAAATATTCTTTGGAATAGCCTGCCAGCATTTCTTTTGATAATTTGCCTTCTGACCACATTTGGTAAAATGGGTGCTTGAGCAAGCTTTTCTGTTCTATTAGCTGATCAATTTTTTTTGCAAGTGACATGGTATTGTTGCGATTTTGCCAATAAAAAAATCTTTACTGTCCAAAAGATTTTATGCGCTCAAGTTTGCGATGCAAACGGGCTCCTGTGGTGTAGTCCGGTCAAGCATGTCGCCCTTTCAAGGCGGAGATCCCGGGTCCAAATCCCGGCGGGAGCACCATTTGTTATTATTTGCGTCTTTGTTTTATTGCCAAAATTACGATCGCAGGCGCAACAAAATATGATAGTAATATTAGAACTTCAGAATCTTATGATCCCGAGGTGGATTATCTATCTCAAAAAGGAGTCACAATTTACGACTCAAGACAGAATTTAGACAGGAACTGGCGCAACTCTGTAAAGGAAGTACTTGTAAGACAGGCTATGCCAAAATGTATCTGAGCACTAAAAAAATCACACCTGAATTGAACAAACTTTGGAGATTACTGGAGAAATCCTAGAAACCCTTACTCATCATTTGTTTGGCAAAACTTCGACATCAACTATTAATACTGTAAGTGAAGAGATCGGTCGAGTGTAGCTTTTTGGATCGAAAAAATCTGAAAATCAATCCATTACTTGACACATACAAAGAGTATATCCAAAAAATAGACAACGCCCTAGAATCCGAATTATCACTATATTCCAAGTCAGAGTTCATGCAGCCCCTAATGTACGCAATAGAGGGCGGAAAAAGAATCAGACCATTGATATTGTTGCTAGCTGCAGAGTCTGTCGGTAAAATAGATGAGCGAGCATTTGCAGCAGGCTGTGCAGTGGAATTTTTACACACAGAATCAGTAATCCATGATGATATTATCGACAATGAAACGTCGCGAAGACACAAGGACCCATTTCACATCAAATACGGATACAACACCAGCATTCTGACTGGCGATTTTGTACTTGGGTTAATTCTGAACATATCATCTAGGCTAAACAATCCAAGAATCACAAAAGACCTGGCAAACACTGCAATGCTGATGAGTGAAGGCGAAGTACTAGAGACAATGCTGGAGACAAGCCAGGATCTTACATTTGATGACTATCTCAAGGTTATAGAATACAAAACCGCAACTGCGTTTGAGGTATCATCAAGGCTTGGCGCAATAATCGGTGGTGGAAGTGAGGACCAAATCGTTGCACTATCTGAATACGGAAGAAACATTGGCATTGCATATCAAATTCGAGACGACCTAATTGACTGGAAAAACGAGGACAAGCTGTTTAATCTACTAGTAAAGAGAAGCATGGACCCGCGTGATATTTTCAACCACATGGAGAAAATGCTAAAAGACTATGCAGGAAAAGCTGCAGCAAGCCTTAGAATTATTCCAGAAAATGATGCAAAGTCTCACTTGGAATATTTGCTAAGACTGACTACTTTGAAATTATAAGCGCATTATCCAGTATTGGTACTGCATTCTTTGTGAATTCTATAATTGGGTCTGGATAGACTCCTATTCCGACTAGGAATATTATAGAAAATATCATAACACCAATGATTGCTTTTGGCTCTTTGATCTTTTTCTCAGTCTCACCTTCAAAGTACATCTTTCGGATAATCCAACCATAGTAAGCCAGAGACAATGCAGAGTTGAGAACGCCAGCTATTGCAAGCCAGCCTGCCCATGCTGGAAGTCCTGTTTCTAGTGCAGAGCCAAAGAGAAGCAGCTTGCTCCAGAATCCAGCAGTTGGTGGAACGCCTGCCAATGCCAATAATGATATGACTAGTCCAAGTGAAGTGATTGGCATCTTTCTGCCTAGGCCCTTGAGTTTATCGATATTTGTTATGCCAATTGTGGTTACAATGCCTGCAATTGCAATGAATGCAGCACCCTTCATGACAGAATGATTCAAGACATGGAATAATGATCCTTGGATTCCTAGTGATGTAAACGGAGCAACTGCCAAGCCAATCAGAATGTAGCCAGCATGGCCTATACTGGAATATGCAAGCATACGAGAAATGTTCTTTTGCATTATAGCTGCAATGTTTCCTACAGTCATTGTCATTACTGCTATAACACCCAGTGCAAATGTCCAGTCTAGCTGTAGCGCTATAGTACCCATTATGATTACTCGAAGGGCAGCTGCAAATCCTGCCTTTTTGGTTCCAGCTGCAAGTAGTGCAGTGATTGTTGGGGGCGCACCCTCATAGGTGTCTGGAAGCCACATGTGGAATGGGACTAGGCCCATCTTGAATCCAAAGCCTGCAATGAACATACCTACTGCCAAGAGGGCAAGCGGCATCATTGACGGATCTAGATTTGCAAGGCCTGTCATGACTTCGCCAATGTTTGTCGAGCCAGTCAGACCATACACTATAGAAATTCCGTAAATTATGATTGCAGAGGACAGTGCGCCAAAGAGGAAGTACTTGAGTGCCGCCTCGTTTGAGCTTGGATTCTTTTTCATAAATCCCGCCAGGACATATGTTGGAATTGACATTAGCTCCCATGCTACAAACAGCATTACTAGGTCAGTAGAATATGCAACTAGCACCATTCCTATTGTGGATAATAGTATCAGGGAATAGTAGACTGGCGGATGAGCCTGTCCGCGCATGAAATTAAACGAGCCTGCTGTCGTGATTATTGCGACAATTAGCATTGCAATTGCGAACAGTCCGCTAAAGGAGTCGTTTGCAAGTACATCTGCTGAAAATACCGCTGCCGGTGGAAGCTGACCTGAGACTACCTCATATGCAACATAGCCAATTGATGCTATCAGTGCACCAAATGCAATTGCTGCATAAAACGAGTTGGAGCCTTTTTCCTTTCGGACTACAGACATCACTGGCAGAATCATGCCGACGGTGCCCAGTATTGCAATCAGAATAATTGGAGTTGATGTGATTTCTATCATGGTATATCCCCTACAGGAACAGGAATAATACTACGAATAGTATTCCCGCTCCAAATACGTAAAGATAAGACTGTGCAACACCTGTCTGGGCCTTTTGCACCACTTTGGCACTCCAGCCGACTGACTTTTCAAGTCCGACGTTGAGGCCCAAGTCGATTGCGTATCTCTCAAAGTATCTCCAGATTCCTCTTGCCAGCCATAGTGGTGCCACTACAAAGCACCAGTATACTATAGCATTGAGGTACCATCTGTTCAGCAAAGTCTTGTGAATTGCGTAAAAGAAAATGTTCGAGTTTACAAACTTGACTGGGTCTACGAATCTTCCAATATAGAACACATATCCTAGTGATATTCCAATTCCAAATGCAGCAAGCGATGCCACCAGTGCTACTGGGTTGATTCCCGCCAAAAATGACGGTAATCCATTATCTTCTTCTGCACCGTGTTCTGTCTCGATGTGGAATGTGTGGCCCAAGTATTCTGTGAATAATTCATGGATTCCATGTTCTGCAGATAATCCAATTACACCAATACCAATTGTTAGTACTGCCAGTATTCCGTATGGAACCCACATTGAGAGGCTTGCCTCATGGACGTGGTGTCCTTCTTTTTCCATGTGCTCAATATGCTTGGACTTGTCTCCAAAGAAGACCATTCCAATCATTCTTGTAGTATAGAAAGTAGTGATAACTGCTGTAAGTACTGCTATTGAAAATAACGGCATTGCCCAAGTGTTGCCAGACTCGTACACTGCTGCAAAGATTGCATCCTTGCTCCAAAATCCAGTCGTGATAAATGGAGCACCCATTAAACCAAGGCCTGCAGCCCACATGAATGCATACGTCTTTTTCATGTGCTTTCGCAGTCCACCCATGTCTGTCATGAATCTAGATCCTACCACATGAAGTAGTGATCCAGCTGCCATGAAAAGCGATGCCTTGAACATTGCGTGTGATATAAGATGGAAGAATCCAGCTGTGTAACCATCAACGTATTGGTGTGATAGGCCAGCAACGCCCATTGCCATCATCATGTAGCCAATTTGCGAGCCAGTAGAATATGCCAAGACTTTCTTTATTTCCGGATTTACCATTCCTTGCGTAGCTAACAGTATTGCAGTTATTCCTCCAACCCAAGCAATTACTTCAAAGAACTGGTCTAGTGCAAATCCGGCAGCTGCTAAAGCAAAGAAGAGAGGACCGATTCTTGCAACCAAAAACACACCTGCCTTTACCATTGTTGCTGCGTGAATCAATGCAGAAACTGCGGTAGGTCCGGTCATTGCTTCTAGTAGCCATTCGTTTAGTGGGAATTGTGCAGATTTTCCGATTGCGCCGCCAAATAGCAAAACAGCTGCTGGCACCAGCAAGCCTTGCGCTTGCATTGCGCTAGCCCATGCAGTATCATGCATTAGTTCTCTAAATCCAAATGTGCCCGCAAATGCGAAAATCAAGAACATGCCAGAGAGCATCATGATGTCGCCGACTTTGGTCATGATGAATGCCTTCATGCCTGCATGTGTTGGCGCATAATATTCCTGTAATCCCAGTACGGTTCTTCCCTGAACGCCGACGTGGTCCTTGTTTTTGTCCCTATACCAGAATGAAATCAGTGCATATGATGCAAGACCTACGCCTTCCCATCCAAAGAACATCATTAGCAGGTTATCAGATAACACGATTATTTGCATAGAACCAATAAAGAACATCATCCAGAACCAGAAACGAGTAATGTCCTTGTCGCCTTTCATGTAGCCAGTGCTGTACACCATGATCAAAAATGAAATCCAGCCGACTACGTTTGCCATTATTACCGCTAGTGGGTCAGCAAGTACTCCTGCCTTGATTCCAATTGTCGAGATCCAGTTTACCTGATCATGCACTTCGTGCGCTTCTAGTGCACCTGGCAATAGTGTTGCAGCAGAAATTGCACTCATCAGGGCAAATCCTACTGCTACCCATCCAGTACCACGTTGTGTTGCTTTTCCAACTGCAGGAATAATTAGAGCTGCAATAAACGGCAAAATCCAGACAAGCCATGCGCTTGTTGGCGCAAAGTCAGGCAAAAAGCTCAGCATGCTAGCGTCTGCCATTATACACCAAGCACTCCTTTCATGTATGGAATGATATCCTCAAAGAACAAGTCTGGGTAAATTCCTACCACTATGGTAAATCCAGCTAGCACCATCATTGGTGCAGTCATGTACCAGCTTGCCTCTTTTACGTGTGAAAGATGTTCTGGAAGTTTTCCAAAGAACACTCGCTTTAGCATCCAGAGCATGTAAGACATTGTAATTACTGTAGCAACTAATCCTAATCCAAATGCGATGTAACGTAGTGTTGCGCCACTTGCGGCATTTTCTTTGACTGCGGTGTCTAGTGCGCCTGCAAACAAAGTCCACTCACCCATGAATCCACTTGTTGGCGGAACACCGGCAATTGTTAATGCACCAATAACACTACATACGGCAGTGATCGGCATTTTGCCTGCAAGTCCACCTAGCTTTGTCATGCTTCTAGTGCCACACTGTACAATCAAAACTCCTGCAGTCATGAAGAGGAGTGCTTTGCCCAAGCCGTGGGTCACATACATGAATTCAGCCCCTGCAAGGCCAAGCGTGGAATACGAGCCAATACCAAAGAGGATGTAGCCCATCTGACTTACGCTTGAATATGCTAAGAGTCGTTTGACGTCGTCTTGCATTAGTGCCATTGCACCGCCATAAATCATAGTCATCAGACCCCAGATGTGGAGCCAGATCGCCATGTCTGCGTATGTGTTTGGCAAAAATTCGATAATCAATCTAAAGACACCATAAGCACCAATTCCGATCATTGCGGGAGACAACAATGCACTGATTGGCGTAGGGGCTGCTCCGTGGACATAGGGCAGCCAAATGTGGAAGATAAAGGCCGCCATCTTTACTGCAAGGCCAAGTACTATAGCAATTGCAGAAAGCATCAGAACATCTTGTGGGATCTTTGCCTCCGATATTGCCGTAAAGTCAAAGCTGCCAACTGCAAGACCAATTGTCAAAAATCCTAACAACAATACAACTGCGCCGACATGTGTCCAGAACAGGAACATCAAAGAAATTCTTCGTCGTGGTCCATCACCCCAGAATGCAACTAGGAAGAAACCCGGAATCAGCATGACTTCAAAGAAGATATAGAATTCAATTAGGTTGGTTGCAAGGACTGTACCCAGCATACCCATCGCAAATACCAGATACAGTGCAAAGTAAAGACCGGACTGTTTGTTGACATATGTGTTCATCTCAGACGACTCTACCATGGCAGTTGTCTGTCCAGAGCCAGAGTGTGAGTGGTGAACGTGTTCTTCATACATTTCGTGGAATTTGTGCAACATGTATGGTTTGGAGTATAGTGCCAATACAGTACTGAGAACATAGATGATTACTGCAAATGGAATTGCAAGTCCGTCAAGCCTGAATCCAAATTCTCCAAAGAGCTTTGTCCAGACATAATGCTCTTCATAGCTGCCAGAAAGCGATACTTGTATGACCAAGAATGTGCAATACAGCAACAGTCCAAAGGTAAACCACGTTGCTGCATTAGGGCCCATCTTTCTGCCCAAGATGTAGGCTATTGGAGACAATAACAAAGGCAGGAAGACTGCCTGAAGTAATGCGTATTCCATTATCCCTTCAGGCTCCTAAATTCTGCAATATCGACATTCTTGTACATGCGATATGCCACAATGATTAGTGCAAGGCCCACTGCTACTTCGGCTGCAGCAATGGCAATTGAGAATAACGCAAATGTCTGGCCCTGGCTGTTTGGCAGAAATCTGCCAAATGCGACCAAGTTCAGGTTTGCTGCATTAACAATCATTTCCACTGCAAAAAGCATACGAATTGCGTTTCGCTTTACAGAAATTCCATAGATTCCAATTGCCAGTAATGCAATTGATACAATAACAAAGTCAAGCATTGTGTTGGTCATTTGTCAAATCCTCCCTTCTTGCCAAAGTCAGCGCACCGATTACGGATGCAGCCAAGATGAATCCCATTAGTATGAGTGCAGGCCAATAATACGTCAAAAAGTCAGCACCGATCGCTCTAAAGTCAACTGGTGGCTCATCAGTGGTAACTGTCTTGATGCCAGAGCTCAGTATGATTGCGCCTAGACCCATCATCAATGAAAGCATCAGTCCTATGCCAGCATAGCGTCTTCTCTTGTCTTCGATTTTAATGAAAATTAATTGTCGTCGTACCAACATCACGGTAAACAGAATCAGTACTGCAATAGAGCCAATATACACTGCAATTTGGAACATCGCAACAAATGGCGAGTCCAATAACAAAAAGAATCCCGCGATTCCTCCCAGTGTTCCCATAAGTGCAATGGAGCCATAGATTAGTGATCTTACTTCAAGTGCAGCAATTGCAGAGCCAATTGTGATTACTGCTAAACCAAGAAATACCGCATCAGCCATGTGTAGCACCTCTTGGGTTGTCAAATTTCAGCTCGACATCTTGTGCTATGTTTGGCTTGACTTGTAGTTGGGCCGGTGTGTAAATCAGGCCCTCTTTAGTAAATGACGATAACTCATAGTCATTAGTCATGTATAGTGCGTAGAACGGGCATGCGTCCACACAAAGACCACAGAAAACACACTTGCCGTAGTCAATTTGTGGCATGATTGATTTTTTGTTTTGTTTCCATTCTTCCTGTACTTTGACCATTGCGATTGCCTCTGCAATTCCCTCACATGCTATAGAGCAAAGGTTGCATCCGGTGCAGTGATCATGGAATAGCATGTGTCTGCCTTTGTAGCCCGCAATTCCAACTCCGGTGTTTGGGTCGTATTGATAACCATCGCCAACCAGCTTTAGCTTCTGCTCTGGATATCGTAGTGTGAATCTCTTGACAGCCAGATGTTTAATTCCAGAGTTTAGTGCTTTGATAATTCCAGTTGCTGTTCCCATTACAAAATTCCCTCCGGACCTAGTACCCCAGCGTAAACCAAGGCGAGTGCTATAAAGATGTTAACGAATGAAAGACCGATCAGTTTGTACCAACCAATGTGCAAAAGCAAGTCAATTCTAATTCTTGGGAATACACCTCTTGGCAGCAAGATGAAAAAGATCACACCTACTGTTTTTACCACAAACCACAACACATCATTGAGCATCTGCTGATCTAGCAGTGGCAGGCCTGGAAGTCTAACGGTGATTGGGCCCATCTCTATTCCCTTGTCGATGATTTCTTGTGGGAATGGTGGCCAAATGTTTGGTCCGCTCCATCCACCTAGGAACAACACAACAAAGAGCCCTGCAAATGCATATAGCTTCAGATACGATCCTAACTGAACCAAGCCATACATCATGCCTGAGAACTCTGTTAGCCATCCTGCTACAATTTCACTTTCTGCCTCTGGCAGATCAAACGGAATTCTTTCCAGCTCTGCTAGCATTGCTATAAAGAAAACAATTGCGCCTATTGGCAAAAATATTATCCACCAGTACGTGTACTGGGATTCTACAATTTCAGTCAGATTTAGTGTTCCAGTAAGAATTACGACGCCTAAAACTGACAAAATTAGTGGAATTTCAAATGAGACCATTTGGTGTAGTGCACGAATTCCACCAATGAACGGGAATTTGCTGTTAGCAGACCATGCTGATAAAACCGTGATAACAGGGAAGAATCCAATTATTGCAAATACTGCCAATAGTCCTACGTCTGCATCAGCTACTACCCATCCACCTCTGGCGGCAGGAATTAGCGATACAAATGCAGCTGCCGTTCCAACAAACAAAACTGGGGCTGCCCAAAAGATTGGCTTGTCTGCTTTTGCAGGAATGATGATTTCTTTTGATAATAGTTTGATTCCGTCACTCATTAATTGTAAAATTCCCTCTATCTTTCCGCAATAGAACGGACCGACACGAAGTTGGAGCTTGGCAAGCATTTTTCGCTCGACAAAAATTGTTCCTGCAGCAAGCAATGCCGCAAATCCAAATCCAGGAAATGCTGCAATTTTGAAAAATTCAGTTTGCATCAGAGATTTTATCAGTGGGATTTGCCTTGATGGGTCTGCAAGAATTGTTAGTGCCAAGTATGGATCCAACAGTCGATTTCCAATCACTGGTAGTTCCAAGTAGAATAGTATTATCTGAACAAACGGTAAGCCAATCAGTGTAAGAAGCAGGATTGCCCAAAACGCATTATCTGTAATTGATTTTAAGAAATAGCTCAGTCGGAATTTTGGCGCAATTGTGGACATTTTATCTGTCAGCCTCCACTGGCCAATAATTCAAGCTCCAATACACCGCAGGCATGTTTCCTAGCTTTTCGCCTTTGAGTAGATATGGCATGCAAATGAGATTTCTAAACGAGCCAACACTCATTTTTACTCGGTATGGTTCTGCCGCACTGCGCGATACAATATAGCATCCAAGTGAGCCACGGCCAGACTCTACTCTCTTGTAGACTTCGTCGTTTCCGCTCTTTGGGTTTGGCTTTAGCTTTACTCGAACAGAGCCAGACTTTGGCATCTTTTGCACTGCCTGGCGGATGATATTGCATGATTCCAGCATGTCAAGCCATGGTATCTTGGAGCGCGCATACGAGTCTCCTTCCTTGAGTGTGTTTACCTTGATGTCCAGCTCGCCATATGCGTCGTATGGCTCTTTTACTCTTAGGTCATAGTCAACTCCGCTTGCACGTAGCGTGGAGCCAGTAGTTCCCAGTCGTATTGCGTCTTCACGAGAAAGTTTTCCTGCATCTCTGGTTCTTGAAATCAAAATTGGATTGTCATAGAATATTGCCGCATATTCTTTGATGCGTTTTTCAAAATAGTTGACACGCCTTAGCAACATGTCCTCAAAGTTTGCCGGAACATCATTTCTAATTCCGCCTGGTACAAAGTACGCATGTGTTACACGAGCACCTGTCATCTTTTCTAGCATGTCGATGTATAGTTCCCTGTCACCTGCAGGCCACATGAACATAGTCGAGTGGCCCAAAAATATTCCATAGATTGCAAGCCAATATTGTATGTAGACACATCTGTTCAGCTCCGATGCAATGACTCGGATGTATTTTGCACGTTCTGGTACTTCTATTCCAAGTAATTCCTCAACACCAAGACAGTACGGATACAGCACATTGCAAGAGTCGTGAATTACTGGCCTCTCCAAGTGAGGAATGTTTTGGATATAGTTACGGTATTCGGCCATTTTTTCCTCTCCTCTGTGCACATATCCAGGATCAGGATCAGCATCCACAATATAGTCACCATCAATTTTGACAATGATTCTCATGTGGCCAGAACCTGGATGTTGTGGACCTACGTTGAGCGTCATTATTCGCTCATCTACTTTTTCTATTTGCAAGCCTGGTGGAAGTGAAGTTGTGCTCATATCTATCGTCCCTTTATCTTAAAGTCCTTGCGCATTGGTGGTAGATCTGCCCAGTCTTCTGGGAGAAGTAATCTTCTGTTATCTGGATGACCCTCAAAGTAAACGCCAAGCATTTCAAAACATTCTCGCTCATGAAATTCAACGCTGTAGAAAATATCTCTAAGACTAGGAAGTCTTGTGCTATCAGAGCCAGGATTTGGGTTTTCTTCTCTTGGTGCTCTTGTTGCCAGGGTCAGAACGTGGTTTGCAAGTTCCGGATCGGTATAGGAACCCAAGTGATACACAACCTCGATTTCCTTTTCTGCTGGATAGTCAACTCCCGTTACAGACTCTGCGTGGTCATAATGCATTTCATCGCGAAGGAATTTTGCTACTGCAAGTACCTCTTCCTTTGGTGTTTTTATTCTAATTCTGAGCGGTTTTACAAATTCGACTTTGATTTTTGCGCCAAACTTGCCTTCAATTTTGTCAGCAATTGATTTTTCAAATTTCGGCAACTCCTTTACTGGCGCTGGCGGAGACGCAGGCTTTGCTGGCGGCGCTGGCTGTTCTACGGGTTGTGTTTCTTGTGTGCTCATCTAGCATTACCTGGCCTTTAGCCTCTTGATTTTCTCTTGTAATAGCATGCATCCCTGGATTAGTGTCTCAGGTCTTGGGGGGCAACCTGGCACGTACACATCTACTGGTAGGATTCCGTCAATTCCAGGCAAGACATTATACGAATCAAAGTACAATCCTCCGGTAATTGCGCATGCACCCATGGCAATGACGTATTTTGGCTCTGGCATCTGGTCATAGACTAGTCTTAGTCTTGGCGCCATCTTTCTTGTGATGGTTCCTTGGACTACCACCAGATCACATTGTCGTAGTGAGCCAAATGCCTCGATGATTCCAAATCTTTCAACGTCATATCTTGGGCTGGATGCGGCGCCAAACTCTACACTGCAACATGCAGTTTCAATATGCACAGGCCAAAGTGACCAAAGCCTACTCCAGTTAATGGCATATCCCAATGGTTGGTCTACTGCCTTGACTAGAACATCGCCAAGTTTTCCAACAAATACGTTGGCGTTTTGTGGAGTAAGCAAGTCCTTTAGCAATATGATCCCTCACTTGTGATCCATTTGAAAGTGGTATTAAGACTTACCAAATGTTTCTCCTCTTTGATTGATACAAAGCAAAAGCCATTGCCGCAAACATGATTCCTAAAAATGCAATTATTGGCAAAGTCGCAGTCTTGGGCAGATTCAAAAGCGAGCTGCCCCATGCATACAGGAATATTGCCATCACATCAAATACAACAAACATCAGAACGTAAGCGTAATACTGCATCATAAAGTGGGTTCTTCCCTCTCCCTTGGGGACTTGGCCTGCTTCCATTGGGAGGAACTTTACTGGATTACTCAGTTTTCTTGGCGAAATCATACGTGATATCAAAAGTGCAGGGCCTACAGCCATGATTGCAAAGCCAAACATGAGAAGAACATGACTATAGCTAGCCGCATATTCCCCAACCAAATCAGCTTGACACCCGGTTGTTTATATAAAAAGGTACTGAAGAAATGAACAAAATTTGGCGATCAGAAATTTGATGTTGACATCATTGATATATCGCATTTGAAATTTTTTATTTATGGTAAATGTCGGCCAAATGGCTCCAGAGTTTGAGCTAGTAGATACCGATCTAAAAATGAGAAAGCTCTCCGAGTTTAAGGGCAAAAAAGTGGTCCTGTCATTTTTTGTTGCCGCAAGCTCTCCAGTATGCACCACAGAATTGTGCACATTCCGGGACAGGTGGGGTGAGATCTCTGCACTCGGCGCCCAAGTAATTGGAATTTCAAATGACGGCCCCTTTGCAAACAAGGCGTTTGCAGAAAAATTCCATTTCAACTATCCGATACTTGGAGACTACAAGTCAAAGACAATTCGAGACTATGACATACTAATGCCAGATCTCTTACACGTAAAAGGATACGACGCAGCAAAGCGCTCTGTCTTCATATTAGATGAGAACGGCACAGTATCATACAAGTGGGTATCTGAAAGTCCTCTAGTTGAGCCAAACTACCAAGAGATAATTGATTTCCTCAAAAAAGGAAACTAAATTCTTTATTCTATTTCTGCTAGAATATCGTTTTTTGCAACAGATGCTGTAGGCTTTACCTTGATTTTCTTCACAGTGCCGTCCTTGTGTGATTTTATTGATACCTGCATCTTCATTGATTCTAAAACACAGACGACGTCTCCCTTTTTGACACTGTCGCCCTCGCTCACATTGACAGAGACTACTTTGCCTGGAATTTGGCTGTGTAGTGCAGTCTGTGCGTCGCCCGAGTCTCCGCCGCCAGAATTCTTGAAAACAATCTCGTTTAGGGAATGATGCATGTTTACTGTAAACGGAGTGCCATCAACTACCATTTTCATTTGCGCAGTTCCAGCATCCAGATATTTTACGGTGTGGACATGAGAATCCAAGACAAACTCTATTCCACGTGTATTCATTTTTAGAATTTTGAGTGTGTGCTGTTTGTCGTTAATTTTGATTGTGTAATCAGATTCTCCTGTCTTTTGTAAGACTTGGCCGTTAAATGCCGCCTCGATTTCAGCTATTTTGTATTCCATGCTTATCTCCTATCCATGTGGCTCTTCCAGCGGTGGCTAGGAGTATTTGAGGATTTTACCTTGCTTCTAAAGAATTCCGAGTGCATGATAGCGCCTGCAATTGCAGCGTCTTGCTTTTGCTTTTGGTCTTCTTTGATATCTGCAGTAAGCTTGTCAATTATTCCATATCGCTTCAAGAAGTCAGTGGAAAGATTTCCCTTCTTGTATTCCTCTGTCTTGAGAATTGTCTTGTATAGAGGTATGGATGTCTCTACTCCCTGGATGTAAAAGTCATTTAGTGCATTTAGCATTCGAATTCGTGATTCCTCAAATGTTTGGCCCCATGTAACGAGTTTTGCCATTAGTGAATCATAGAACGGAGAGACTGTGCATCCCGGATACAGGTATGTATCACATCTAACTCCAGGGCCGGAAGGTATTGTAACATCTGGTACTGGGCCTGTCGATGGCGCAAAGTCCAAAAATGTGTCCTCTGCATTGATTCTGCATTCTATTGCATAACCATTCATGTGTAAGTCTTTTTGTTTGAATGGTAGTGGTTCGCCGTTTGCAATGTCTAGTTGCAGTTTTACCAAGTCCAAGCCAGAGACTAGTTCCGTGATTGGGTGCTCTACTTGGAGTCTTGCATTTATTTCAATGAAATAGAAATCGCCATTGTCTGCTCGCAAGAATTCCGCAGTTCCAAGGTTTGTGTAATCTACTGCCTCTGCTGCCTTTACAACAAGCTCACCAATTCTGTCTCGAGTCTTTTGATCAACTGCTGGTGACGGGGTCTGCTCGATTAGTTTTTGGTTGCGTCGCTGAATTGAGCACTCTCTCTCAAAGATGTGCACTGCATTTCCGTGCTTGTCTCGCGCCATCTGGTATTCAATGTGCCTGATTTTTTCTAGGAATTTCTCGACTAGTATAGCAGATTTTCCAAATGCTGCAATGGATTCTCCCGTTACTGTCTCGTATGCTTCTTTGAGTTCCTTGTCACTGTTGACTAGTCTGATTCCTCTTCCTCCTCCACCATATACTGATTTTAGCAAAACCGGATAGCCAATTTCATTTGCAATGTCTAGTGCCTCATTGACGTCTTTGACTAGGTCCGGACTGCCGGGAACTGTTGGCACCTTTGCCTTGAACATTGCCTCCTTGCAACGCATCTTATCACCGCAAAGATCCATTGATGCAGCTGATGGTCCAATGAAATTGATTTTGTTGTCTTCACATAGTTGTGCAAAGTCAGAGTTCTCAGATAGGAATCCATATCCCGGATGAATTGCATCAGAGCCAGACTTTAGTATGGCATCAAGAATTTTTTCCTGATTCAGATAGCTTTCCTTTGGAGCGGCCTTGCCAATGTGATATGCCTCATCTGCCTTTTTGACATGAAGTGAGTTGTAATCCTCATCAGAATATACCGCAACTGTTTTGAGTCCCAGTGCCTTACATGTTCGGATAACACGCAACGCGATTTCTCCCCTGTTTGCGATTAGGACTTTTTTTATCATAATATCACAGGTTTATGTTTCCGTGTTTTCGAGGAAGTTGTTTGTCTCGCTTGTTTGCAAGCATTTCTAGTGCCTTTATGAGCATTGGTCTGGTCTGAGCGGGATCAATTACAGAATCAACTGAGCCGTTTGATGCGGCAACATATGGATTTGCAAACTTTTCGTTAAATTCAGCAGTTAGTTGTTTTTTGAGCTCGTCTGGGTTTTTGGCATTGTCCAAGTCTTTTTTGTTCATGATTTTGACTGCTGCTTCTGAGCCCAGCACAGCAATTTGTGCAGTTGGCCACGCATAATTAATGTCGGTTCGAAGGTTCTTGCTTCCCATTGCAATGTATGCACCACCGTAGGCTTTGCCAATTACAAGTGTGATTTTTGGAACGGTTGCCTCGCAATATGCGTATAGAAGCTTGCTTCCGTGTCTGATGATACCATTGTGTTCTTGGTTGGTTCCTGGCATGTAGCCTGGTGTGTCAACAAATGTGATAATTGGAATGTTGAATGCATCACAATATCGAATGAATCGCGAAGCCTTGTTTGATGAATCTATATCGAGTGCACCTGCCAGATACATTGGCTGGTTTGCCACAATACCTACAGTTCTGCCGTTCATTCTTGCAAATCCAACAATTACATTTTGTGCAAATAATTCATGGACTTCAAATAACTGGTTATTGTCAACAACAGAGAGCAGTATTTCCTTCATGTCATATGGCTGAAGCGAGTTTTCTGGAATTTTATTTATGAGGTTGTGATCCATTCTGTTTGGATCATCGTCGGTTGCAACATGTGGTGCTTCTTCAGTGTTGTTTGATGGAATGTATGAGAGTAGGGTCTTGATTTTATCAAAACAGTCGTATTCATTTTTTGCAACAAAGTGAGCAACACCAGATTTTGTTCCATGTGTCATTGCGCCGCCAAGATCTTCAAACGATACTTCCTCGCCAAGAACAGTCTTTACCACTTCAGGGCCTGTCACATACATTGTTCCTGCCTTTTCCACCATTATGACAAAGTCAGTCATTGCGGGAGAATATACTGCACCACCTGCAGAGGGCCCAATGCTTGCAGTGATTTGTGGCACAACTCCAGATGCTAGCTCGTTGTGATAGAAAATGTCTGCAAATCCATCAAGACTTAGAATTCCTTCCTGAATTCTTGCTCCGCCAGAGTCAGCTATTCCTATTATAGGACAGCCTGTGCGCACCGCATGATCCATTAGTTTTGTAATTTTTTTGGCACCCATCTGAGACAGTGTGCCGCCTAATACAGTGAAATCATATGCAAAGACAAAGACCTGTCTGCCATTAATTGTGCCATATCCAGTAATGACACCGTCGGTGAAGAATTTTTTTTTCTGCATGTCATATTCATAATAATGGTGAGTTGTTAGTGCATCAATTTCCGTAAAGCTTCCCTCATCCAATAAAAGATGAATTCGCTCCCGGGCAGTTAGTTTTCCTTTTTCATGCTGAGATACTATTTTGTCTTGGCCGCCACTTGCAAGTGCCGTCTTTTGCTTTTCTAGAAATTTTTCAATCTTGTCAGTATGCATGCCAGGCCCTGCAACAACTGAACACCACCAACTCTATATTAATTTTAGATCGTTGTGTTATAGAAAATTCTCTGATCGCATTGAGAAAATTAATCTCGGATTTTGTCCCTGCCGCCCTTGGCAGTCCTAAAGACATTCATGCCGATGTTATAGTTTTCGTATAAAGTCTCTAGTTTTTTGAGGTCTTCTTCTGCCTGCTTGATTTGTGCCTGGGTTGCATCTGGGTTGCCTCGAAGATTTTCCAGCTCCTCCGCCTTTTGCTTGAGCAGATCACCTACACCCATCTCATAGTTTGATGTTCCCTTGTATTCAGGGCTCAGAATGTGCTGCGGATTATACTGAGGAATCTGATATGTTACCTCTTCTTTTTTTGTCTCAATCTGGGTGTCGTCAGCCAATGTACGGCTTTCTTTTGCGCTTAAATTTTAAGATTTAGAAGAGTGTAATTCTTTTTTACGGCATTTTGATAATCCAAAAATGATTCCTGCGAGTCGCCGCACTTTTTGCACACACACAATTCCGACACCATATTTCTATCACAGTCCTCTGCAAACTCGCACTTTGCACATCCAGCAGGGCCTCCACAGATGATACATTTGAGCTCCTTTACCTCTTTTTCTGCACATTTTTCGTGTTTGACTCCAAGTCCCTTTGCCCACAGGCCTACCTCATTTACCTCAATTTTCTGATTACACACAATGCATGTGCCGGGGAATTTCATTGGGATTTTACGCCAGCTCATTTTATCAGCTCAATCTCCTTTTGGATTACCTCTGTATATTCAGGATTAACTTCGAGTTCCAGCTTTTTGTTTTTGATGCAAAACAAAATGTACGGCAAATAATGTGTCGCAATCGTACTAGTAGAAACATGGAATTGTTTAGCCAAGCTTGCACCAAGTGATTTAATGACTTTGCCGTCCCATCGCAGCTTGTTCAAGAGCGGCCACGACAAATTATACTGAGAATATTGCACAGCTAGTTCTTCAGAGTATAATTTTAGCAAAATATTATCCAAGTATCGGAGCAGTCGCCATTCTTGCGTTCTCATTATTTTTCCATACAAAACATCTGCCTCAGATATTACATCCAATAGTCGTGCCATGTCCCGGTTTGAAATATTGCTAGTCACAATACTGGAATAAAACGCGTTAATTTTCTCTCGCGGATCAATTCGCAGAGAATACAGAACGCTCTGCGCTTCTTTGAGTGTTTTTGCCTTGAAAAATGCGTTGATGCCGACCTCTACATCTAGCGCTTCAAATGATTTTTCAGTCATTACGTCAAATCCGCCAAGCTGAGCCTGTGCCATGTTCAAAAGCGAGCGAATGTCTCCCTTGCAGTCCACAATTATTTTGATTATGGTTCCTGGCGAGAGCTTTGCCCCTTCTTCTTTGAGGACCTTGTTCAGGTATAGTCCGAGTAGTCGCGGCGGAACCGGCTTGAGGTATATTGTCTTTGCTGTTTTTTTGATGTTCTTCATTTTATCAGAATCATCAGAGTTTGCTGCCAGAATTATCGGAATGGTTGGCTCTTTGAGAATTTTGAGTAGTGCTTCTACTCCCCCAAAGTCAGACCTGCCATGAATTCCATCCACTTCGTCGACAAATATCATCGGCCTCCCAAGCAGACTAGTGTTGCCAAGCAATGGTGATAATAATTCTTCAATGCTTGATTTGTTGCGAACATCGCTTGCATTCATTCCTATTAGATCATAGCAAAATTCTTTGGCAGCTAGATGCGCAAGCGTTGTCTTTCCTATTCCTGGTGGGCCCACAAGCAGAATCGGCTTTGCACCTACCTTCCATTTTGTCAGCCACTCGACAAAAGATTTGCGAGAGTCCTCGTTTCCAACCATGTCGATGATTTTCTTTGGCCTATGTTTTTCAGACCACATCATGACTTATCTCACCGTGGAAGTTTTGCGGAAAATTCCGACCACAGATTTACCTTGTCTAGCTGATTATACCAGTATTGGTTGTAATGTTCAACAGTCAAAAACAAAAACTCCAAAAATTCCGTGTGCGAAAATTCTTTTGGCAACAGCTCCAGAGCAAGTCTTGCATCAGACAGATACAGTTCGCTTTTTTTCATAGTATACTCAAAACCCTTTTTGACATCACTAGTCAACAATGAATAGTATAATGGCCATGACGGAACCTTGACGAACTTGTTTTTAATCGAGTCCTCAATTTCATTTCCGCACCCCACCCCTTCTGCAGCACGTGCCATGCCCAAATAGAATATCTCGCCCAATGGATTCTTTGATAGTGCCATGTTGCGTCCAGCAGTTCCCATCACTGCTCGGTATTTTTTGTAGCACTGATTCATCTGCTCTTCAGTGATTTTTGTAGGAGTGCTTTTGAGTTTAGTATCAATGTATTGGCCTAATCTGGCATCGCGGAATCCATCTTCGAATTCCCGCAATACCTCTTCGCCTCCCCTTGCAATTTTGTCTCTGGCAAGCTTCAAAATGTAAGGATTCATGAGCTTGTAATCATCCAAATATTCCAGATCTTCGTCTTTGTCGACTATTCTGTCCATTGGTTCTGAGAGATCAATTGCTATGATGTGCCCATCAACTAAGTCCTGTCGCATTTGCGCAGACTTTGTGTTGGTGTATTCAGCTGCCGCATCATACAGAGCGCAAAACACAGGCAGTGTCATCTTTACAAAATTGGAATTTAGAATGCGTAAAACCCGGTCCTTGAGGATTTCTGGATTTTCAAGCTTTGACTTTATTGCAGGAATCTCCGAGTCTTGGAGTATGATTTCTTCTGTGCCCACTTCTTGTGCAAATGCTTTTTGTGTAGATGCTGGGGAGGCATCATTTTTTATCTCACGAAGCAAATCGTCTGTAAATCTCTGCGCAAATTTTGGAAATTCAGATTCTGCTTCTTCTTTGTACTGGTTGAACAGCTTGAATCCCTTTGACTTGAATAATCCTTGCTTGATTATCTGCTTGCCAGATTTTGTGGACATTAGTGCCTCTTTGGACACTACAGACTGGTCTTTGCTGCTCATCAGTGATTAGCTTTTGCGTCTAGTTATTTAGCCTTTCAAGATTTCTTGACTTAAATTGCGGAAAAATTTCCCCAAGTATTATGCAGCCAATCGAGGTTTTGCGCAACGCATCCAAGATAGTATATCAAAATGTAAAAGACCTGGCAGGAACAAAGGCAGCTGCAGAAGACCACGGAGTGGGCAAGGGCGGAGACATTTCTAGAAAGATAGACATTGTTGCAGAAAAAACAGTTCTTGATTATCTAAAAAAAGTAAAGTTTGACTGTATTGTTCTAGGCGAAGAGTGCGGTCGAGTGGAGCTATCAAAAAATCCAAAAGGCTTTGTGATAATGGATGCAATTGATGGTTCGGCAAACGCAGTGCGCGGAATTCCATTTTTTTGCTGTTCACTGGCATTTGCACCAAAAGACAGGCTCAGCTCTATCACAGACGGAGTAGTAACTGATCTGTCCAATGGAGACATGTATTGGGCAACAAAGGGAAAAGGCGCATACCTGAACAAAAAGAAAATCACAGTCCACAAACAAATCCCAGTCTACAAAATTGTTGGCATCAATGTTTCTGGAGCAAAGCCCAAGCTAGTAAAAAAAATCCAGCCAATCTTTGAGAATTCCAATCATTCAAGACATCTTGGTGCAAACGCACTAGAGCTGGCTCTCTTTGCACGCGGCCTAATCGATGTGTATATCGATCTTCGAGACAAAATCCGCGTCACAGACATGGCAGCTGGATACATCATATCAAAAGAAGCCGGCGGAACCATACTGGATACAAATCTCAAGCCCCTAGACTCTGACCTATCTTATGAGACAAGACTCTCATTTATTGCGGCTGCAAACAAGCAAATTCTATCAGAGATTACAAAACAGCTAAAACTCTAGGCTCAAAACCAGAGCAGATTTGGAACTAGACTTATAGCATAATTGTATAATATTACACTCTATGAACAAACCAGTATTTGCAGCTCTTCTTGCAATAATCTTGGTAAGCTCAGTAGCTGCACACGAATCGTTTGCAGAAAACTCAAAGTGCGACGGCGACTGTGAGGCACCAACATTTGGTTCACTAGACGACGGAAGAAAGATAGTGGAAAAAGGATTGGTAATCAACGGCCAGTCATTTGACATTTCTGGATTCTCACAGACAATTCCAACTCAGATGCTAGTTGTAGGCCAGCCAGTCACTGTAAAGATGACTGTATACGAAAATAACGGCGCTTCCGGATTACGATACGCGTCTTTTGCAATTGCTGACTACAAAGGTGAGCGAGACCAAACCCAAAAGGCAAGAATTGCATTTATGCAAAACTTTGACGGAACTCAAAAGCTAGACGTTCTGGATTTTGACAAGTTATTATCCAACGTCAAGTACACCGCAACTCAAATCGATTCGTTTACTACAGTAATCGAGTTTACATTCGAGTTTGCACAGCCAGTACAAAAATCCTCAATCATACTTGAAACCTGGGATGATTCCCGTAGCTCAAGAAAGAACGTTTTGATGGATGCAATCCAAGTAGACGAAAAAAGCATGGAAAAAACCAAAGAGCAAAAAACGACAGAAAAGAAAGTCGAAAAGAAAGCACCAGCCAAAGTAGAAAAATCTGAGGAAAAGAAGGAAGAAAAGAAAGAGGAAAAGTCAAAGAAAAAACCCCAAGTAGCTAAAGGCAAGAAAAAGACCCAGTTAAAGCAGCAATACCAATAGAATTTTCTTAATTCTATTTTCTTTAATTTTTATATAATCACCAAGAAGAATTCTCACATGGATGAATCAGAAAAGCGACTAAAGCAGGAAGACTGTAGCGAAGATAGCCTCGGTGCAGGAATTCTCACTCTTACAAACAAACGAGTTGCCTTTGACAAGACGCGTGGAAGAATTGCCGATTTTACCAAGCGCATAGAGGAAACAATCATGGACGTGCCTCTAGGAGATGTTCAAAAGGTCTGGAAGGAAGGCCTCTTTATAAAAAAAATCTGCATTACTGGCAAAACAGCAGACGGGGAAAAAACCTTCAAGTTTGGTGTCTTTAGCACAGGTGGTTGGGAAAAAGACATCAAAAAGGCAATCGAGCAAGCAAAATCTCAGTAATCAATTTTTACGGTGTCTAGTCTCCAAGACTGTCTGACAAACGTGTCTTGGATTTTTGCGCCCTTTTTTGCAGTTGCTTCCAATAATCCAGTCCAGGCAATTTGCGAACCGCAATCGCCGGAATATTGCAAAGGTGAGACAAAGAATTTTGCCTTTTGTCTTGCGCAGATTTGCCTAAATATTTGTGAGAGTCTCTTGTTTGCCGCAACTCCGCCAACCACTAGCAATTCCTTTTTTTCCGTAAACGACAATGCACGTTCTGCAGCCTCTCCAATCATTGCAAATGCCGTTTCTTGCAGTGAATAACACGCATCTTGTTTGTTTTTTGAAATTCTTTTTGCGGCAGACATTAGGCCAGAAAACGACACGTCATTTCCCTTTACAACGTATGGCAATTCCACATATTTGCTAGAGTCCAGTGCAAGCTCTTCTATTTTTTTTCCACATGGTGATGCAAATCCAAGCGATCGTCCAAACTGATCCAACAGCTGTCCAAGTGTTATGTCCAGGGTCTCCCCAAATATTCTCCATTTTTTGAGCTTGAATGCAGCAAGCATTGTGTGGCCGCCTGACACTAGCAATACCAGTGGGTCTTTGGCTCCTGTGAGCATTTTACCCAGCTCAATGTGCCCTATTGCATGATTCACTGGATAGATTGGAATTTTGTGATATGACGATATTGTCCTAGCTATTACACCAGACACTCGCAGGCATGGCCCAAGGCCAGGCCCAGCTGAATATGAAATAATGTCAATGTCTTTTATGGACAAGTTTGCCTGTTGCATGCATTCTGATAGAATACTTGCACTGTACTCAATGTGGTGCCGTGAGGCCTCGCGCGGATGAATTCCCTGTCCATCTGGAGGTCGGTAGATTTTGCGAACGTCGGATAGGATTTTTCCCTTGCCGTTTTTCTTTTCCACTATGGCGCAGGAAAATGTATGTGCAGTGCTTTCTATTCCTAAACAAAGCATGCCTATCCACGGCTCATGCTAGATATGATTTTGATTACGTCTCCGTCTTTTAGTATGTGATCACCGCTGATTCGCTGCTTTGTCTTGGCATCAATTGCGTGCAAAAACCCCTTTGCCAGATCGGCATGTATGGTGCCTGCCAGCTCTTTTGCAGTAGAGCCAACAGGTAGTAGTCTTGCATCAGGCAGTACAACACCATCCTTGTTTGAGAGCTTGGTCTCATCTTCTACCGGATACACTGTAATGAATTTTAGAACATCAAACACCGCATAATTGATTGCGGATTGAACGCCGGTTGTCTGGATTTTTGCCATCACGGATTTTACCAAGTCCAACGCCTGCTTTTGCTGTGGATTTATTGTGGATTCATTTGATATTGTAAATGACGAGTCTCCTGGCACGTATTTTATCAGATTTGCCTTGCTTGCTTTTCTTAGTAATAATTCAGATTCAGCACTGCATGTCACCACATGATTTTCTTTTTTGATCTTCTCAATTATTGATAGGTCCTTGCACAAGTCAGCCTTGTTTGCGGCAATTAGTACTGGCTTTGTTTTTTTTCGAAGCTTGGTAACAAATTGCAAAATGTCGTCTTCGCTCCATTCTGTCGGCTTTTTTGCCGCAAGGCCTGTCTCCTTTAGCATGTCAGATACCTGATAGTCCTTTATTCCCAGGCCAGAAAATCTTCTAGTTATTCCCTCTACTAGTGTTGCTGTTTTTTGCAGGATTTCTTTGAGCAGTTTTTGCCATTCCCGCATCAGAATTTGCTTGAACCACTGGTTGAACTCGTTTTCAACAAATTCCACATCTTCGAGTGGGTTGTGCGTTCCTGCAGGAACAGGTTGTCCCTGGATGTCTGTAGTACCAGCAATATCCACAACATGAATCAGGACGTCTGCCTGTCGCGCATCATCTAGGAACCTATTGCCTAGGCCTTTGCCTTCATGTGCTCCCGGCACCAATCCTGCAACATCAATGATTTTGACAGGAACTAGTCTTACACCATCAAGACACATTGGGTTTTGATGTGAAATTCCAAAGTGCTTGCATGCACATTTTGTTTTCACATATGTCACCCCGACGTTTGGCTCTATTGTGGTAAATGGATAGTTCCCAATTGGTACTGCGGTTTCAGTTGCTGCAGAAAAGAATGTGGATTTTCCCACATTTGCCTTGCCTAAAAGACCGATAAACATCAAAGACAAAAAAATCACCACTTCTTATTAGGATTGCAGAAATTGTTTAATGTGGAGCAAAACTAGCCCCCTACATGTTAGTAATTACTGGCAATCCCGGTGTAGGAAAACACACAGTCACAGAAAAATTATCGCAAAAACTGAATCTGCCAGTACTGGACCTAAACCAAATTGCAATTCAAAACAAAATCTATGAAAAATCTGGCTCTACACTAGACGTTGATGTAAAAAAACTGGCAAGGCTAGTAAAAAAACTGGTAAAGAAAAACAGCATCATAGTGGGACACCTAGCCCCATACGTTTTGGATAAAACTCAGGTAAACACCGCAATAATTCTGCGAAAAAACCCGTACAAGCTGATCCCAATTTACAAAAAAAGAAAATACCCACAAAAAAAGATAATTGAAAACACAGGAAGTGAAATCCTAGGCATAATAGAATATGATGCAATAGCAAGCTTTGGCATCAAAAAGACGTTTCAAATCAATGCTACCAATTTATCCCCAAGCCAAATCATATCAAAGATAGGCTTGATCATAAAACGCAAATCCAAAGGAGATAAAATAGACTGGCTGGATTTAGTTGCACGCAGAGGAGACTTGGCCAAGTTTTTCCCAAACAAAAAGTGATCCCATGTTTGAAATTCTAAAGACAGATCTTGCAGCAAGAATTGCAATACTGCAGACAAACCACGGCAAAGTAGAAACCCCGGCATTTGTCCCAGTGATTCATCCAGTAAAGCAAAGTATTCCGCCATCGAAGCTAAGACAGATGGGCTTTGATCTAGTCATAACAAATGCATACATTACAATGAAGCGTTGGGGCGACGAAGCTGCAAAGCGTGGCATCCATGATATAATAAAATTCGATGGAAGTATAATGACAGATTCTGGCGGATACCAAGTACTAGAGTACGGCCAAGTAGATGTCACGCCAGAAAATATGGCAGACTATGAGCAAAAAATAATGACAGACATTGCAATACCGCTTGACAAGCCAACGGGATATGGCCTGCCAAAGAAAAAGGCAAAAGACTATGTCGATCACACTCTAGCAGTAACACAAAAAACAATCAAAGACAAAAAAGAAAATGGCCAAATTTGGATTGGTCCAATTCAGGGAGCAGAACATCTAGATTTGGTTCGAAGATCAACTAGCACTTTACTATCACAGGGATACCAGATGCTTGCATTTGGCAGCCCAGTGGAGGTAATGGAGTCATACGAGTATGGTCTCTTGGCAAAAATAATTCTTGAAGCAAAAAAGCTAATCCCAGATTCAATACCATTACATCTCTTTGGCGCAGGCCACCCACTTACAATACCTATTGCCATTGCCCTGGGCTATGACACATTTGATTCGGCATCCTACATGCTTTATGCCAAGCACGACAGGTACATCTCCGATGACAGGACAAACCACCTCACTGAAATGCAGTATTTTGCATGCAACTGCGAGGTCTGCACAAAATACACACCCAAGTCACTCTCAGAACTGCCTGCAGATGAGAGAATCCCCCAGATTGCACTCCATAATCTATATGCTATCAAGTCCGAAGTTGACAGAACCAAGGAGGCAATCCACGAGGGACGACTCTGGGAGTATATTGTCAAAAAGATAAAGGCTCACCCAAAACTCTACGAAACTCTGAATGTCTTTACTGCAAATTCCGAGTTTTTAGCAAAAACCACACCAAAATTCAAAGAAAGGGCACTATTCCTGTACACTCCAGAAGACCAGTTCAGGCCAGAAATTCTCTTATATCACAAAACAGTTCGAAATTTCAAGACTGACAAAAAGGAACTCGTAATTCTAAGAGATACAACAGACAAGCCATTCTATCTCTCAGGAGATTATTCCAAAATAAAGAAAAAATACAAAGATGACAAAGTCCAGTTTTGCCAGTTCAACCCATATCTAGGGCTAATACCTCTTGAAATCTCTGATCTGTATCCAGCAGCGCACTATGTCATGGCAAATACCAACGCAAAGCCAGAAGAATTTATCGAATTCTCAAAGACATGGAAGACTTTTTTGCAAAACAACAAGTTCGAAAAAATTCATCTAGAGAAAAACGATTTCCTGAAATCCCAAAAAATACCAAAGTCAGTCAAAACTAGACAAATAAAAAAGTAAAAAGAAAGAAAGCGGTCTAAAGACCTGCGTCTTCTGCCCAGCCTTTTACGAAAACTCCGTTCTTGTGTAGAGGAACTGGTTGTCCAGCTGTGTAGTTCATTGGTCTCATCCAGAAGATTGCCTTTGTTGGGCAAACGCCGATGCATGCTCCGTCGGAGATGCATCTTTCTGGGTAAAAGACAAATGCCTTACCTCTTTTCCAGCCTTCGACTGGTTTTACTCGGAGTACGTCTGGGCCAAGAGATGTACAGATTTCTACGCATAGTGCGCAGCCAATACATCTTTGTTCGTCAACGTCTGGAAGTATTGCTATTGGCATTTATTTCACTTAATGTAAATCGTTGCTGCTAACTATTTAAACCATGATTGAATTATTCAACAGCGTTATTTTTTGATCGGTATGCGCGATCAAATAAACAAAAAATTTTCAAAATATAAAAAAGGTATACAGATGGTTTTTACTTTCGCATTGCGTCGATTTGGCCGCTTGTTACCCAATCTAGCAATTCAGCTGCGCTTGGATTCAAGTCAGCTCTTTTGTCCATCAGATTTTTTACCCAAACCCAATTAATTTGGTTTAACAGTGGTTTGTTTCCTTCATCGCCTGCGCGAGTTTTGTTGCGTAGGTCTGCAGGAATTGAACTCCACCATTGGTCAAAAGTTCTACCCATAAAAGGGGATCTTAGGTTTGACTAATTAAAGCTTTTGAAGATTACATTATTAGCGCAACGATCGGGCGATCTTGTGACAACCTTTTAACATAGACCTAAAACCATCCCAAGCTCTTGAAAGTAAAAGTTTTGGGGGCCGGCCTCGAGGTAGGAAGATCCGGCTTTTTGGTAAATTGTGAAGACACCAATTACCTATTAGACTATGGAGTAAATCTAGGAAAGAATCTCCAAGCCCCAATGCACGTAATGCCAAAAGAAGTAGATTCTATCATAGTAACACATGCACATTTGGACCATTCCGGCTATGTGCCCCTGATGTATGTTAGTGGTACTTGTCCTGTGTACGCGACTCCGCCGACATTTGATCTTAGCAGAATTCTAATCGAAGACATGCTTAGACTAGAAAAGGAAGCCCATCCCTTTGGCTTGCCCGAAGTCCACAAGATGTATTCGCATGCAAAGCGAATTGGCTTTGGTGAAAAAATCACTCACGGAAAATCATCATTTGAATTACGAGATTCAGGCCATGTGGTTGGAGGCGGAACTGTTCTGGTAGAATCTGAAGGAAAAAAGCTCTTCTACACTGGAGACATCAACGTAAATGGCTCCAGAATGCTGCGCGAAGCAGACTTGGACATTGGAGAAATTGATCTGCTAATCACAGAAAGCACCTATTCACAAACAGAACAGATGCCAAGAAAGGAATCCGAGGAAAAATTCATAGAATTTGCACATGAAATATTGGATCAAAAGGGAACATTGTTTGTTCCAGCATTTTCTGTAGAGCGCTCCCAGGAAATCGCATGCATTCTAAAAAATGCCAAGTTCAAGCACAAAATAATTATGGATGGAATGGCGCTAAGTGTCAACGAAGTGTTACTGCGATATCCAGAATATCTCCGAGATTATGAGGTCTTTGTCGATGCAATAGAAAACACAGTCTGGGTGCGAACTCATTCAGAGCGAAAGCGTGAGCTTGCAGAGCCATGTGTTGTGATATCGCCTGCAGGAATGCTAGTTGGCGGAAACGCCGTCTTTTATCTGCAAGAACTCGCATTAGATAAGAAAAATGGAATTGCACTGGTATCATACCAAGGCGAAGGCACACCAGGCAGAAGGCTGCTAGACACGGGCAAGATTTCAGTTCAAGGTAGAGAGCGAAAGGCAGAAGCCCAAGTAAGGCAGTTCGAGTTTTCAGGCCATTCAGATAGAAATGCACTCTTTGATCTAATCAAGAAAATCAAGGGAAATCCAAAGGTCCTAACTGTCCACGGAGACGGAAACGCCTGCACAAAGTTTGCACAGGAAATCAACGAGCGCTTTGGCTTTGATGCACATGCACCAAAGATGGGCGATGTCATATCAGTATAATGCAAATCAATCTAGATCACACGATTAATAGCGGCCAAGTGTTTTTGTGGGAAAAATTCGGAACCAAGTGGTACGGAGTAAATGGCTCTGATGTTTTATCTGTTGATGAAACCAACCCAGGTATGGTATCATCATACAAAAAACAAGATTATGATTTGTTTAGAGAGCAAGAGAATTTTGAGAGAATTATAAAATCAATATCTCAAGACAAAATAATCAAAAAGGCAACAAAAGAATTTGAAGGCCTTCGATTAATGCGTCAGGACCCGTTCCAGTGCTATATCTCATTTATTGTGTCATCTAATTCCAGCATACAAAACATCAGGCGAACCCTACAAAATATCACGATAAAGTTCGGCAAAAAAATCAAGTTTGACAATAAAGAATTTTACACATTTCCAGAACCAAAAATATTAGCAAATGCAACAAATCAAGAGTTGTCATCCTGCGGCCTGGGATACAGAGTGCCGTTTGTAAGAGAGGCATCAAGTCTAGTCAGTACAGGCCAAATCAATTTTGACTATCTAAAAAAGGCAGATTATAACGCCGCAAAAGAATCCCTGTTGCAAGTATTAGGCATTGGAAACAAGGTAGCTGACTGTATTTTGCTGTTTTCGCTAGAAAAGCTAGAATCGTTTCCGCTGGACCGCTGGATAATTCGCAGTCTGCAGGAATATTACCCAGACAAATTTTCCTTTGAGGGAAAAACAATCACACAAAAGAAATACCAAATTTTACACCAACAAATCGTAAAATATTTTGGTCCATATGCAGGGTACTGCCAGCAATTTCTCTTCAAGCTGATCAGAGAGTCAAATCAGAAAAAATGGCTGTAAAAACCCTTAAAATGCCAACTCATTTTGAGGTGTTTGGGCCGGTAGCTCAGCATGGATAGAGTGCTGGACTTCTAATCCAGTGGTCAAGGGATCGAAGCCCTTCTGGCCCGCCACCTAAAAAATTATTTAACATCATATCCTGCTGCATACAATGAAAGACATTGAAATAATTCTTCAAGACAAAAACATAAAGCCAAATTCAGACATCATGGGCACTATTCTAGTGAATTATTCCGGCAAATATGATAGCATTGTGCTTAATACTCAGATTCTTGGCTCTAACGAGTTGATGTTATTTACGTCATACAATGGCAAAAAAATTTCCCAGCGCAGCTCAAGGCTTTTTATCAGCAAAGAGTCCATGCCAAACAACAAGGCAGATTTTACTGCACAGATTACTTTTGAGCCAGTACAAAAGCATGACATCAAGTTTCGCGCATCAATAATAGAGCAACACAAAGAAATTGAAAGTGATGTTGTTTTTGCCAGTCTTTCCTAGAATCTCTGCTTTGTTACCACTATTTTGCCCTTCATCCATGGGTGGGGCGAGCAGTGATAGTCAATTTCAGCAGCCTCGGTGAAGAGGAATTCATAGTGCTCTCCTGGCTTTACAACGCCTGGCGAGTCAAATTCTCCGCTGTACGAGTCCTCAGTAGGCTTGTCAGGAGTGACTGTGTGGGGAGTTCCATCATCGTTTGTCCAAATTACACGATTATCTACTCCTAGCTGGACGTTGATTAGCTTTGGAACAAAGTTGTCCTTTTGCTCTGGGCTGTCAGAACCTTTGATCATTTTTACCTCAATTTTGTCTGGAGGGTTTAGAATTTCTTCAGACACCTTTGGCTTTGCCAGGGATTCCGGCAGATAATACATTTGATAGTAACCAACTCCAATTGACACGCCAACTATCATTGCTATGATGCCAATTCCATATGCATGGCTAGATGTTGGTTTGCTGCTCAACGATTCTGCTGGTCGCTAAAAGTCTTATAAGTTTAGTGCTGGCCTTCCGATTTTTCTTTTGGAAGTTCCTTTGTTTCTGGTACCGGCGCTTGTTCTAGCTGTGGTTCCTGCACTGGTGGCGGTGGTGGAGGCCTCTTTGCCTCAGACATGCCATATCTATACACATGGAACATTCCTGCAAATACAATCAGTATTAGGCCTGTAAAGAACAACGACAAATTGTTCAGGCCAGTGATTGCCGCATTATAGGCTGCTATGTTTAGATAGACTTGGAACACCAGCAACCCAATTATGACCCAGTTAATCCATTTCTGGGACAAGTTTATCTCTGCTACCTTTTTTGGGCCCTTGTCTTTGTTGAGCTTTGCCTTGCGTTCTGCTTCTTGTGCCATCTTTATCATCATGTAGCTAAAGCCAAACCCTAGCGGCACTAACAAAATCATTACCAGATAGAAGAATATTGGGTCGATGACTAGTCTTTGGACTAGAGGAATCGTAGTGTCAGACGGTATGTAGAATCCCCAGTATGTCGTAACCATGATTTGCGCAATTCCAGTAATTCCAAATGCAGTAATCATTGGCCTGTCCTTCCAAGAGAATTTCTTGTATCTATCAAAGAACGGCACGAGCAATAACGAACCTATGAAGAGGCCTGGCCAAAGCACGCCTGTTACGAACTTGTCGTATTGCGTCCTCAAAAATGCATACAGTCCTGTCAGGTACCATTCCGGAACGGTGATTCCAGGCGGCACTGTGGGCTCGAACTTGAATCCCATATCAATTGGGAACACACCTCCTGTGATCAGAATAGCGCCAGAAATTGCCATTACCATTGGTACATCAAATACCAGGAATCGCGGAAAGTGCACCGCCATTAGCCCAAGCATCACAAGGGGCAAGACAAACACATGTTGCGCATAGAACCTAAGCACAAAGTCTGAAAATCCAGACCCAAACATGGCGTCCCGTATGGTAGGCCCAGCAATTGGTATAGAGTTAGTCAGAGAAGCTGCAATGCTGATTGCGAGTTCTGCTCGTTCGCTAAATATGATATCGTATCCAGTGAATGCTTCCAGTATGGTTACTGTTCCTAATATAACGCCAGTTACCCAGAGAATCTCGTTTCTGATTTTGTATCTTCCGCTGAAATATTGATAGTACATGTGCAGTATTGCCAGAAGAACCATGGCGTTGGAGCCATGATAGTGAATATTTCTAATGTGGAATCCAAAAGGAACAACATCATTGATTTTCTCCACACTATCCCACGCTCTGTCCAATATTGGCATGTAATAGAACATCAATAATGCGCCGGAAACTCCCAGTATCACAAATACAATAAACGTAAGCATTCCCAAAAACCCAAATGGACTAACAAATCTAGATGGGAATGAGAATTTGACTCCAGTAAAGACAGTTCGCTCTAGTCCATCCCAAATCCAATACAAAAAGGCAACAGTGCCTGTGCGCCTACTCAACGAAACGGCCATATCCTACTACTCCATTTTTGTCTGGTGAAAATTTGGCAGGCATTATCCAAAGATCTCCTTTGGCGTCTGCTTCCAGATTTAGATTCGCAAGTGTGTTAGATGGTGCTGCTTGCAATGATGCAGGGCCTGCAAACGCAGTTCCAGTCATTGGGTTGTACATGCTTCCATGGCATGGGCATTCTCCTCGCTTTCTGCCTTCTTGCGGCCAATATTTCCAGAGGCACCACAAATGCAAGCACACCATGCTATAAGCCCTAAACGAGCTGGCATCGTTTTTGCCGCCTCCCAGTTCTTCTGGTAATCGAATAAATTGCCATTTTCTAAATGCCTCCTCGTCTAGAACTCTGTCCCCTGTTTTTGGATAGGTAATGACTTCGGCGTGGTTAGCTGGAAAAGTGTTAACGTTTGCTTGGCCGCCATCCGGTAGAATCACTGGCACCTTTTCAATTTTGGCGCTATCAGGGTTTGGCATGAATTTGCCCCATGGAACAAACGGTGCAAATGTAAGTGCGGTTCCTGCGGCACCCATTAATTTTAGAAAATCTCGTCGCGATAGCGTAGATGGCTTTATACTATCCCCTTGCGGCATTCAAAGCTGCTTTTCGAAACTTTTCTTATAAACCTTGTTTCATCGTTTTGATGAGTTTTGCCACTTGGTTGTCAAAAT
>Ga0194120_10002419_pt1 | contig 32131 bp, 27 predicted proteins | sample TA2MahCa65mmetaG_FD_148642 | JGI IMG/M metagenome (GOLD analysis project Ga0194120, IMG submission 148642) | Freshwater microbial communities from Lake Tanganyika, Tanzania - TA2015019 Mahale Deep Cast 65m | ecosystem: Environmental > Aquatic > Freshwater > Lake | place: Tanzania: Lake... | reverse complement strand
AAAGGCCGCCTGGCTTCGTTGCTCCTCAGTCGAAGATCCAGGGAGGATATTCTCCTTCGTCGCGCCTCGCCATCCGGCCTTTGGCGCGAAAACAGGACCCCGCGGAATTTTCGGACACGCTCTCAGGAGCAACGCATGAAAGATTCTTCATCGACGCGGAGGCGGAGGGACGAATCCCGGGGCAAAGACCGGGGCAAAGGCTCCTGGCTTCTTCGCGAACTGGAAGATGACCTGAAAGAGCGTATCAAGTTCTTCCGCGCCTTCATGAAAGAACCCGCCCGGGTCGGCTCCGTGAGTCCCAGTTCAAGGTCGCTCGCACGCGCCATGATTCATGGGCTGGCCCTCAAGTCGGCGGACACCGTGATTGAGATCGGCCCGGGCACCGGCGCGTTCACGGGGCTGATCCTGAAACGCATTGGGAATGACACGACGTTTTTCACCCTGGAACTGAACGCGAGCTATGCCCGCTCATTGCAGCGGCGATTCCCGGAGCTCATCGTTTACAATGATTCCGCGGAGAAACTGAGCGAGTACCTCGCGCAGCACCGCAAACAGGTGGCGAAATACATCATCAGCGGTTTGCCCTGGGCGACGTTCGATGCGGCGTTGCAGCAACGAATCATGAACGCCGTCTTGCACGCGCTCGCTCCCGACGGCGTCTTCACCTCGTTCGCCTACGTTCACGCGCTCTGGATGCCCGCGGCGCGGAAATTCCGGCGGAGATTGGAAGCCAGCTTTTCCCACATCGAACTCAGCCCTGTGGTCTGGAAGAACCTTCCGCCGGCGTTTGTCTATCGCTGCTCGCGCGCTCGTCACAAGCCGTGAGGAGTAAGGTAGGGCGAGTCCGTCTCGGCGAGCCGAACGACGCGCGTGGAACAATTGGATCGGCTCACCGAGGAGCCAAGTTTTAAGAACCTCTGCGCACGGCTCATGAACCCACCCCTTCCCCTCCCAGGAGAGGGGGCGATCTGTCGCATCTCGGTTCCTCGTCGCTGTGTGAACAAGCCCGGACGGCTTATAGCAGCGCGCTCTTGTTTATGCTGATCAGCGCTGCCGGAATTCCAGCTCTGGGACTTGGGCTCGCCGCACGTGGGGCAACCCAGTCTGGAGCCATCTGGCCGCCTTGCTGAGTCCAACCGGAAGTTTCGGACTCGCCTTCGACCGATCCTACTCGCAAGCGACGTTGTGGTTTTGGAGTTCCATCGTCAGCACGAACTTCGCGGCGTGGCTTTGTGCCGGGCTGGCCTGCTGGTTCGTCGCACGCCGCTGGCATTCGGAATTTCAAAGCCACGATGCGAAGCAGCCGCGTCGAGGGCACAATCAGATTCGTCCTCGTCCACGCACTCGTCCTTCGTCCTTGATTGCCGCGATTACGAGGACGACGACGAGAAGATTTGCGTGGCCTGCGACGATTTCGAGCGATGCTGATCCGGGAAATCTCCTGCGGAATGCAGGAGGCGTTCAACAGACGATTTCTGCGGCCCACACTCGCGCTGGCCTTCCTGGACGCTCTCTTTGCATTCCGGCTTTTCGCCTCAAATCAGGGCGTGGCGGCGTTGATGATCGCCTGCGGCACGGCCATGTTCCTGTGTTACTGTTGGTGTGTGTGCCGGGTCGGCTTGTGGCGCGGCCTGGTCTCAATGCATTCCGCGGTCGCAACTTTGGGAACCGTCTTCAGGACTCTAGTCCTGCCCTGGATTCTCGTTGGCATGGTCGGAATGCTCTTCGCGGGCAGCGGGCCGTTGGAATTGGCGATCGCGTGGTCCCTCCTGGCCGTCGTGAACAACCTGGTTTTCTGGCGCAGCGCGCAGAAAAATCTGGAAGAACATTTCCGCGGCATGGCGCTGCGGCCCTACGGGGAAAAGCCGCCTCACATCGAAAGCGAATGGTCCGCCATGAACTGGGAATCGGTTCCGGGCGGACTTGCAGTCCCAATTGGAGAGGACACGCGCCCTCACGTGTCCTGATCGGTTGTAGTTGCGCGATGCGCGCGGAAAAGCCGCAACTTGCCCCCAACTTGGCTCTTGATAATCCTGGAAACTTTACGAGATTAAAAGCGTTGCAGAAGCAAGCCGGTTTGTGGAAGCGCTACGCGGAAAGTGGCTTCGATCTTGCCTCCTGCGTTCGCCAAAACCACCGCGGCCGCCAAGCCGAACCAAACTGCCGGCTGGCACCAATAGTGCTATTCAGAGAAGCATTGGACTGCTGATAAGTCTGGAGACGACTATGATATCATCGAAGATTCTCTTCCGGCTCGGTTTGATCCTCGCGGTTAATCTGTCTGCGCTCAGCCTGGCGCACGCTCAGATCAACGTGACCTCCAGGGACATCGTTTACCAGATCGGACAATACTACCGCGCTTACGCGAACAAAGGCAGCGTCTCGGTCAGCGGCAAACTTGGCATCGCGGGCGGCCCGCAAGTCTGGGATTTCACCTCGGGGCCAGTGGACCAGGTTTATCGCTTTGACTATGTAGCCCCGTCGGACGGCAACCATGGCGCTGACTTTCCAAATGCCAAAATCGCCGAACGGAAGACCGAGGAAGCCAACGGAACGCGAAATTGGCTCTACCTGGAACAGGTTCCTGGAATGGGCCGCAAAGTCTATGGGTTCTACGACTCCGACGTGAACCCGAACAAACCCGGCGTCAAGTTCAGCGAACCGATCATCGATTTCCCAGAAACCATCAATTACAAAGACACCTGGACGACCAGCACGAGTTACCAGATCGACATCGCGACTTTCGACAGCGAACCCGATCCTGAGGATCCCACCGCCCCGCCCGAGCGAATCTCCATCGCCGCCATTTTCAAAGTGACTTCGACCTTCACGGTAGATGCCCACGGCCTGGTCAATCTGCCGAGCATTGGTTTCGGCGAAGCGCTCCGCGTGAACGAATTGGTGCAATACGACGTCGAGGTCGATCTCTTCGGCGACGGCCAGTTCCAGCCGATTACCCAGCAATTCAGCCGCAATTACTACTGGCTGCGTCCGGGCTACGGGATTGTCGCTCAGGTTAATTCCAGGGAGCAAAGCACTCCGCCGCCCGATAATTTCACGACAGCGACCTCGTTTATCCGGCTTTTCGAGACCAATCGTTCTGGACAGCAGGGAGAACTCCCGCCGCCTGGAATCACCGGCCTGAAAATCACTCTCACAAGCGGCCGCGTTCTGATCAACTGGGACAAAGCCAACACGGGACTTTATCGCGTGGAGTACACGACAAACCCCGGCGACAAGGCTTCCTGGCGAAAGCTGGGTGAAACCAAGGAGCCGTTCTTGCTCGACACCATGACGAATTCAGGCGCGACTCGGTTCTATCGCATCGTCGGCGTGGCGAATTAGGGTGCCTGGCGGTTCAGTGTTGTGAAAACACGGCGTGATCCATCCCGAAATCCGGAGGCCCTTCGAGCCTTTACGCTGATCGAACTGCTGGTTGTGATCGCGATCATCGCCATCCTGGCCGGGATGCTTCTGCCTGCGTTGTCCAACGCCAAGTCCAGCGCGTTGTCCGCCAAATGCCGGAACAACATCCGCCAATTCGGGATCGCCACGACGATGTACGTCGATGATCACAAGGCGTATCCGATCTACAACGTGAGTCCGGACGTCAGCGATTGGTATGTGTATTGGTACGATGAGTTGCAGCCCTACACGGCCAGCCAGTGGATGGATCCGCTGTACCGGTGCCCGACCTACAAGGGGATGACGATCAAGGGCACGGAGGGCGCTGTGCCTCTCGGCAGCTATGGATACAACGCCAGTGGAGTTCAGTTCGAGCTCAGCGAACTGGGCCTCGGCGGCTACGCCAAGATTTCCGGCCTGGACGAATGGGCCGCCATCCCGGATGCCAAGGTGAAGGTGCCCGCGGATATGATTGCGTTTGGAGACGCGCCGCTGGTCCTGGTGACGCCGTTGATGTTGAAGGCGTATTACAATCTCAAAGGCCCCACCACTTACAGCGGGCACGGCTTGCTCGACATCAACATCCGCAACAATGCCCAGGCCGCGAAAAACTTCTTCAGCGTTGATGCCACGCGCGCCAGCAAAGCGCGTCATCGCGGCACGTACAACATTACTTTCTGCGACGGCCATTCCGAGAACATCAAGGAAGAGAAACTGTTCCAGCGCGCCGATCCGGCCCTTCGGCGTTGGAACAACGACAACGAGCCGCATCCTGATCTGTTGACCGACCTTTGAACTGGGTTACAAAGTTGAATCGTTAAATGGGTTAAATGGGTCAAACGTCGGGCAAGGTGGAAAGTGCTCCATTCTGTGAACTTTCTCCCTCCCGATTTAACCGATTTAACCCATTTAACGTTTTGCAGATCTTGTTCGTCGCTTTGGCAATATCCGCCTGCAATTGAGGCTTTGGCGCGGTCTCCGTTTCGCCCCGCGCCCCTTTCCCCATTGACCTTCCCGGTAAGCTTGTGGTGAATGGAGACAGTTGGCTCAAATGGCATATGGCCGAATCCGGCGGCAAGCAGGAATATTACGTAGGGGTCGATCTCGGCGGGACGAAAATCCTCGCCGGGGTCTTCAGTCACAACCTCAAGTGCGCGGGCCGCGCCAAGATCAGCACCAAAGCTCAGCGCGGCCCGGAGGCGGTCATCGAACGCATCGCCCGGTGCGTCCGCGATGCCGTGGACGAATGCGATCTCGACCTCAAGAAAGTCAAAGGCGTGGGCGTCGGCGCGCCAGGCCCCGTTGATCCCGAGACCGGCCAGGTGCGTGTCGCGCCCAATTTGGGCTGGGAAGACGCGCCGTTGAAGAAGGAGTTGGAGAAGATTCTCGATATCCCGGTGTTCGTGGAGAATGACTGCAACGTGTGCACTTTGGGAGTGTATGAATGCGAACTGCAGTCCAAGCCGAAGGATATGGTCGGAATCTTCATCGGCACCGGGATTGGCGCCGGCTTGATCTTGAATGGCAAACCCTATTCCGGCTTCAACCGGTCCGCAGGCGAAATCGGCCACATGGTCATCGAAGTCGCCGGGCCAAAGTGCAGTTGCGGCAATCGCGGCTGCTTCGAAGCCGTCGCCAGCCGCCAGGCCATCTTTCGCAAAATCCAGGCCGCCGTCAAAGACGGCCAGAAAACCGTCCTGACCGACATCCTGGGTGATGATCTCATCGACATGCGCAGCGGGGATCTCCGCAAGGCGCTGCGGAAGGGTGACAAGTTTCTGGAAAAGCTCATCGAAGAAGCCGCCGAATACATCGGCATCGGCGTGGCCAACGTCATCAACCTGCTCAACCCGGAAGTCGTCGTGCTCGGCGGCGGAATCATCTACGCGCTGGAGGACGACATGATGGCGATCATTGTGGAAACGGCGAAGGACTACGCGCTCGGCGGCATCGCCAAAGGAATCGAGATCATCGCCTCCAAGCTCGGCGACGACGCCGGCATCGTCGGTGGCGCCGTGCTCGCCCGCCGGGAAACAAAGTGACGGAACTCTGTTGACTCTGTTTCCTCCTGTTACCCCCAGTTTCCCGCCGAAGGATTCCTCGACTCCTGGCTGCAGTTCGTTTGTTGGCAGAGGAAGTGCTAAATCATTGAGCGTCAAATCGTGATGGCCAAGCGCCGGACAAAGTTTCAACAAAAGGCAACGAAGACAACAAAGCCTCGGTTCTCTTCGTTGCCTGGGCCGGGGCACGGCTCTGTCGCAGACCAGCCGCTGCACGGCGACTGTTCCTCCGGACGCAGTCGCGCTCCGCAATCTCGAAATTTAAGACCCATCCTGGCGATTCTTTTTATCGCTTTTCAAGGGATCGGCTATTCCAGTCCAGGTGTTCCAGCCGCTCCGAACGCGTCCCGAATTGCCGTCAGCCCTCCGCCTTTCTCAGCGCAGGTCGCTCTGAACCGTCTCCTGGCCATGGACTGGGCCGAGCAAACGCGCCAGACCATCGCGCCCACCATGCATCTGGTGGAGACGGAACACTTTCTCATCTTCAGCGCGTGGAATCCTTCCAACGACGCCGCGCTCGGCCGAATTTGCGAGGACATGTTCGCCAGGCTGCGCGCGCAATTCAATCTGGCGAAGACGGACCCGGTGTGGATCGGGAAATGCCCCATCTACATCTTCTGGGAACCAGCGCACTTCCTTCGGTTCACGGAGGAAGTGGATCGCGTGTCGCGGTCGAATGCTTCCGCCTCGCACGCCGACGGCTACCACGCGACGCGCGGGGCCTTCTCGCACATCGTCATCAGCGGCGTGCGGGACTTCGGGGACACCAAAGCGGAAGCGACTCGGAGGTTCTCCGAAGTGCTGGTGCACGAAGGCACGCATGCGTTCATGAACCGGTTGATTTCCTCCCGGTCGGTTGCCCGCTGGGTCGAGGAAGGTTTGGCCGATTTCATGGCGGCAACGCTGGTCCCGGCTTCAGACGCGAGCCGGAAGCACATCGAAGGCGCGCGCTACGCGTTGCGCCAGCCGAGCGCCGTCTCGCGTCTCTTCGACAAGAAGGAATTGAGTGCGATCGATTACGGAATCGCCCAGAGCTTGGTCCGGTATCTCATCCGGACGAATGCGAATGCCTTCATTCAGTTCGTCACCGCGATGAAGAAAGGCGCCAGTGAATTGGAGGCGCTGGCCGGCGCGTATCGTTTGTCACGTCACGAACTGATCCGAAACTGGTCGGCCTTCGCGAGGCAAGCCACTGTCCGGCAAGTTTTCTAAGACCAGAGAAACCGGCAAGCATTGGGGAGCGCGCGCGCCTGGCCCGTGCCTCAGCCTCAGCTCAGGCGGCTTTGTGCATTGAGCCGTCTTTCCGGCTTGGCTCCCGCACAATCACTCTTTCGTGAGGCTCGTCGTGCGTTCGCTCAACCAGATCATGTCCTTGTTGTTCGCCGAGGCGACGTTGAGGGTGAGTTGGTTGTTGTTTTTGACTGGAGGGCGGGTGCGAGGGTCCGACCATTTCCGGATTTCCGCGTGGCCATCCATGAAACTGATGCCGCCTGCCCCGTTGTGGTAGCTCGCGGGAAAGTCGATGATCCGTGCGGCGGCGGCGCTCTCCACCATCTGATTGGCAAAGCCGCCCGCGTTGATGCTGTCCGGATGCTCATCCACCAGACAATAGACCTGTGCGGGAGAAGGCTTGGTGATTTCGGCGAGCTTTCGGAAAACTTTGTATTTCGGCGCCGGCAGCCAGGATCCCATGCAATTGAACGCCTGGCTCATCCCCATGCTCCGGACGCGGGACATCTTCTTCCCGCCCATCATGACCCAGCTTCTGTCAGCGGGACAGAGATAAACGGTCGGCGACGAGATGTAGGGCGCGAACAACGACCACTTCGGATCGATCAGGTATTGGATGTTCGTATTGACCTGATTGTTCGGCGAGAAATCCAGCCAGCCATAGACCCAGGCCGGGTTGTTGTCGTCGCCGGACGGCGCGATCTTGTCATTGTTGTCCTCGGGATACATCAATCCGGCCAATTGAATCTGCTTGAGGTTGCTCATGCAGGAGATGCCTTGCGCCTTGGTCTTGGACTTCGAGAGCGCGGGCAACAACATCCCCGCCAGGATGGCAATGATGGCTATGACGACGAGCAGTTCGATGAGAGTGAAAGCTTGGGTTTTGAGTTTCATAGCAGAGTTGGATTTGGCGGTTGAAGTGTGGCATCGGCGCTGGACCTATGCAACTCAGAAGGCCGCGCGAGGTTTGATACAAAATGGCAAAGGTTTGTAAGGCGCGAGCAACGAAGCGGGAGGCCAAAAGACCTGCGGCCGAAGGGTTGCGCCGAAAACGGTCTGGGGCTGCGTCGCTCCTCGGTCGCAGAGCACTGGGGCTATGCTCCCTCGTCGCGCCTTGCCCCAGGCCGTTTTGGGCGCAACATAACTCCAGCCATTTGTGAGACGCATCACTAGGTCGTTGCTTGGCCACAAGCTCCAGGCGTGACTAAGAGCGTGTCCGAAAATTGCGCGGGGTCCTGCGGCGAGGGATTTTGGCTGTGGCCAAGGCGGCGAGGTCCGAGCATCCCCAACGCGGGCTGTAAGGACCGAGCCAACGCAGGCCACGGACAAAAGACCCGCCGCCCGGAGGGTTTTCGCGCCAAAGGCCGCCTGGCTTCGTTGCTCCTCAGTCGAAGATCCAGGGAGGATATTCTCCTTCGTCGCGCCTCGCCATCCGGCCTTTGGCGCGAAAACAGGACCCCGCGGAATTTTCGGACACGCTCTAAGACCTTATACCCCCCAAATTCGTATCCAAGCATTGGTCGCCGTCCTGCCCCAGATTAACAAGAATTGGCATGTGCCGGAGCCGGGCGTCCAGGGTGCAAACAGACCACACCCCGCACCATATACTCTACAATCAATCCTTGTCGGGAGACTCAGGGACTACATCAGCGCAATCCGGACCGCCCCATTGCAGATTGTTTTGCCAGTCACTGGGATTTGCTCCATTTCGAAAAGCGTCTGGGCATTGCTGCGCCCTTTGTTTTGCGGCATGGTTTTCTGATAGGTCAGAAACGAGGGCGACTGCGTAAAGAACACACTGAAGGCGCTGGTGGCAATCCTCCATCGAGTAACGGAGGTTCTTGCCTTGGCGCTCATCGGTCAGTCCGCCGAAGACCTGACGCGTTTTCTGGAGGAGACTGACCCAGGACTTCACGCGGCCAACCTCTCTTTCCAGTCGGCGCGCAGCGGCTCGACGGTTTGAACCTGCCGATTGCGCAGGCCGTTCACGGACGCATGATTCAAAATGATTCTGAGGCGATTGACACTTTCGTGAGCCATATGTTAGCGTCCGCGCCGACGGTTTATGATCTCATGCTTGAATCAACAGGTTTTGGTGCTCAATCGCCTCTGGCAAGCAGTCAATGTGTGCAGTGCGCGCAGGGCATTGACGCTCTTGTTTGAAGGCCGCGCCCAAGCCGTGCTTGGAGCGCATGATGGCTCATTCCAGACTTTTAATTTTAACCAGTGGCAGGATTTTTCTGAGCGGCAACCCCACCCCGAGAGCATCCATACCATCTCATTTCGGATCCGGGTCCCAAGAGTCATCCTGTTGGTGCTCTTCGATAGGCTTCCAAAGAAGGAGGTCAAGTTCACTCGCTTCAATGTATTCGAGAGGGACGAGAATACGTGTCAGTATTGCGGCGGGGTCTTTGACAGAAAAGACCTAAACCTGGATCACGTCATCCCCAAACATCGCGGAGGACCAACTTCCTGGGAAAACATCGTTTGTTCCTGCGTCCCTTGCAACACGAAGAAGGCTAATCGAACGCCCCAGGAAGCCGGGATGCATCTCATCCGAAAGCCGAAACGGCCGAAGTGGCGCCCATTCATTCAAGTCAATCTGGGCTTGAATTACCACGATAGTTGGAAGCACTTTCTCGATATCGCCTATTGGAACGTCGAGATCGGAGACGGTGTCTGATTCTCTCCGGACTGCTCCATCCCCATCATTCCCGGTTTCTACCACGCGTGGCTTCGATCAACTCCCAGAACTTAGGGTTATCCTGAAGTGCTGCGTCCTCTCCCGTCGGCAAACTGGATCGGAACAGAAAATCCTTCAACGTGTTCTTGCTAAGGATTCGATAAACAACGAGTCCAAGCTCGTGTCGCTCGAAGTAAACACGGTAATCGCCAAGCCGAAAGCGGTGAAGGACCTTGCCATCTCGTTCAAGCTTCCCAAATCGCTCGAGCTCGGTTGTCAGTACCTCGTGAGGCAATCCTCGGAATTCACCCAGGATGAATAACTGCAACTCACGTGGCATCTTTGCAAGTTCAGCCGCACTGATTGGATTAAAGATGATTTGGAATGGCCTCATCAGTGGGTGGATGGTAGCGCGTACGGGAATCGAACCCGTCTTTCAGCCTTGAGAGGGCCGTGTCCTGAACCGATAGACGAACGCGCCGCCAAGTCCTGCTAATGCTAATTCAGCAAGTTGCTCTGTCAATCAATCTCCGACTCCAGCGACTCCAGCTCTCTTTCGCTTTCATTTGCATTGATCGAAAAAAAAAGCCGCTCTTTCGAGCGGCTAAATGAGAACAGGCGAAAGGACCCCTACTTACGGCGTCGGATCAGCAGACCAGCGATGCCAAGGATTGCCAACGCGATAGTAGATGGCTCTGGAACGAGCGTGAATCCGGTCAGCCCAACCATGTCCGTAGGTGTGCCCGGAGGAGATGTAGTTGGATTGCCAGTGCCGATAGTGATCGGTGCTGATGTTCCGAATAACGAAGAGCCAGCGTATGTGCTGCCGTTATAGGCGCGCACTGCGATGGTTGCTTGCCCTCCAGCAGCGATGCCAGGAATGGTCACCGTAGTAGAGTTAACATAACCAGCTGCAGCGCCAGTTCTGAATGTCGTCGTTGAACCTGCGACTGGCACAAGCTTGGCCAAAGCAGTGCCCGCCGGACCAGCTATCAAATCGGCCGTGAACGCCGCACCACTCACTCCCGCTCCACCAGGCAGTAGAATCTTTGCATCAATTCCAGCGGCCGGGTTTCGATTGTTAAATACGACAGTTCCTTGTCCGAAGACCGAGGTTGTCACTACAAGTGCAGCTAAGGCGATCAGTACCTTTTTCATATTTGATTTTAGTGAGTTAGAGTTCTGATTTGTTTATTAGTTAATCGTGAATTTTCGTTTCCAATCACCTGCGTTTTTCTTGGAGATAAAGAACGCTTCGCCGACGTCGATGTCGTCGTTTGGCGACCAATTATTATCCAGGTCGTCGTAGAGGAGCTGTTTATAGTTGTCACCAGTCCAGCGGAAGATTGAATCTCCAACTTCACCGCTAAGACCGAGAGCATCTTTTAGTTTTCCCTTCTGTGGGACTTGGGAACTCCTAACTGACAAACCTTTTGGCAACGGATTGGATAGATCGCCAGCAGGCACTTCACCAACGAACGTCACGCTGATGTCGGTCTTTCCAAGGTTCTTAACGAAGACGCCTTCTCCCGGCTTCAATTCCTTGGCTGCCGCAGGCCCAATAACCTTGTTCTCAAGATCGTCAAACTGCGCAGTATCCCAAGCTCCTTTTGTGGAGTCGAACTTGAAGATCTGGACGTTTTGCCCGGCGAACAATGTTTCAATCTTGTTGTCGGTGGCGATCAATGGATTGGAAATCAGGGCGAACTTCCCGGCCGGGATTTTCGTCGTAACGTAACCCACCGCGTTTACAGAGAAGACTTGCGCCATTGAGGTGGCGACACCTGCCGCACTCAGTGCAGCTGTAAGAAGTAGTGTTTTTGTTCTCATTTTATGATGTTAGTTGTTCCGTGTGTGGTGGCAATCTCTCAAATCGCGTCACCCATGTCAACAGATTTTTCTGCAATCTTCTGCAATTCTTAGATAGACTTTCGGGCACTTTCGGACATTTTCGGACAGGCTCTAAGAAAGAATTGTTTCGACAATCGGGCTGGCTTGGTGTATGCAATCCCCAGCGTGTCAGGAACGGTCCAATTCGAGAGCATTTGATGTGATAGCTTAATCCGGCGTTGAAATAGCTTTTCCAGTCGGGAGCACGGGAAATCCTATGGCCATAAGTCCTGTCAACGAAATCCTCACCAGCTTTCAGAGCAAGAAACTGGCGCGCATCCTGGACGACAACACGTTGCTGCTCCAGAAGTCTCTGGAACGCCTCACCAGCGGGTTGCACATTGTCGATTCCGGAGATGATCCGTCCGGCGTTGCCCAAACCGGCAAGCTAAACAGCCAGATCAAGCGGTTGGACGCCGTGGAAGCGAACCTCAGCAATGCGTCCGACCTAGTTCAGAGCCAGAGCGATTTTCTCACAACGGTTTCCACCAAACTCAGCCGGCTCAGTGCGCTTGCCGTGCTGTCCTCCAACACTTCGACAACGGCCGATGAGCGGTCGTCTTACCAGATCGAGTTCGCGCAGATCCAGGCTTTCATCAGCGACATTGGCCGGAGGACGTTCAACAACCAGTCCCTGTTCGGGACCAGTTACACGACCATCATCGACGAGGACGGGGCGCAATACACGCTGCAAGCGATCAACTACAACGCCAACGCGGCGGCGGGCGGGATCAACGACGTTTTCTTCGACACCGTCAGCGTCTCCACTACCACGGCCGCGGCGGCCGCCCAGGCAACGGTGAGCACCGCCATCGCGAATCTGGGCATTCTCCAGACGAGAGCCAGTTCCACCAAGGACTTCATCGACGACGCCAATGATCTTCTGGTCAGCCTGGAAGAGAATCTACAGTCCACCGTGGATCGCATTCAAAACACGAACACGACCACGGAGACCGTCGAGTACAACCGCCTCAGCCTGCTCACCCAGACCGGCCAGACCATGCTGGCCAATTACGAGTCGCTGCGCCTGGGTTTGCTCGATCTCTTGGAGATCTAGCGCGAGCCTCAAACGAGGATCTCTTTTAACACCCGCCCGTGCACATCCGTGAGCCGGCGGTTTGTGCCGTTGTGCCGAAAGGTCAGTCTCTCATGGTCGATCCCCAGCAGGTGCAGAACTGTCGCGTGGAGATCGTAGCAGTAAGTGCGGTCGTGCGCGGTCTTAAACGATAGTTCGTCACTCTCGCCGAAAGTCGCGCCACCGTTGATCCCGGCCCCCGCCAGCCAGGTCACAAACGTGCCGCCGTTGTGATCGCGGCCCTTGCTGCCCTGACTGAAAGGCATGCGTCCAAATTCCGTGGTCCAGATCACGAGCGTGTCCTCGAACATGCCGCGCGCTTTCAGATCCTTCACCAGGCCCGCCGCGCCCTTGTCGGTTCGCGTGGCGATGAATTCCAGTTCCTTGCCGACGTCGTTATGGTTGTCCCAGTTCCCGCTCGCGCCGGCGGTTCCGCTCCAGACCTGCACGAACCGCACGCCGCGCTCCAAAAGCCGCCGGGCCACGAGACAGTTGCGGCCAAAATCCTCCGTGATTTTGTTGTCGAGCCCATACCGCTTGCGCGTGGCGTCAGTTTCTCCGGAGAGATCAAGCGCGGCGGGTGCGTTGAGTTGCATCTTGGCAGCCATTTCGTAAGACGCGATGCGCGCTTCCAACCGCGAGTCGTCGGGCCATTCCGCCAAATGCTCGCGATTCATCTTGTTCAACAGCGCCAGCCCTTCCGCTTCACTGGCCTCGCTGATGAATTGGGCGGATTCGGGCGGCCGCAAATCCGCAATCGGATTTGGAGAACCCGGTTTGATCACCAAACCCTGATGAACGACCGGAAGGAAGCCGGTGGAGAAAGCTCCCGTCGAGTTGTAGGGCAATCCGCGTGAGTCCGGGATCACGACGAACGCGGGCCAGTTCTCGCTCGAGCTGCCCAATCCGTAGGAAATCCACGCGCCCAGGCAAGGAAAGCCTGGCATGACAAATCCGGTGTTTTGGAAATAAACCCCGGGTCCGTGAACGTTCGTCTTCGACGCCATCGCCATGAGAAACGCGAGATCATCGACGCACGTCGCAAGGTGCGGGAACACGCTGCTGACCCAGCGGCCGCATTGGCCGTGCTGCTTCCAGTCCCACGGGCTCGTCATCAGGTTCCCCGGCACGCTGGTCGCCGTCGCGGTCAAGCCGGAATCGAACTTCTCCCCGCTGCGTTTGATCAATTCGGGTTTGTAATCGAACGTGTCGCACTGGCTCGCGCCGCCGTTCATGAAAAGCTGGACGACGCGTTTGACTTTCGCCCGATGGTGCAGCCCGCCGTTGAGATCAGACGTTGCTGTGGACGCGAGTCCTCGGGATTCCGCGGCCGCATCCGCGAACGCCCCACTCCGCGCGAGCAGATGCGTCAGCGCAATCCCACCCAACCCGCCGCCGACACGCCAAAGGAAATCACGCCTGGGAAACGCAGGGATTTCATGATGTTTCGCTCTCATGAGACGCCCATTCAGTAAGAGTTTTGATGCGGAATTCAGTTTACAAACATGAATTCGTTGCTGTTCAAAATCAATCGGCAGACGTTTGCCAGGCCGTGCTTGCGAGCGTAGTTCGTCAGAGCGGTTGCCTCCGCGGCACTTGACTCCCGCCCGAACGCCAACTCGTAAGCCAGTTCGATCCGTTCCCGCAGACTGTCACCGCTCTTGCCCAGCCGCTCGGCGAAATGCTCGCTTTGCCGGACCACGAAAGGGTTGTTCAGCATGGAGAGCGCTTGCAGCGGAGTGACCGAGGCGTTGCGCGCCGGCGCGAGCTGCGAAGCATCCGGACAATCCATCACTTCCATGAACGGGTCCGGCAAGGTCCGGTAAATCCACCGATACACGCTGCGGCGAAAACTCTCGGGCTGATCCACGTCGAACCGGCCATAATCGACGGTCGGTGTGACGCCCGGGTTTGGATCCTCGAAATGAAACTGTTTGACCGGCAGACCGCCCATCTTCAGATCGAGCTTGCCCGTGATGAACAGAATGGAATCCCGCAGCGATTCCGCATCCAGCCGGGCGCGATTCATCCGCCAGAGAAACCGGTTGTCGGCATCGACCGCGACGCTCTCCAGGCGGGATTGCGAAGATTGCCGGTAGGTCGCGCTGGTCACGATCAACTTGTGCAGCCACTTGAGCGAACCTCCGTTTTCGAGAAAAGAGTTCGCCAGCCAATCCAGCAACTCCGGATGCGTCGGCGGCGATCCCATGCGTCCGAAGTCGTTCGGCGTCTCGACGATGCCGCGGCCGAAGTGGTAGTGCCAGACGCGGTTCACGATCGACCGCCACGTCAGAGCATTCTTCGGGTCGGTCACCCATCTCGCGAAGGCGGCGCGGCGCTCGCCTTCATCCGCCGCGTTCCGCAATTCGAAACGGTGCGAGAGTCCCGGCACGCACGCCAGCGTGGCGGGCGGGGCCAGTTGGCCCGATCGCGTCACTTCGCCGCGCGCCAGGACATGAATCGCTCGCGGGACTTTCGCCGGCGTGAATTTTCCCTGTGGCTGGAAGTTGTTGGCGGCGGCGTAAACCAGGTTGGGTCGAGGCAGCGCGGACAGTCGATCGTCGATCTCGTCCAGCCGGGTTTGGATTTCCGGAGAAATCGTGCGGTAATACGCGGCCAATTCCTCTTTTTGAGATTCGGTCCGTTGCTTCGGCGTCACGGCCAGGACGCGCGTGACGTTCGCCGGCATTGGATCGACGCGGATCGGCCGTGGCGACGCCGTGGCGGAAATTCGGAATCGCCCCAGCAAATTCGTTTTTCCCGAAAGCTGTTGCAGCACGAAAGTCAGCGTGAGGCCATTTTTGGAGGTGAACGTTCGCTTCGTCTCGAAGACCGCGGCGTGCGGTTTGCCCACCGCTGGGAATATCCCCCAGGCCGTATTGGTGCGGCCGTCGATCGCTTTGTCCGCTTCGGAATCCGGTTGATGGAAATCCGACGTCGCGTTGCGCAGTTCCACGTTTGTCATCGCTCCCACTGTCGAGGCGGGTTCAACTTTGACCTCGAATTCCGAAAGCTGGAAATTGCCGTCTGCGGCCCGGCCCGGCCCATTCTTCGGCAAACGGTCGTCTGGCAAGACCTCCAATCGGAATGCGGTGATGGCCTTGAGCTCCGTTTGCACGACGATCGTGTAAATGTCGCGCTCCGGTTTCTCGCCGGAAACCAGCAGCGACCAGTCCGGCTGTCGCGTGAGAGTGGCCCTGCCGGTCGAGATAAAAGAAATCGGGTTCAGGGTCGTCCAGGGCGTCCCTTCCCGGAGCCGCTGTTCCCAGGCCGCCTGGCCGGCTGCAAGCGCGGCCTCGGACTCGGCGTCGAGCCGGGTTTGCGCCAGCGTGCGCTGCCGGACTTCGAGTGCCGTCTTCTCTTTGAGCAGCGTCTGGCGTTTCCAATGAATCGCGGAGTCCCAATCGAAGGGCCGATCCGTCCGGTCCACGCCGGAAAAGACCGCCTGCAAACCGTAGTATTCCTCCTGGGAAATCGGATCGAACTTGTGATCGTGGCAGCGCGCACAGTGAACGGTGCTGCTGAGAAAAGTCGAGGTGGCCGTCGTCACCATGTCGTCGCGGTCCAGGCTTTGCGCGATCTTCTTATCGACCGTGTCCGCCATGATGTGCATTTGCGAACTTTCATCCCAGGGCCCCGCCGCGATGAAGGCGGTGGCAATCACGCCGTTCGGATCGTCCGGAAACAGCACGTCCCCGGCAAGCTGCTCCTGGACGAAGCGCGCGTAAGGCTTGTCCTCGTTGAACGATCGGATGAGGTAATCGCGGTAAGGCCAGGCATTCGTGCGGGGCCGGTCCTGGTCGTGGCCATGGCTGTCCGCGTAGTGCACGACATCAAGCCAATGCCGCGCCCAACGTTCCCCGTAGCGCGGGCTGGAAAGAAGACGATCCACGACGCGGTCATAGGCGCCGGGCGAATCGTCCGCCAGGAAGCTCTGGATTTCGTCTGGCGTGGGCGGGAGCCCGATCAAATCGAAGTAAAGTCTTCGCAGCAACGTCCGAGGATCGGCTTCGGGTGAAGGCAGTAGATTCTTGGCCTCAAGTTTGGCCAGGACAAAGCAATCGATCTGCGAGCGCGGCCAGGCGAGGTTTTTGACAGCAGGCAGCGAGGTTTTTTGAAGCGGCTGAAGCGACCACCAGGATTCCGGCGAAGAGTCTTGCGATCTGCCGCAAAGCGCGCTCACCGCAAGCCCGCAGATCAGGACGCGCCATCGGCAGAGGCAAAAAGGTCTCTCGGACTGACGTTGCTGGCGCATCACCGACAAATAGAATCTGAATCGGAAGACTTTTCAACCCGCGATCAGCCCAGGACAGCCGCTGCGCTTATCAGGCTTATCAGGCAATTGACTTGACACGGATGGGGTCGCGGTATATTCGAGCGATCATCGAATTCAGGGATATCGCATGAACGTCCCGGTTGAACTGATCCAGCTTCAGGAGTTCCTGTGGAACCAGGTCCAGGAGGCAATCCAACGCGAGAGCGCGCTGTCAGCCCTGGCGTCGTTTGTCGGCGAATTGGTGCGCGGGACGTGGTTGCCGCTGGCTGTGGCTTTGCTGTTCATCCCGGCGGTCGCTTTCTTCTATCAACCGCGCATTCCCCGAGGCGCGCTCTGGATTCCCCTGTTCGGGCTCTTTGGCGGAACGCCGAGGTTCTACACGCACACTCGCCCCGCCAGCTTTTGCGGCATGTTTCTGAAACCCCGCCATCGCGTCGCCACCCGCTACCGGCGAAAATCCCGGAACGATCCCAAGACTGGCTGAAGGAGAACGCAGTTCTGCTCTGACAGCGCTTCTCTCTCGGGCCAATCCCACCGCCACTCGTCAGTTGTTGGAGTGCGGATAATCCAAGAAGGACAAGGATTCGCTTGCTGCTGAAAACCCGGCCCACCAACACAGAAACCAAGACCGCAAGGTAGAAGTAGCCAAAGGCCGCCTGGAGCGAAACGACCAGCCGCGCCGGCTCCGAGACCGGGATGATGTCGCCGAATCCTACGGTCATCTGCGTCACGACGCTGAAGTAGAAACAGTGGAGGTAATCGGTTACGGGACCGTCGAAAATCGCTCTCTCGCGCACGATGTTGAATCTCAAAGCGGGCCCGCCCTGCAGCCAGGGCAGGAGATCGGCATAGACAAAAGCGAAGACCAAAACGAACAGGAAATCGATCCCTATCACCGCGTAAAAACAGGACTTCTTGAAGTAGATGTTATGGATCAATTGGGCCAGCATGGCGACGACCTGCAAAGAGCGTTGCGATCATAGGACCGACCACCGGAAAAGCCAGTGGCAAGCACTTCCGCACACGGGCGCCCTCAACACAGATCGAAGTCGGAGCGCGGCGTTTGCGCGCGTTTACGGTGCTTACTGTCCGCTATTCGAGCGAGGACTCGATTTTTTCTTCCGGACGCGGCGCGAGATGCCTTTGCATGATGATGCGGGCGCAGGCGTTCCAGCGGAGCAGCGCGTCGTCGTTGCCCTCGGGACGGACGGCCTCGGCCTTTTCGTACCAATCCATCGCTTCGCAGAGCCATTCGTAAGCGTCGTGGCCTGCGCCAGGCACGCTCAGATGAAGTTGCGCTTTGGCGCGCCGTTCGCAAATGATCCCGGCGTAGTAGAGGCGTTCGTATTCGCTGCGAAGCTGTGTTGAAACTTCCTGAGCTTGTCTGACAGCGACGGCGTGGCCTTCGCCAAACCGGTCCGTCAGAGCCAGCAGCAGCACGACCAACGCTTGCTGGTTGTCCGGTTCAACGCGCAGCACGTCGCGGCAGATGCTCTCGGCTTCGCCGGGCTCATTGAGCAGCCGGTACCGGACGGCCTTGTCCAGCGCGGCGGGAATGCCCTCTCGGGAGAGCGGCTTTAATTCAAAGTCTGTGCTGCCGTGCATGGGATCAGTGGCAGGGATTGGAAATCGAAAAACGAGAATTCTCAACTGCAAACTGGCCCTAGACTTTGGGCCGGAGCATCCGCCACAGCTTGCCGAGCGGATCGTAATACTCGTCCACCACGCGTTCCTTCATGGGGATGATGGCGTTGTCCGTGATCTTGATTTCCTCGGGGCAAACGTTGGTGCAGCACTTGGTGATGTTGCAGTAGCCCAGGCCGTAGTCGTTCTTGGCGGCTTGGAGCCGGTTCGCAGTATCGAGCGGATGCATCTCCAATCCGGCCAGGTGAACCAGGAAACGCGGCCCGATGAATTCGTCGTGCTTCCGGTGCTCGCGCAACACGTGGCAAACGTCCTGGCACAGATAACACTCAATGCACTTGCGGAATTCCTGCACGCGATCGATGTCCTCCTGCGCCATGCGCCAGGTGCCGTCCGGCGAGTCGGGCGTTCTGGGCTGGAGCTTTCGGATTCGCTTCTTCACTCCGAAATTCCAGGAAACGTCCGTCACCAGATCCTTGAAGTGCGGAAATGTTTTCATCGGCTCAATCGTCACGGGCTTGTCCAGGGGAATGTCGCTGAGCCGAGTCATGCACATCAAGCGGGGCAAGCCGTTGATTTCGGCTGAGCACGAGCCGCACTTGCCGGCCTTGCAATTCCAGCGGCAAGCCAGGTCGTTCGCTTGCGTGGCCTGGATGCGATGGACCGCGTCGAGCACCACCATGCCTTCCGAGACTTCCGTGGTGTAATCGCGGAACTCGCCGCCGCCCGCTTCGCCGCGCCAGATTTGGAAGGTGGCCGTTTTCATTTCATCTCTTCGATAATCTGTTTGAGTTCGGCCGGCATATCCGGAATCGGCTCCCGCCGCACTTGCATGGCGCCATCCGGTCCCTTCCAGACCAGGACGTTCACTTTGCCGGAGGCGGCATCTTTGTTCGGATAATCCTCGCGGAAATGTGCGCCCCGGCTTTCTTTGCGTTCGAGCGCGGCGCGGGTAATGGCTTCGGAGACGGTGAGCAAATTCGTCAAGTCAAGCGCCGTGTGCCAGCCGGGATTATACTCGCGATTGCCATGCACGCCGACGTTTCGCGCGCGGGCCCAGAGCTTTTGCAAGCCACCCATGGCCCGAACCATCTCGTCTTCTCTCCGCACGATGCCGACCAAATCCTGCATCATCTCCTGAAGGTCATATTGAATCTGGAAAGGGCCTTCGGCCTCCGCGCCGCTCTGGGGACGGCGATCGAACGGGGCAAGAGCGTGCCGCGCGGTCTCTTCAATCTGTGCGGCGTTGATCGTTCCCGCTTTGTTCGACTTGGCGAATTGGGCGGCGAATTCCCCGGCGCGCTTCCCAAAAACCAGCAAGTCTGAGAGGGAATTCCCGCCCAGCCGATTCGCGCCGTTGATTCCCGCCGCGCACTCCCCGGCGGCGAACAATCCGGGCAAGCGCGACATCTGGGTGTCGGAATCCACGCGAATTCCTCCCATTGCGTAATGCGTCGTCGGCCCCACCTCCATCGGTTCTTTGGTGATGTCGATATCGGCGAGCTGCTTGAACTGGTGATACATGCTGGGCAGCTTGCGTTTGATGTGCTCTTCCGCGTTGGAAATCCTTTTCTTGATCCAGGAAATGTCCAGAAACACGCCGCCGTGCGGGCTGCCGCGTCCGGCTTTGATCTCGCGAACGATGCACCGCGCCACGTGATCGCGCGTCAGCAATTCAGCCGGCCGGCGCGCGTTCTTGTCGCCCTGGCAATAGCGCCAGCCTTCCTCTTCGTTGTCGGCGGTCTGGGCTTTGTAGAGATCGGGAATGTCATCGAACATGAAGCGGCGCCCGTCCTTGTTGAGCAGGATGCCGCCTTCGCCGCGCACGCCTTCGGTCACCAGGATCCCGCACACACTGGGCGGCCAGACCATGCCTGTGGGATGGAATTGAAGGAATTCCATGTCGATCAGTTCCGCGCCGGCGTGATACGCGAGGGCATGGCCGTCGCCCGTGCCTTCCCAACTGTTACTGGTGATTTTGTAGGCGCGGCCCAGGCCGCCGGTGGCGAGCACTACTGCCTTCGCGCGGAAAACTTTGAATCGCCCGCGCTCGCGTTCGTATCCAAACGCTCCCACCACGCGGTCCCCCTCTTTCAGAAGCGTGAGAATCGTGGTCTCCATGTGGACCTGCATGCCCTGGTGGAGGCCGTGATCCTGGAGCGTGCGAATCATCTCCAGGCCCGTGCGGTCCCCGACGTGCGCAAGTCGCGGGTATTTGTGCCCGCCGAAATTTCTTTGCAGGATGCGGCCGTCCTTCGTGCGATCGAAGACCGCGCCCCAGGCTTCGAGTTCGCGGACGCGGTCGGGCGCTTCCCTGGCGTGCAATTCGGCCATGCGCCAATTGTTGACGTATTGGCCGCCGCGCATGGTGTCGGCGAAGTGGACCTTCCAGTTGTCGCGGTCATCCACGTTGGCCAGGGCCGCGGCAATCCCGCCTTCGGCCATGACCGTGTGCGCCTTTCCCAGAAGGGATTTGCAGACGACACCCACAGAGACACCTGCCGCGGACGCTTCAATCGCCGCGCGCAGCCCGGCGCCGCCCGCGCCAATGATCAGCACGTCGTGTTCGTGAGTCTCGTAATCAGGCACGGGTTCGTGAATCGTTAAATGAGTTACATCGTTAAATCGGCTATGACGAAGGCCGAATGACAAAACGCCGCGAATCTTGAGCCATGCCTTCGGGATTGGTCATTGGAGCTTTTTTCGTCATTCGGATTTCGTCATTCGGCATTGGTCTGAGTGTGTGCGTTCAGGACCGGACCTTCTCAAAGGATTCTTATGTCCCTCCACACTCCCATCGCGCACAGCCGCACGTAGAGATCGGAGAATCCAACCCAGAACAGGCTCATCCAGGCCCACAGCATGTGGCGGCGGTTCAGGCAGCTCACGCACGAGTAAGTTTTCTGGCACATGGGCGCGCGAGAAAGTTGGTCGCCAAATCCTCCGACCAGATGGCGCAAGGAATGGCAGCCGAGCGTGTAGTTGCCGAGGAAAACCACGTTCAACGCCAGCACCACCGTTCCCACACCGATGCCGAAAGACGGCTGGCCCGTTGCCGGGTTCGCGAACCACATCGCTTTCCAGACGTCGTGAGAAAGAATCAGGAGAAAGCCTAGAGCGACGTAAAGGAAATAGCGGTGCGCGTTCTGGAGGATGAGCGGGAAAGAGTGTTCTCCGCGATATACGTTGCGGGGCTCGCCCACCGTGCATGCTGGCGGGTCGCCCCAGAACGATTTGTAGTACGCCCCGCGGTAGTAATAACAGGTGAGCCGGAATCCGCCCGGCGCCCAGAGAATCAGCAGCGCGGGAGACCACGGCAGCCATTGCGGCCACCAGCCGGGCTTGGGGCCGAACCAACTGTGAGCCGATTCGCCAAACAGTTCCGGGGAATAAAACGGCGAAAGATACGGTCCTGAATAGTAGTACTGCCCCTGGAAGGCCGCCCACGTGGAGTAAACGATGAACGCCGAGAGCCCGAGAAAGACCAGCGCGGGTTGAACCCACCATGCATCCGGACGCAGGGTCTGGCCAAAGGCGGGCTGCTTCAGAGAGGTCTTCGCGCAGGACATAGACAAGTTCGATGCCGCAGCCTTGCGGCGCTGCAACGGGAATCGAAGGAGCGCTGTGAGGCTGTGCTGACCGTAGCGCAGAGTTGCACTCTGGCGTATCTCCGACTTGCAGTCGGCAGGGCTGCGGACTCACCGGCGCGCCCCGTTCCTTTCGATGCACCGCAGTTTGCAAAACTGCGATACGGCAGAGTGCAACTCTGCGCTACGAGGATTGCCGGTGCGCTCGACACATCTCCCCACGAAATGGAGTGCCGAGAAAAACCTCCGCGGCGCGGTCGATGAAAGGGCGCAGTGCCTTGAGCAAGAGTCCGGCGCCGGGATTGCATGCGCCAAATCCTAGCGGAGTTCAAAAAATCGAATCAAGCTTCGATTGAGAATTTCCACCGCCATCTCGATCAGCGAACGCGATGTTGCGATTTGGATTTCCTAATCCTCAAGTGTCGGCGCGCGAATTCCTGAATCAACCGGAAGAACTGCCGGGCTCCCGCCACCGGTCTACAACGACACGCCCAGCCATCCGCGAGTCATCTGAAAATCGACGTTGCCGCTGGCGAACGCTTTAGGCAGATACTCCCGGGAAGCGGCCTGCAACACGCGCTTCAGCATCTGTTCCATCATCGTTTCCCGCGAGAGGCGATTTGCGTCCAAAAGCAAGTCCAGTGCTTCCGTCTGTTCCGCGGTGCGGCCTTCGTTTCGCGAGCCCACTTGAACCAGCGGGACCATCGGATGGCTTTGCAGAAATCGATCCGAGAGGTGCGCCAGAATCACCTGTACTCCCGTTGCGCCCAGACCCGTCAGCGTTTCAACCTGGTGATCCGTGGGCGTTTCCATCACGTGAAAGCCCGGCTTCACGCAGGCCTGGCCGTAGGCCAGTGTCGGTCGCACGGGCGCCGAGTCGAACAACTCTTTTGTGAACACCTCGCTCGACGTGAGGGAGGAATTCTCAGCGACGACAACCGTCCCACCCGCGCGGACCACGGTTCTCGCAAGCATGGCGCAAGCCTCTGCGAACGGTCCCGGAACCGGCCCGTTCGACACGAGCCCCAACCGCAACGCTTCAAGTCCGACTTCCTTCTCGGCCTCGGGCGGATGCTCGGCCTGGGCTTTTCCAAACCAGGCCACCACTTTGGCCGTCACGGACTCAATCCCGCCGTCCATCTGAATGCTGGCCCAGCCGAATAGATCCGGGTCGATGCCTTGCTGTTCGAGAAAATTCTGCATCGCGTCGTTGTGGGTTTTCTCGCAGCCATGCTCCAGCACCAACCCGTTTTTGACGAGTGGGTGAGCCAGGTATCCCGCCATGGTCCTCAAGTAGAGGTGCTCGCAATCACCCCCGGACACGCCGCAGCCTTCGGTATGGGCCAGGGCGACGTAGCGCAGGCCCGTGTCCGCAGCCTCGCGATTCAACTTGTCCGCAATCATCCGGCCAATCTGTCCGGCGCAAAGGCTGGTGGGCACGATCAACCCGACGCGGTCGGAAGCCCACCCGCGCCGTGTCTGGTACGCTTTGAATCGATACTGAGTTGCGAGATGGTCCGGCATCTTGCCTGTCTCTAGAGCCGATGGCGAAATGGGCAGGCTGGAAGCCTGCCCTGCGTTGGAGGGCGAACGTGCATCTCTTAAAGCCAACGGCTCGCCGGTCGGAGCGGGCGCGTTGCGGAGTTGCGCGAGCCGCGTGGAATCCGTTTGCCGCCATTCCCGCCAGATCTGGACTTGAGATTGCCCGGCGCTTTCGCCGGCGCTTTTTTCGCCGGACGCAATCCGCAGCATCAGATCGAAGGTCTCGCGGCCCAACTCCTCCAGCGGTGTTCCGTCCATGTAACGCCCGGCGTTCACATCCATTTCTCTGGTTAACATTCGGTAGCGCGCGGTGCTCGTCATGATCTTGATCGTCGGGACAAACGGAAAGTTAGTGATCGAGCCGTTGCCGGTCGTGAAGAGAATCAGGTTGCAACCGGCGCCCACCTGGCCGGCGACGCTTTCCAGGTCGTTGCCCGGACTGTCCATGAAATAGTATCCCGGATCCCGCATGCGCTGGCTGTAGTCGATGACGTGGTCCAGGCAGGTTTCCGGATCTTTCTTGCGCGCGGCGCCGATGGATTTGACTGCGATGTTGTAAAGTCCGCGATAATTGTTGCCGCCGCTCGGATTGCCTTCGGCAGTGTGTCCGTGCCAGGAGACGCGTTCCTGAAAGCGTTCGAGTTTCTCCAGGAATTGGCGCGCCGTCGCGAGATCGCGGACGTTCTGGAGAATGTATTCCTCCGCGCCGATCAGTTCGTCGGTCTCCGCGAGATTCGCCGCGCCGCCATAGCGAACCAATTCTTTCGAGACCCAGCCCACCAGCGGATTCCCCGAAACACCTGAGAACGCGTCGGAGCCGCCGCACTGCAGGCCGATTTTCAAATGCTCGACCGCTTGCGGAGAACGGCGGCACTGGTTCACCGTCTCCAGCCAAGACCGCACAATCGCTTCGCCCTCCTTCAATGCGGACTGATAATTCCCGTTCACGCTCAGGAACCGGTGCGGCAAATCGGCGATAGGGTAATGGTGCGCGATCAGGTAATCCCGAAGCAGACCATTCGTGACCGGCTCGGCGCCCAGATCGACCGCCAGCGCGGCGCCGACGTTGGGATGGATAAGGAATCCTGCGAGGGTTCGGAGCAACAAGTCGAAGTTGTTCGGTCGAGCGCTGCCGCCGCCTTCAGTGTGGGCGATGGCGACGACGCCGTCGATGTTCGGAAACTGCGCCGGAATGTTTTTGAATCGTTCGGCGAGCGAACGCGCGAAGCCCGACGTCCACGAACTCGTGCCGAGGATCACGATGTAATTGCGAGTTCCGACGCCGCGTTGCGCGCCGCGCGCGAACCCCTGGAAGAATCGCTTTTCGGCGGCGCGGGCCGTTGGGCGGCCCGGCTTGAAACGCGTTTCGTCGAATTCGTAGCGGACCAGGCGATCCAGCAAGTTCGGCTGGTCGGGCAGCGCGAAATCAACATGCCGCTGGCGCAACGCGTCGAGAATACGCGCATTGCAAATGTAGTCCCCCGGCGCGATATCCCGGAGCGCGGTGCCGAATGGCAAACCCCATGACAACAACGATGCACCGCCGGAAATCGGGACCACGGCAAAACGGTGTCCTTCGAGAATCGTGTGCGGCAAACGTAATGACCGCCCGCGAAACGCGATTTCAGTCCCCGCTTCCAGCCTTCGATTGCTGATCGCGACATTGTCCCCCTCCGCCGGCAGCCGGCTGATCTCATCAAGTGAATGGTGTGCGCTCACGACTCTTTGGCGCAACGGTTGGCGCCATGCCGGGGATGATACTCTGGGAAGCCGGCCTGTCCAGTACGCGGCTTTCCATGAACCTGATGGCAGGGCGAGCCTGTCCCAGCGAGCCGATCCGGGCGTGTTCCACACGTCGAGCGGCTCGCCGGGACGGACTCGCCCTACCGGGTTCATGGGACGCGAGGATCTTTCTGCATTGCCGCCCGCCCCCAGGCTTCCACGTTGTCCGCCGACCATCGATACGCGGCGATGTTGCCGTAATGACAACCCACCAGCCAGGCGGTGCACCAGAGAAGGGATCCAATCACATCGGTGGTATGATGGACGAGCAGCGCGATGCGCGTCCACCCCACGAACAGGATCGCGGCCGAAGCCACGCCGACGGCAATGATCTTCGCCTCCTTGCTCCGCAGTTCGCGCAGCGCAAGGATAATCAAGAAGCCAAAAAGCAGAGCCGCCGCGGCCGTGTGACCGCTCGGAAAACCGGGGCGCGTCAAAACCTCCATGTCAGGAAAGCTGGGCCGCGGGCGTGCGAAGAAGGCCTGCATTTTGCCATTGATCGCGCGGCCCAACGACACGGCCACCCCGAGGAAGGGCAGATAGTGCCAGCGCCGCAACAGGACCAGAACCAGCGCCACGGCCCACGTCATTCCGGAAATGGCTCCGCCTCCCAGTTCGGTGCCGGCCTGAAGAAACAAACTGTTCGCCGTGCCGGCGGCGTGCAGGCGCTCGCTGATGGGCCGGTCCAATCTCGAAATCAACCCTTGATATCGCGCATCCGCCGTGAGCGCGAAAAACAGCGCCGAACACAGGCACAACAATGTAAAGGCTGGTCTTGGGATGATCGAAAACAGTAAGCGCATAAGAGTCCTTTCGTCCTCGGAGTCAGGCGCTCGCCGGCGTCGCCTTCGCGAGCGCGTCGAAAGCTTGGTGAGTTACAGCGAGCGGGGCAAGCCTTTCCCAGCCCAATTAAAAACTAGAAAACTGCCGTCCGAGACTTCACATTGATTCCGTGCCGGCCATAGAACGAACCTTTCGCGTAAGCTTCCGCCATCAGGTGCATTTCACGCACCACGTGTTCGACCCGGCGAACCCGCTCCTGAAAGACATCCTCGTCAACGCCGAGAAAAGAGAATGCCACAAGGCGCTGGTGGTCGTGGATGAAACGCTCGCTCAAGCTCAACGCGGGCTTGCGAAACAAATCGAAACCTATTTTGCCGCTTTCCCGGAGTGTCTCAGGCTCGTTTGCTCCCCTCTCATTATCGAAGGCGGCGAGCGCACGAAGAACTCCTTTTTCCACGTCTCGGAAATCCAATCGCACGTGGACCGCTACCACATCGACCGCCATTCCTACGTCGTCGCAGTGGGCGGCGGGGCCATTCTGGATATGGTGGGCCTCGCGGCGGCGACGGCTCACCGCGGGTTGCGTCATGTGCGCATTCCCACCACCACGCTGAGCCAGGACGATTCGGGCGTGGGCGTGAAGAACGGCATCAACGCCTTTGGAAAGAAGAATTTCATCGGCGCCTTTGCGCCGCCCTTCGCCGTGATCAACGACTTTCAATTGCTGGCGTCGTTGTCGCCGCGCGACAAGCGGGCGGGCTACGTCGAAGCCGTCAAGGTCGCGCTGATCCGCGACGCGGCGTTTTTCGAAGCCATCGAACGGGATGCCGACGCGCTCCGCGAGTTCGAGCCGGCGTCAATGCAACGGTTGATTTACCGCTGCGCTGAACTGCACGTGAATCATATCGCGGCGTCGGGCGATCCGTTCGAGTTCGGCTCGGCTCGGCCGTTGGATTTCGGCCATTGGGTCGCGCACAAGCTGGAGCAAGTCTCGGGATACGAAATCCGCCACGGCGAGGCCGTCGCCATCGGCATCGCGGTGGATGTGATCTATTCGAAACTGATGGGTTTCATCGATCCTCAGATCGCTGGACGCATCTTGGGCCTGCTGGAGAAATTGGGCTTTGAACTGTTCGCCAACGAGCTGCTGCACGTCGATTCGTCCGGCGCGCTCATTGTGCTCGAAGGCCTGGAGGAATTCCGCGAGCACCTCGGCGGCGAACTCACGATCACCTTGCTCAGGAAGATCGGACAAGGCCTTGAAGTGCATGACATGAAAACGACGAAAGTCGTGGAGTCCATTCAGGAATTGCACCGTCGCTCCCGCGAACGTTTGGACGAACAGCCGGCCTCTCTGCCCGATTGCGCGGCGAGTTAGCGTCGCAGCGTCCCCAGGGTCACGCTTCCGTTTTGGCGAAGCCAACAGGAGACGGAATCGAAACGGCATTCCACGAAATGCGCTTCCCTTCAATTGGATTCTCGACCTTAATCAGCGCCGATGAAGATTAGTCTTTTTGGAATCGGCGGCATCAAAACGGGAAAACACAATTTGAAAGACCCCCGGCTCGACCAGGCGGACAAGCTGGTCGAGGCCGACAAGAAAACCTGCGCGCAGGTGGACGTGGTCGGCGAAGAGGAAGCTTTGACTGCGGACGCCATTCTGGTCACGCGTGACACCCGCGCGGATTTGCTCTTGAAAGACTTGGAGTTCATCGAGACGCGCCTGAGCCGCGCTCCGCAAGACTCTGAAAAAGTCGTCCTGGAGAAAATCAGGAGCCGGCTGGAGAATGAGGAAGGCGTGTTTGCCGCGGGATTGTCGAAGGAAGAACTTGCCGCGGTCGTGGCGCACAATTTCTACACCAACAAACCGGTGGTGATTGCGGAAGACACAGACGTCTCCGAGCCTGAGAAGTTGCTGCTGCGCGTCGTGCAGGAGAGCGGTTACATCTCGTTTCTGACCGTCGGCGGAAAGGAAAACCGCGCCTGGCTCATCCGCAAAGGCACGACCGCGTGGGAGGCGGCGGGCGCCATCCACACCGATATTCAGAAGGGATTTATCCGCGCGGAAATCATCAGCTTCGATGATTTCATCCAAGCCGGCGGCGAAACGCAAGCCAAGCGGGCCGGCAAGCAGCGCCTGGAAACCAAGCAATACGTGATGCAGGACTACGATCTGACGAACTTCCGGTTCAACAAATGAAGCCGAGAGTAGGGCAGGCTTCCAGCCTGCCTCATGCGCGGGCTGGGCAAACCTTGGAAAGAGAAGCAAGCTGGAAGCCTGCCCTACTCTGCGGAGTCCCAATCCCTTCATCCAAATGACAAAACGCGGGCCGGAACAGCAACTGCTGGAGCATCTCTCCGCAAGCCTTCAAGACCGGACGTTCGTTCGGTTGATCCTGTCGCGACCTGCGCACCCGGAACACAATCCGGAAAAAATTTTCGCGCGCTGTGTGGACTTGCGCGACGCGCCGCACCTGTCCTTCACGTTTCGTTTCCCCACCAAAGACATCACAAAGAACATGTCGCTGGCTGCCGGGATTGACTGGTTGAAGGAACAGATCGGCCGGGATTTTCGCAGCGCTTTGCTCTGCACAACCCGACGCGACTGGCAGCTTGCATGGCCGAAGTCCGGCGAGTGCCGAATCGTGGCCCACCAGCCTTCCGTCACTCAGGCGCCTTCCCGCGAGCACGATCGCGCGCGCCAGGAAATCCTCGAGGCGACGGCGCAGGATTGGTTGCGGGCGCTCGGAGTGACGGACGCCACCGGCAAGGTTCGCGAGCGCATGGCAGACAAATACCGGCAAATCAACCGCTACATCGAGATTTTCTCGCATCTGGCGATCGATTGCGGATGGCGCTCGCCTGGCTCTTCAGAGCGTGCGAGCGTCGAAGCGTCCGAGCGTCCGAGCGTGGAAGCATCAAGGTGCGGGCAAGATGAAAACGCGGCCCCGCTCCCCACGCTCGGACGCTCCCCGCTCCAACGCTCTCCCAGTACAGCCGCGCCGCTCACGATTGCCGATATGGGATCTGGCAAAGGCTGCCTCACCTTCGGAATCTGGCATTTGTTCCAGCGCGTCTGGAGAATTCCGGTGTGCGTGATCGGCGTCGAGGAACGTAAGGACCTTGCGACCTCCACCCTGAAAGTCGCGCGGGAGATTCGAGCGGCCGGCCTGGAGTTCAGGCAAGGGACCATCGATTCCGTGGCGCTGCCGCGAGTCGATGCGTTGATCGCTTTGCATGCCTGCAACACGGCTACCGACCACGCGATCTTGCGCGGGATTGATCGGGGCGCGCGGTTGATCCTCACCGCGCCGTGTTGCCACAAAGAATTGCGCCCACAACTCAAGCATCCTCCCACGCTGGCGTCCGTGCTCAAGCACGGCGTGATGGAGGAACGCATGGCCGAATGGGTCACCGACGGGCTGCGCGCGCTCTTTCTGGAATGGGCAGGGTACCGCACAAAGATCTTCGAGTTTGTCTCTACCGAGCATACGGCCAAAAACTTGATGATCTCCGCGGTCCGCGCCACAGAACCGTTCTCATCCGGAAAAGTCCGCGAGCGCATCGTCGAGTTGAAATCATTTTTCGGCATTCAACAGCACGCGCTGGATGCGTTGTTGGAGAGGTCACACGATTCATGAACCCGGTAGGGCGAGTCCGTCCCGGCGAGCCGCTCGACGTGCGTGGCACACGTCTGACTCGGCTCGCTGGGGACAGGCTCGCCCTGCCGACTGGAAATCGACCTCGATGAAGCGTGGCGATGTCGATTGGAAAGCCTTGGAGCGGCTGCGCGCTGCATTTCTGTCCGGCGACGCCGGCGAGCGGGATTACTGGCAGAGTGAAAGCGATCTCGCGAGTTACGATCAAACGTTCGCCCAGCGTATCGGCTGGAAATGGGATTATGTCCTGTCGGAACTGAAACGCCGCCGTTGGCCGCCGCCAGGCCGTGCCGTGCTCGATTGGGGCTGCGGCAGCGGCGTCGCCAGCCGCGCGCTTCTCGATCATTTCGGGATCGAAAGCGTATCGGCGCTGGGTTTGTGGGATCGTTCTCCGCTGGCCATGAACTACGCGGCGCGCAAGGTCCGGGAGAGATTTCCCGACCTCGCTGTGGTCACGGAAAGTGGCGATGGTTTCGGAAACCTGCACAAGGCCCTTGGGCCGTTGAGAATCCCCCTCACTCGTCCTGCGGACACCCTCTCCCCCACTGGGGAAGAGGGACGGGATGAGGGGGTTCTGTTCAAGGGATGCCTTCACGAACAATCACAAGACACGCCTTCCAACCCGTGCCCTGCGGTCGGCACGCTGATTTTGAGTCACGTCCTTACGGAACTGAAATCCGCGCAGGTCGATTCTCTTCTGGCCCTGGCTCAATCGGTCACGGCGATTCTCTGGGTCGAACCCGGCACGCACGCAGCCAGCCGGGCGCTCATCCAGATTCGCGAGCGGTTGCGAGGCCAGTTCCGTGTCATCGCTCCCTGCACGCATCAGGAGGGTTGCGGCATGCTGGCGACGGAAAACGCGCGCCACTGGTGCCACCATTTCGCGCCGCCGCCGCCGGAGGTTTTCACCGATGGCCAGTGGTCCCGGTTCGCGAAGTTGGCCGGCATCGATCTGCGCAGTTTGCCGCTCAGCTTTCTCGTGCTGGACAAACGCCCGTTCCAACCGCTGCCGGACGGAACGGTCCGCATCATCGGACGCCCGCGAATCCAAAAAACTCACGCGCTGATTTTTGCGTGCGACTCTTCCGGTGTCCGCGACCGTCGCTTGATGAAGCGCGCGTTGCCCGGTGAGTTTGCCCGACTAAAGAAAGGGGACGTCGATCCGCTGCAAATCTGGAAGCGCGAGGGCGACGACATTCTTGAGGCGAAGCCCGCGGCCTGATTTCTAAACGCAACGTCATAAATTTCTACCCATGTCGTTGTGTTCAATTTGCCGTCAAAGCGACGTCCTGCTAAGAGCGTGTCCGAAAATTCCGCGGGGTCCTGTTTTCGCGCCAAAGGCCGGATGGCGAGGCGCGACGAAGGAGAATATCCTCCCTGGATCTTCGACTGAGGAGCAACGAAGCCAGGCGGCCTTTGGCGCGAAAACCCTCCGGGCGGCGGGTCTTTTGTCCGTGGCCTGCGTTGGCTCGGTCCTTACAGCCCGCGTTGGGGATGCTCGGACCTCGCCGCCTTGGCCACAGCCAAAATCCCTCGCCGCAGGACCCCGCGCAATTTTCGGACACGCTCTTATGCGATTTGGGCGATGGCCTCTGGACCTGAACGGAAGTAGGGATTGGGCTGTGGCATTCAGACCGGTCGAGCGAAAAGGAGCTTCCTCCCTCGCCGCATCGCTGGAGGCACCTGCTGGCGTGGCTCGGCAGAATGGCCCCGTCGCGCCGTCCATTCGCGTGGGCGGGCGAGCGGCGGCGACGGGCTTTCGAACTCCAGTTCGCGGCGCCGCCGGTCGCCACGCGTAACGGACTCGCCCAGCCCACGCGAATAGGCGCGCCCGGGACTGCGCCGTTTCTTTCCAGATGTCCCCGTGAAGCACTCATTTCTTTTTTCCGTGGCTCGGCCCGCCGAGATCGGAATCGTCCTCGGGGATGGCCAGGAGCAGCGCGGGGCCAGGCGATTGATGGCGGAGCGATCAGCGTTTGGGCGTTAGGGGCGGTCATCGCGGCGGTGGAGCAGGTCAAAGGGCGCCAGTAGGCTGAATTTCGGGACGAATATGGCGACAGTGGACGGGACCTGGCGCTGTATTTGGGGCGGCGGTTGTGCGGGATGAAACTGGCGGAACTGGCCCGGGCGGTAGGTTTGCGAAATTACGGAGTGGTGGCGACGAACGCCAAACGATACGAACGGCGATTGGAACAAGACCGCGCGGAGAAAGCTCGAATGAAGCAGGTTACTAATAGGAATTTGCTTTTCACGGCTGGAGGCGAAGCCTGAACGTTCCGGGTCTCTGCCGCAAGAAAAACGCCCTTTTGAGGCGATCCTTGGAGGCTTCCCGGCTGAGAGGGTCTCGGAGGCCGCCCAAGGCGGGAATCCTGTCCCGCGAACTCTCGGAAAAAGGTGGTGGAGACCGGAATTCTAACCCCACCCGGACAGAGGGGGAGGCTCAAGCTGTCCGCAGCGTTTCGCAAAATCTCGTGCGGACAGCCCGTCTTATCCCTCCTCCAAAGGCCTTCATCCC
>Ga0194120_10002418_pt1 | contig 32132 bp, 29 predicted proteins | sample TA2MahCa65mmetaG_FD_148642 | JGI IMG/M metagenome (GOLD analysis project Ga0194120, IMG submission 148642) | Freshwater microbial communities from Lake Tanganyika, Tanzania - TA2015019 Mahale Deep Cast 65m | ecosystem: Environmental > Aquatic > Freshwater > Lake | place: Tanzania: Lake... | reverse complement strand
GTCCCGCTGCCGGAATGGCGGAATTGGTAGACGCAGCGGACTCAAAATCCGCCGCCCTTAAAAGCGTGTGGGTTCGAGTCCCACTTCCGGCACCAGGTCGTCATCCAGCAACGTCCAAGCAAGTCCGCATAGCGCCCTAGTTCTGCCCTGATGTATCCGCCCAGGACCGTGATGGGACTCGCCGCGGCGGATCCGCGCGACAGGAAGTAGCGGGCTCGGTGGCTGTGGTAAGCCTGCCGTTTACCCGCCGTGCCTCTGGGCTCGTATGGCGGGGGGCAGCGTTCATCGAAGGGCGGCAACTCGGGTCGATTCAAGGGGTTAATCCTCATCGAGAGCGGGGAGTCTTCGCCAAACAGCGCACGATTCACCCGCGCTGGACTTCCTCTCGGGATGGCGATACCGTTGTCCAATAGAGCAAAGGTGGTTTGAATTTCCTATACTCCCGGTTAACAAGGAGGTTTGCCCATGACGCTACGCATCACGCTCGCCGCGGCCGCGCTCGCCGCGCTCTCCGTCACCTCGCAGGCCCAGCAGAAGGAGATCAAGGTCGGCGTGATCTACGACTACACCGGCGCGTTCGCCGCCGGCGGCTCGGAGGCCGCGGCGCTCGGCACCAAGATCGCGATCGACATGCTGAACGAGAAGGGCGGCGTGGAGGGCCACAAGATCCTGCCGATCTACGCCGACGCGCAGTCCAAGACCGAGGTGGCGATCAACGAGGCCACGCGCCTCCTCGACCAGGAGCGGGTCAATTTGATCATGGGCGTGTTCTCGTCGGCGCACTGCGTGCCGATGGCGCAGAAGGTCGATTCGGCGAAGAAGTTCATGTGGGCCAACGTCTGCGTCTCGTCGGCCGTGTTCAAGGACAAGAAGCTCTCCTACGTCTTCCGGCCGCAGGTTCACTCCGACCAGTTCGGCGAAGCCTCGTGCACCTTCGTCGCCGAGAACGCCAAGGCAAAGCTCGGCATGGACGTGAAGAACGTCAAGATCGCGGTCATCTACGAGGACGGGCCCTACGGCGCGGGCGTGGCGGCGGGCAACGAGGCGAAGTGCAAGCAGCTCGGCATGAACGTGGTGCTGAAGGAGGGCTACGCCGCGACCTCGCCCGACCTCTCGAGCCTGGTCACCAAGCTGAAGCGTGCCCGCGCCGACGTGCTGCTGCACACGGGATACAACCCCGACATCACGCTTTTCCTGCGCCAGTCGCGCGAGCAGGGGCTGAAGTTCAAGGGCGTCATCGGCCACGGCGCGGGCTACGGCCAGATCGGCAAGCTCATGGAGACCTTCGGCACCGACGTGAATTATTTCTTCAACGTCGACCCGGTCGCGGCACAGCTGCTCGACCCGAAGACGCTCAGGCCGGGCCTGGGCGAGCTCACCGCGGAGATGGTCAAGCGCTACCAGGCGGTCAAGGGTCCGAACGATGTGCCGCCGCACGCCGCCATGGGCTTCAACCAGTCGTGGATCTTCTTCACCGACGTGCTGCCGCGCGCGATCAAGAAGCACGGCGGCATCGATCCCGAGGCGCTGCGCAAGGCGTCCCTGGAAACCGACATCCCCTTCGGCGGCACGATCCAGGGCTACGGCGTCAAGTTCTTCCAGCCGGGCCATTCGATGGCCGGCCAGAACGAGCGCTCCTCGCCGGTGGTGATGCAGTACGTGAACGGCCGCACCTACATCGCGTGGCCAAAGGCGATCCGCACCACCGACCCGGTCTTCCCCTTCCCCAAGGGCCACCCGTACGCGCAATAGCCGCCAGCTCGCGCGCTAGCCGAAGACGCCGGTGCTGGAGGTTCGCGGCCTCACGAAACGCTTCGGCGGTTTCACCGCGGTCGCCGACGTGTCCTTCCAACTGGCCGAGGGCGAGATCCTCGGCCTGATCGGGCCCAACGGCTCGGGCAAGAGCACCATCTTCAACCTGATTGCCGGGCTCTACGCGCCGAGCGGGGGCTCGGTGCGCTTCCTCGGCGAGGAGATCGGCGGGCAGCCGCCGGCCGCGGTCTGTCACCGCGGCATCGCGCGCACCTTCCAGATCCCGCGCCCGTTCCGCAAGCTCTGCCTGCTGGACAACGTGGCGCTCGCGGCGTTCTACGGTCACGGCGGACACCCCTCGCACGGCGAGGCGTATCGGCTTGCGCGCGAGGCGCTCGAGCTGGTCAGGCTGCCGAGCAGCGAGTCGGCGAGCGTGGCCGGCCTCGGCGCCGCCGGCCTGAAGAAGCTGGAACTCGCGCGCGCGCTCGCCACGCAGCCGAAGCTGCTGCTGGCCGACGAATCGCTCGGCGGGCTGGACGTCGCCGAGATGGAACAGGCGGCCGAGCTCTTGGCGACGATCCGGCGCGAGCGCGGCATCACCATCATCTGGGTCGAGCACATCATGGGTGTGCTGATGCGCGTCGTGGACCGCTGCATCGTGCTCGACCACGGCGAAGTGATCGCCAGGGGTTCGCCGGACTCGGTCGCGCACGACGCGCGGGTGATCGAGGTCTACCTCGGCGCGGATGCCGGCGAAGTGCAGCAGGCGGTCGCGGAGCGCGTGCACTGATGCTCGCGGTGAGGAACCTCTCGGCCGGCTACGGCTCGTTTCAGACCCTGTTCGGCGTCACGATGGACGTGAACGCCGGGGAGTCGGTCGCGGTGATCGGACCGAACGGGGCCGGCAAGACCACGCTGCTGCGCGCCATCTCGAAGCTGATCCCGCTCGGCGGGGGCGAAGTCACGATGGAAGGCCGCTCGCTGCGGGAGGTGCCCGCGCACGAGGTGATCGCGCACGGTGTCTCCCAGGTGCCGGAGAACCGGCGGCTCTTCGCCCGCCTGACGGTGGAGGAGAACCTCCGGATGGGGGCGTTCCTGCCGGCGGCCCGACCGCGCTTCGGCGAGCGCCTGGAATTCGTGTACTCGCTGTTCCCGCGCCTGCGCGAGCGCCGGGCGCAGCCCGCGGGCACGCTCTCGGGCGGCGAGCAGCAGATGTGCGCGATCGGCCGCGCGCTCATGTCGGGGCCGAAGCTCCTGCTGCTCGATGAGCCCTCCGCGGGGCTGGCGCCGGTGGTGGTGCAGTCGATCTTCGAACTGGTGCAGCGCATCTGCGGCGAGGGCTTCACGGTGCTCATCGTCGAGCAGAACATCCGCCAAGTGCTGAAGGTCGTGGACCGCGCCTACCTGCTCGAGACCGGCCACATCCGCTCGAGCGGCACCGCCGCCGAGCTGCTCGCCTCGGACGAGATCCGCAAGGCCTACCTGGGGCTCTGACCATGCCCGTGTTCGACGTCTTTCTCCTCGAGGCGGTGGTGAACGGGATCCTGCTCGGGGGGCTGCTCGCGCTGCTGTCGCTCGGGCTGAACCTCGTCTTCGGCGTGATCGACGTGGTCTGGATCTGCTATGCCGAGCTGATCATGATCGGCATGTACGCGGTCTACGTGCTGCACGTGCAGCAGGGCTGGCCGCTCGTGCTCGCGATGGCGGCCGGCATCGCCGCGGTCGCGGCGCTCGGCGCGCTGATGCATCATTTCGTGATCCGGCCGGTGCTCGCCGCCGAGCCGATCAACCAGCTCCTCGTCACCGGGGGCGTGCTCTTTTTCCTGCAGGCGGCCGCGACGCTCGCCTTCGGCATCGAGTTCCGCAACCTCGGCGTGCGCATGCCGCCGATCGCGATCGGGGAGATGTCCTTTTCGCTGCCGCGCGTGATTGCCTTCGTCGTGGCGCTCGCCGGCGTCGCCGCGACCTACCTCTTCCTCACCCGCAGCTACATCGGCACCGCGATCCGCGCGATCAGCCAGGACCGCCAGATCATGCCGCTCATGGGCGTGAATCCGGACCGCGTGTTCACGGTGACCTCGGCGCTCGGCGGCGCGCTCGCGGGGCTCGGGGCCTGCCTGCTCGTCCTGCAGTACGACATCCACCCGGCGATCGGCCTCTCGTTCGGGCCGATCACCTTCATGATCTGCGTGCTGGGCGGTCTGGGCAACGTGCTCGGCGGGCTGGTGGCGGCGTTCATCTTCGCGCAGTTCATCTCGGTGGGCGGGTTCTTCTTCCACATCGAGTGGGGCTACGTGATCGCCTTTGCGTTTTTCATCGCGGTGATGTTCTGGCGCCCGCAGGGCATCCTGGGGGGCAAGTAGGGTGGGCCGGGCGCTGCCCTGGATCGGGCTCGCGGCGCTGCTGGCGCTGCCGGTGACCGGGATCGGCGCCTACCCGCTGCACCTCGTGATCATGTGTCTGCTCTGGAGCTACGTGTACACGAGCTGGTCGATCATGGGGCGGCTGGGGCTGGTGAGCCTCGGGCACGGCGCCTTCCTCGGCATCGGCGCCTATTCGGTCGTGATGCTGTGGAACCATTTCGGCGTCTCGCCGTGGATCGGGGCGCTGGTCGCGGTCGTGGTAAGCGCGGCCGCGGCGCTCGCGATCGGCTTTCCGTGCTTTCGCTTTCGCATCGTCGGGCACTACTTCGCGCTGGTCACGCTCGCGCTCTCGGAGGTGACGCGGCTGCTGATCGTCGCCCTGCGCGACCAGACCGGGGGCTCGCTCGGCGCCACGCCCGACACCGTTCTGGTGCAGGGCACCACCGTCGCGCTCGGCGCGATGCAGTTCGCCTCGAAGTGGGTGTGGTTCTACGCCATCCTCGGCTGCTGGCTTGCCGGGCTCTGGGTCTGGCATCGCGTCGACCGCTCGATGACAAGGCTTGCGCTCGAGGCGATCAGCCAGGAGGAGGACGCGGCGGCGTCCATCGGGATCAACGTGACCCGCTCCAAGCTCTTCGTCACCGTGATCTCGGCGGTGATGACCTCGCTCGGCGGCGTGCTCTACGCGCAATACCAGCTCTACGTGAACCCCGAAACTGTCTCGGGCATCGGCATCTCGCTGCAGATGGTGTTCGGGGTGATCGCCGGGGGCATGTTCGTGATGCTGGGGCCCACCGTGGGCGCCGTCTTCACGCTGCTGCTCGCGGAAGGGCTGCGGCTGGCGCTCGGCGAGCACTTCAAGCAGTTCCCGGCGCTCGATCTCGCGATCTACGGGATGCTGCTCGTCCTCTTCATCATCTACATGCCGAAGGGCATCCTCGGCGCGGCACTGGAAGCGTGGCAGCGGCGCCGGCTCACGCCAGCACCCGCTCGCAGCTGACCGCGCGCAGGTCCATCTCGTAGTCGAGCCCCTCGATCGGCGGGCGGCAGTAATGCCAGGTGACGCTCGCCTGCGGCGTAAGCGCCGCAATCTCGGGCAACAGCGCGTGGATCCCGTGCACGGTGTAGACCTGGGTGATGGTCGCGTCCTCGGCCCGCGCGCCGAGGCCGGCGAGGCGCGCGCGCATCATCGCGATGACCCATTCGGCTTTCGTGCGCAGGCCGCCCGCCGAAACATCGCCGCGCGCCACGATGTCCTCCGGAAAGCGCCCGCCCTCGGGCCACTCGCCGCTGCCCGCGACCACGTAACCGGGCGCCGCGCCGGGCGCGGGAACCGTGTAGCCGAAGGCGTGGAAGCCGGGCTCCGCCGGCGGATCGAGTTCGGGCGCGACGTTCGAGCGCGCCACGGCGTTCAGCCCGTTGCGGAACAGCCCCCAGTCCTTGAGCACGGCGACGTAGCCCTGGTTGAACTCGCCGAAGCCGGAAAACGAGAACGGCCGCGGCGAGCGCAGCTCGCAGGCGCAGAACGCCGTCTTCGGACGGCCGAGCGACTTCAGGTGCGCCGCGATCCTCCGGAATCCCTCGCTGACCGGCACCGGGCGCGCGAAGCGCAGCCGCTCGATCGTGAAGCCGCGCGCGGCGACGACGCCCTGCGAGTAGGGAAACACGCCCTTCAGGAAAGAGTAACCGCCGTCCGGCACGGAAATCAGGTTGCCCATGATGCGCAATGTACGCCTGGTTCGGAGGTCCGGGTGGCATCACTTCCGCGCGCTCAGTGGACGGGGGCCGGGGGGGGCGCACCCCGGCCGGCGCTGAGGCACCGGAACATCTGGTCTAAACTGACCGACCATGGAGAAGATCCAGCTGGGGAGGGAATTTTCCACGGAACATTGGACGAAATGATCCATACCAGCTACGCCAGGCGCGGCATCGCAGTCGCCCCGCATTCGCTCGCGGCGCAGTCGGCGCTGGCGGTGCTGCGCGAGGGGGGCAACGCGCTGGAGGCGGTGGTCGCGGCGGCCTCGACCGTGGCCGTTGTTTATCCGCACATGAACGGCATCGGCGGCGATGCGTTCTGGCTCATCTCCGCGCCTGGGGAATCTCCAACCGCGATCGATGCCTGCGGAGCGGCGGCGCGCGCGGCGACCGTGGCGTCGTATCGGGAACGGAGGCTGGACGGAATTCCGACGCGCGGGCCGCTCGCCGCGAACACCGTCGCCGGGACCGTCGGGGGCTGGGCGCTGGCGCTTGAACTCAGCCGCGCGCGATGGGGCGGAAGCCTGCCGCTTGCGCGCCTGTTGGAGGATTCGATCCATTACGCCGAGGCCGGCGTGCCGGCCACCGCGAGCCAGGAGGCGAACACGCGCGCCAAGCGCGCGGAACTGGGACCCGTTCCCGGATTCGCGGCGCGCTTCATGCCCGGGGGCGAACCGCCGCGGCGCGGGACGATGTTCCGCCAGGCGGCGATGGCGGCGACGCTGCGCCGGCTGGCGCGCGCCGGACTGGGCGATTTCTACCGCGGCGAGCTGGCGCGCGCGATGGCGGAGGATCTCGCCGAACTGGGCAGCCCGCTCGCCCTCGCGGACCTGCAAGGCTACGAGGCGCGCGAGGTGCAGCCGCTTGAGCTCGCCCATGCCACGGGGATGCTCTACAACATGGCTCCTCCCACGCAGGGCGCGGTGTCGCTCGCCATCCTGGGCATTGTCGAGCGGCTGGGGCTTGCGCGCCTCGAGCCTGACAGCGCCGACCACGTGCACGCGATCGTCGAGGCGACCAAGGCGGCGTTCCTCGACATCCGCGATCCGCACCTCACTGACCCGGCGGACATGGCCGTGCGGCCGCAGGCGCTCCTGGAGGACAAGCGCCTGGCCGCGCTGGCGGCGCAGATCGACATGAAACGCGCCCGGCCCTGGCCCGGCGGCTCGAAGCCCGGCGGCACCATCTGGATGGGGGTGATCGACGGCGCCGGCCGCGCCGTGAGCTTCATCCAGAGCATCTATCATGAGTTCGGCTCGGGCGTGGTGCTGCCGGCGAGCGGGGTCAACTGGCAGAACCGCGGCTGCAGCTTCTCGCTCGATGCCTCGCGCATCAACTGCCTGCGCCCCGGGAAGAAGCCGTTGCACACGCTCAACCCGGCGCTGGCGCGCCTGGCCGACGGCCGCGTCATGGTCTACGGCACCATGGGCGGCGACGGCCAGCCGCAGACGCAGGCGACGGTGTTCACGCGTCATGCCGTGTTCGGCCAGCCGCTGCAGCAGGCGGTGTCGGCGCCGCGCTGGCTGCTCGGCCGCACCTGGGGCTCGGCGTCCGAGACGCTCAAGCTCGAGTCGCGCTTCGCCGGCGCGATCGCGGAGGAACTGCGCCGCCGCGGGCACGAGCTCGAAGCGGTGGGCGCCTACGACGAGGTCATGGGCCATGCCGGCGCGCTGGTTCGCCACGCCGACGGCGCGCTGGAGGGCGCGGCCGATCCTCGCGGCGACGGGTGCGTCGCGGGATACTGAGCGGGTGTGGAAGAAACGGCAAACATGTACCCGAGCACCTGCAAGTCCGACGGGTTCCCGAAGCCCGGCTTCCGGCCGGTGTCGCTGACCGATGAGGTGATGGACAGGATCGCGCAGGCCATGGGCTGCGCGGTGGAGTCGATGATGTTCGAGCCGTATCCGACTTAGCCTGCCTAGCCCAGGCTGAAGAATTCCCGCCGGCTCTTCATGCCGCGGATGCGCCCGATCAGCAGGTCGAGGTCGGCGTCCCGGCTCACGAAGTCCAGGTTCTCCGAGTTGACGATCAGCACCGGCGCCGCGCTGTAGTGGTAAAAGAAGCGCGCGTAGCCCTCCGCGAGCAATGCGAGGTACTCCTCGCTGATGCCCCGTTCCCAGGCGCAGGCGCGGCGCTTGACGCGCTCGGCGAGGGTGCGCGGCTGGGCCTGCAGGTACACCACCAGGTCGGGCGCCGGCGCCTGCGGCCGCAGCGCGTCGTAGATGCGCTGGTACAGCGCCAGCTCGTCGGCCGACAGCGTGATGCGCGCGAAAAGCGGGTCCTTCTCGATCAGGAAATCGGCCACCACCGGGCGGCCGAAGATGTCCGGCTGCGCGAGGGGCTCCAGCTGCCGCGCGCGCTGGAACAGGAAAAAGAGCTGCGTCGGCAGCGCATGGCGCGCCATGTCGCGGTAGAAGCGCTCGAGGAACGGGTTCTCGCCCGGCTGCTCGAGCAGCAGGTCGGCGCCAAGGCGCTCGGCCAGGCGCCGCGCCAAGCTGGTCTTGCCGGCACCGATCGGACCTTCGACGGCGAGGTAGCGGAAGCTCGCCACAGCCTCAGGCGATGCGGGCCAGGTGCTGCCCGGCGCAGCGCGCCAGCAGTTCGTCCGCCCTGCCATGCCCGGGCACCTGGGCATCATGGGCGATCTCGGCGAGCGGTGCGAGGACGAAGGCGCGCTCGTGCATGCGCGGGTGGGGCAGGGTAAGGGGCGTGGTATCGAGCACGCACCCGTCGTAGAGCAGCAGGTCCAGGTCCAGCGTGCGCGGCGCATTGGCGAAGCTGCGCTCGCGGCCGTGGCGGCGTTCGATGTCCTGCAGCTCGGCGAGCAGGGCCTCGGCGGCGAGGCCGGTTTCCAGGCGCGCCACGGCATTGAGGAAGTGCGGTTGGTCGGTGTGGCCCACCGGCGCGCTGCGGTACAGCGACGAGCGGCGCGCGACGCAGGTTCGCGGAACGCGGCCCAGTTCGTCCAGCGCGGCTTCGATCTGCCGGCGCGGCTCACCGAGGTTGGAGCCGATCCCGACGTAGGCGGTCGCCATGCCCGGGGTCAGGCGGCCGACACGGCGCCCTGGCCGGGCGCCTTCCTGCGGCGCCGGCGGCGGCGCTTCTTGGGCCCGGTGTCCGGAAGCAGCATGGCGTGGCGCGTCCCGGGATCGGCGGTCTGGAAAGCGCGCCACCAGGCCTCGATCTCGGCGGGCACCTCGCCGCTCGCCGCGCGCAGGGCGAGGAAATCGTAGGCCATGCGGAAGCGCGGCGACTCCACCAGGTGCTGCGGCCGCTGCCCGGAGCGCTGCTCGAAGCGCGGCTGCATGCCCCAGACCTCGCGCATGGCGGAGGTGAGCCGGCGCGTGATCGCGAGCTTGGCGCACTGCACTTCCAGCACCTCGTCCATGGCCGATTCGAGCGCCTGCAGCGAGCGCTCGCCGCGCAGCTGGTGCGCGCGCCAGGCCGAGAGCACCTCGTGCCAGAGCAGGGCGGCGAACAGGAAGGCCGGCGACACCGGGCGGCCGGTCTGGATGCGCTCGTCGGTCTGCGCCAGCGCCAGCGTCACGAAGCGCTCGCCCAGCGGCTGCTCGAGGATCACGTCCAGCAGCGGCAGCAGGCCCTTGGAGAGGCCTTCCTCGCGCAGCTGGCGCAGGCAGGCGCTGGCATGGCCCGAGAGCAGGAGCTTCAACATCTCCTCGAACAGGCGCGGCGGCGGCACGTGTTCCAGCAGCGGCGCCAGGCGCCGGATCGGCGCGCGCGTGTCCGCGTCCAGCGTCAGCCCCAGCTTCGCGCCCAGGCGCGCCGCGCGCAGCATGCGCACCGGGTCCTCGCGGTAGCGCGCCTCGGGGTCGCCGATCATGCGCAGACGGCGCCTGCGCAGGTCGGCGAGGCCGCCGTGGTAGTCGATGACTTCCTCGGTGGCCGGGTCGTAGTAGAGGGCATTGACCGTGAAGTCGCGCCGCCGCGCGTCCTGCTCGATGGTGCCAAAGACGTTGTCGCGCAGCACGCGGCCGTGCTCGGTCCGTTGCGCCTCGCCGGTGTCGGCGGCGCGGAACGTGGACACCTCCACCGTTTCGCCGCCGATCATCACGTGCACCAGGCGGAAGCGCCGGCCGATCAGCAGCGCGCGGCGGAACAGCGGCTTGACCTGCTCCGGCCGCGCGTCGGTGGCGATGTCGAAGTCCTTGGGCTTGATGCCCAGCAGCAGGTCGCGCACCGCGCCCCCCACGACGTACGCGGCGTGGCCGCGCTCGGCCAGCCCCTCGCAGACCCTGAGGGCCGGCGGGCTGATGCTGTCGCGCGCCAGCCCATGCTTGCCCTTGGGCATGCGCAGCGGGCCTGCCTGCTTGAATCCGAAAACGCGCTGGATGAAGCGTTTGATCACGGGGCTGCGGATTATCGCAGGGAAATCACGGGCCAGCCCCGGGCCCGGGCGGCGGCTCCCAGCGCCGCGTCGGGATCCACCGCGACCGGCCGGCTGACCCGCTCCAGCAGCGCCAAGTCGTTGTGCGAATCGCTGTAGAAGCTGGACACCGGGAAATCCTCCAGGCGATGCCCGAGCCGCGCGAGCCAGGCCTGCACGCGCTCGATCTTGCCTTCGCGAAAGCAGGGCGTGCCGGCGACGCGGCCGGTGAAGCGGCCCGCCTCACGCTCGGGCTCGGTGGCCACCAGATGCGCCACGCCGAAGGCGCGCGCGATGGGCGCGGTGACGAAACTGTTGGTGGCGGTGACGATGGCGCAGAGCTCGCCTGCCGCCAGGTGCCTGCGCACCAGCGCGCGCGCCGCCTCGCCGATCATGGGCCGGATGCGCTCGTCCATGAACCGGGCGTGCCAGCGCTCCAGCTCCTCCCCGGCGTGCCGGGCCAGGGGCCGCAGCGCGAAGCCGAGGAACTCGTGGATGTCCAGGGTCCCGGCCTTGTACTGGTCGTAGAACGCCGCGTTCTGCGCCTCGTATTCCTCGCGCAGCAGGACGCCGCGGTCGACCAGGAACTGACCCCACTCGTAATCGCTGTCTCCGGCAAGCAGGGTATTGTCGAGATCGAACAGGGCAAGGTTCACGGCGATCACGCCTCCCGCAGCGTTTCTCTCACCAGCGCCAGCGTCAGCGGCCGCTGCAGCTCCAGCGAGCGCCGGTCCAGGCGCGCCATGATCGCGAGCAGGCTGGGCAGGTCGCGGCGCACCTGCGCCAGGAGGTAGTCGATGATTTCGGGCGAGATGCGCAGCCCGCGGCGCGCCGCCTCGCCGGCGAGGTAATGCGCGCGCGTCTCGTCGCTCAGGGCCCTCACCCGGTACACCAGGCCCCAGGCGAGCCGGCTCTTCAGGTCCTCGCGCAGCGGCAGCAAGCTGGGCGGCAGGTTGCCCGCGCACAGCACCGAGCCGCTGCTCTGGCGCGCCGCGTTGATGCGGTTGAACAGGTCGACCTGCGCCGGCTCTTCCAGCGCCTCGACGTCGTCCGCGGTCTGCACGCCGGCCGCGGCGCAGGCGGCGAGCAGGTGGCTGCGGCCGGAACCGGGCTCGCCCCAGAGGTAGACGATGCTCTCGGTCAGGCGGCCGGCGGCGAGGTCCCGCAGGCGCTCGAGCAATTCGGCGTTGTCGCCGGCAACGAAATTATCGAGGGTCGGCTCGGGCGGCGGCGAAATCTCCAGCGCCAGCTGCTTCATGGCTTGCCGGTGTAGAGTGCGCTCTCAAGGTAGGCGCGGCGCAGGTGGCGCAGCGCCACCAGCAGCGCGGCGCTCGCCGGCAGCGCGAGCAGGATGCCGAACAAGCCGAACACCTGGCCAAAGGCGAGCAGCGCGAAGATCACCGCCACCGGGTGCAGGCCGATACGGTCCCCCACCAGCCAGGGCGTCACCAGCATGCCCTCCAGCGCCTGGCCCGCGGCGAAAGCGAGCCAGACCCAGGCGATCTCCGGCAGGGTGCCGAACTGCAGCAGCGCGGCGATGGTACCCAGCACCACGCCGGTGATGGCGCCGAGGTAGGGGATGAACACCAACATGCCGGTGATGAGGCCGATCGGCAGGGCGAATTCCAGGCCCGCGAGCCACAGCGCGCCGACGTAGAACGCGCTCATGACCAGCATCACCAGCACCTGGCCGCGCAGGAACTCCGCCAGCACCGCGTCGATCTCGGCCAGCATGGCGCGCGCACGGTCGATCTGCGGACGCGGGATCAGGTGCTCGGCGCGCGCCACGATGCCGCGCCAGTCGCGCAGCAGGAAAAACAGCACCACCGGGATCAGCAGGACGTTGACCGCGATGCCCAGCAGCGCCATGCCGCCGATGCGCGCCGAGCCCAGCAGCCTCGGCAACAGGTCCTGGTTGTTCTGCAGCGCCTCGCCGGCGAGCTGCTTTAGCGTGCCAAGGTCGAACTGCAGCTCGCGGCCCAGGTGCTGCGCGAGCCAGGGCGCGGCGACGCGGTTCAGCCAGTCCAGGAAAGCCGGCAGGCGCTCGGCCATCAGGCGCAGTTCCTTGGCCAACAGCGGCAGCACCACCAGCAGCAGCGCCACCAGCGCGAGCAGGCACAGCAGCAGCACCAGCACCACGGCGACGGTCCGGCTGATGCGCCGTCCGGCGATACGCCCGACCAGCGGATTGAGGATGTAGGCGAAGATCGCGCCGGCGAGGAACGGCGCCAGGATCGGCGAGAGCAGGTAGAGCAGCGCGAGGAACGCCGCGCCGATGGCCAGCCAGGCCCAGAGCTTGGGAATCGCGCCGTTCATTTCACGTAGAATCGTCAGGCAAACCCCCATTCTATCCTGCCATGTCCAAAGGCCTTTCCTACCGCGACGCGGGCGTCGACATCGACGCCGGGGACGCGCTCGTCGAGGCCATCGGCCCGCTCGCGAAGCGGACCCTGCGCCCGGAGGTGCTGGCGGGCATCGGCGGCTTCGGTGCCCTGTGCGCGATCCCGAAGAAGTACCGCGAGCCGGTGCTGGTCTCGGGCACCGACGGCGTGGGCACCAAGCTGAAGCTCGCCTTCCAGCTGGGCCGGCACGATACCGTGGGCATCGACCTGGTGGCGATGAGCGCGAACGACGTCCTGGTGCAGGGCGCCGAGCCGCTGTTCTTCCTGGACTACTTCGCCTGCGGCAAGCTGGAAACTGGTGTCGCCGCCGAGGTCATCAAGGGCATCGCGCGCGGCTGCGAGCAGGCCGGCTGCGCGCTCATCGGCGGCGAGACCGCCGAGATGCCGGGCATGTATCCGGCGGGCGAGTACGACCTCGCCGGCTTCTGCGTCGGCGTGGTGGAGCGCGAGGCCATCATCGACGGCAAATCCACCGCGCCCGGCGACGCGGTGCTGGGCCTGGCCTCCAGCGGCGCGCATGCCAATGGCTACTCGCTGGTGCGGCGCATCCTGGAACGATCGCAACCCCCGGCCGGGATCGACCTGCTGACGCCGACGCGGATTTACGTCAAGCCGCTGCTCGCGCTGATGCAGTCGGTCCGCCTCAAGGGCATGGCGCACATCACCGGCGGCGGCATCACCGGTAACGTGCCGCGCGTGCTGCCGGCGGGCACGCGGGCGGTGATCGAGCGCAAGGCCTGGCCGCGCACCGAGCTGTTCGACTGGCTGCAGCGGGCCGGCGGCGTCGCCGAGGATGAGATGCACCGCGTGTTCAACTGCGGCATCGGCATGGCGGTGGTGGTCGCGGAAGCCGAAGCCGCCAGGGCGGTGCAGGAACTGGAATCGGCCGGCGAGACGGTCTACCGCATCGGGCGCATCGAGCGCCACGACGGGGAGCCGGAAGCGGTCGTGGTCTGACCGGTGCGGCAGCGCGCTAGCGCCCGCCGCCGCGCCTCTGGTTGCGCCGACCGCCGCCGGGCTTGCGCTGCGGGCGGTGTCCGCCGGGCCGGAAGTTGCGCTGTTGCTGCTGTTGTGGCGGGTTCTGGTTCTGCCCCTGCGCCGGGCGCCGAGCCGAAGAACGCGACAGGGAACTGACCCTGCGCACCTCGGTGGCGAACAGTTCCGCGGCGGCGGCGTGCACCGGGCTGGGGCTTTCCTGCTTCGCCGCCTCCTGCTCCTCTTGCAGCGCCTGGTTCAGCCGCCGCAGCGCGTATGTGCGCGAGGCGTCCAGCCCGGATTCACGTTCGATTTCCTTGCGGTGCATTTCGATGCTGGCGATGAGGTCGGTGACCTCGTCCATCTTCAGTTCGTCGCTCATGAACGCTAGTCTCTCACGGTTCGCTGCGGCTTCCGTGCGGGCTACTGCGAACCGCGCCGTGCGATCCAGATGCCGGCCAGAACCACCGCGGCGCCGGCCACCTGTAGCGCCGCCAGCGGCTCGCCCAGCAGCAGCCAGGCGAACACCGCGGCCATGACCGGCTGGAACAGCAGGCTCACCGAGGAAAAGGCGGCGGGCAGGTGGGCGAGCGCATAGGCGATCAGGCCCTGGCCGGCCGAGTGCGACACCCAGGCCAGGCCCAGCAGCACCAGCCAGCCCTCCGGGCCCTGCGGCAGCAGGGTTTCCCCCGAGGCGAGCGCCACCGGCAGCAGCAGCGCGGCGGTGATGGTGGTGGTCACGGCCATCAGCTGCAGGGTGGCGGTGCCGCGATCGCGGATTTCCTTCACCGACAGCAGGTACCAGGCGTAGAACATCGCGGTGACCACCCCGAGCGCGTCCCCCAGCAGCGCGCTGGGCGAGAACGAGAGGCTGGTGCGCACCAGCATGGCGACCCCCGCCAGCGCCGCCGCGAGCCCGGCCAAGAACAGGCGCCTCGGGCGCTGCTTCCAGAGCAGCCAGGCGGCCAGCGTGACGAAGATGGTCGCCAGGTTCGCCAGCAGCGTCGAGTTGGCCACCGAGGTGTACTGGATGGACCAGTGCCAGAACGCGAGGTCCCCGGCGAAGGCCACCCCGGCGGCCGCAAGGTAGCCCAGGTGCGCGCGCGGCGCCGGGCCGGGAGCGGCGCGCGCCGCGGACGCGGCGTGCAGCGCCCAGAGCACAGGCACCGCGAGCGCCACGCGCCAGAACGCGCTCGCGGTGGGCCCGACATCGGCCAGGCGCACCCAGATCGGCGACAGCGCGATGCAGGTCGCGCCGGCGAACAGCGCAACGAGCGCGAGGTTCATGGCAGGTGCAGTCTAGCGCGGCCCCGGTGGTAGAATTTTTTCATGCCTGCGCCGCGCTTCGTCCACCTCAGGCTGCACAGCGAATACTCGGTATCCGATGGCATCGTGCGCATCGAGGGGGCGGTGGCGGCGGCAGCCGCCGACGGCATGCCGGCGCTGGCCCTGACCGACAGCGCCAACCTGTTCGGCATGGTGAAGTTCTACCGCGCGGCGCGCGAGGCGGGGGTCAAGCCCCTGATCGGCGCCGACTGCTGGGTGCGCAATGAGGCCGACCGCGACAAGCCGTTCCGGATCCTGCTGCTGTGCGCCTCGCGCCCGGGCTACCTCAGGCTGTGCGAGCTGCTGTCGCGCGCCTGGCTGAAGAACCAGCACCGCGGCCGCGCCGAGCTCGCGGCGGCCTGGTTCGACGAGCTGGGCGGCGACGGGCTGATCGCGCTGTCGGGCTTCGCCGCCGGCGATGTCGGCCAGGCCCTGGCCGCGACCAATGAGGCCGCCGCCGCCAAGCTGGCCAGGCAGTGGCACAAGCGCTTCCCCGGTCGCTACTACCTCGAGCTGCAGCGCGCCGGCGCCCCGCAATCCGAGTCCCTGGTCGGGCGCACGCTGGCGCTCGCGGCGAAGACCGGGCTGCCGGTGGTGGCCACGCACCCGGTGCAGTTCCTGGCGGCGGAGGATTTCAAGGCGCACGAGGCGCGCGTCTGCATCTCGCAGGGCTACGTGCTGGGCGACCAGCGCCGGCCGCGCGCCTTTACGCCCGAGCAGTACTTCAAATCGCAGCATGAAATGGCGGAACTGTTCGCCGATATCCCGCAGGCGCTGGAGAACGCGGTGCAGATCGCGCGCCGCTGCAACCTCGTCATCGAGCTGGGCAGGAGCCGGCTGCCGCAGTTCCCGACGCCCAAGGGGGTCACCCTGGAGCAGTACCTCCGGCAGCAGTCGGAGCAGGGGCTGGCCGCGCGCCTGGGGCGCCTGTATCCGGACCCCGCCAAGCGCGCCGCCGAGCAGCCGCGCTACCAGGGGCGGCTGGATTTCGAGATCGCCACCATCACGCAGATGGGCTTCGCCGGCTACTTCCTGATCGTTGCCGACTTCATCAACTGGGCGAAGCGCAACGGCGTGCCGGTGGGGCCGGGGCGCGGCTCGGGCGCCGGGTCGCTGGTTGCCTACGCGCTGGGCGTCACCGACCTCGATCCGCTCAAGTACGGCCTGCTGTTCGAGCGGTTCCTCAACCCGGAGCGGGTGTCGATGCCCGACTTCGACATCGACTTCTGCCAGGAGGGGCGCGACAAGGTCATCGACTACGTGCGCAGGAAGTACGGCGGGGACTCGGTGTCGCAGATCGCCACCTTCGGCACCATGGCGGCGCGCGCGGTGGTGCGCGACACCGGCCGGGTGCTGGACCTGGGCTACAACTTCTGCGACCAGATCGCCAAGCTGATTCCGTCCCAGCCCGGCAAACTGGTCACCCTGGCCGATGCCCGCGAGCAGGAGCCACTGCTCGCCCAGCGCGAGAACAACGAGGACGAGGTGCGCGAGCTGCTGGAACTGGGCGGCAAGCTCGAGGGCCTGACGCGCAACGTCGGCATGCACGCCGGGGGCGTGCTCATCGCCCCGGGCAAGCTCACCGACTTCTGCCCGCTCTATGCCGCCGAAGGCACGGCCAACGTCATCTCGCAGCTGGACAAGGACGACGTCGAGGCCGTCGGCCTGGTGAAGTTCGACTTCCTGGGTCTCACCACCCTCACGGTGCTCGACCGGGCCGAGCGCTACGTGCGCATGCTGGGCGAGAAGGACTTTTCGCTCGAGGCGGTGCCGCTGGACGACGCCCCGACCTACCGGCTGCTGGCGGCGGGCAACACCACCGCGGTGTTCCAGCTGGAATCGCGCGGCATGCGCGACATGATCAAGCGCGCCCGGCCCGACCGCTTCGAGGACATCATCGCGCTGGTGGCGCTGTTCCGGCCGGGCCCGATGGACCTGATCCCCGAGTTCATCAAGCGCAAGCATGGCGAGAATCGCGTCGAGTACCTCGACCCGCGCCTGGTGCCGATCCTCGCCTCCACCTACGGCATCATGGTCTATCAGGAGCAGGTGATGCAGATCGCGCAGGTGATCGGCGGCTACACCCTGGGCGGCGCCGACCTGCTGCGGCGCGCGATGGGCAAAAAGAAACAGGAGGAAATGGACGCCCAGCGCGACATCTTCGTCGCCGGGGCGCAGAAGAACGGCCTCGCGCGCGCCAAGGCGACGCAACTGTTCAACCTGATGGAGAAGTTCGCCGGCTACGGCTTCAACAAGTCGCACGCCGCCGCCTACGCGCTGCTCGCCTACCAGACCGGCTACATGAAGCGACACCATGCAGCGGCCTTCATGGCGGCCAACCTGTCGGCGGTGATGGACGACACCGACAAGGTGCGGATGTTCCGCGACGATGCCGAGGCCAACGGCGTGCGCGTGCTGCCGCCGGACATCAACGTCTCGGACTACCGCTTCGTCCCGGTGGAGGCGAAATCGGTGCGCTACGGCCTGGGCGGGGTGCGCGGCACCGGCGAATCCGCGGTGCACAGCATCATCGAAGCGCGCAAGGCAGGTCCCTTCAGCGACCTGTTTGATTTCTGCAAGCGCGTGGACAAGCGCATCGTCAATCGGCGCGCGGTCGAGGCGCTGGTGCGCGCCGGGGCCTTCGACGGCGTCGAGCCCAACCGCGCCCGCGTCCTTGCCTCGGTCGGGCGCGCGATGCAGGCCGCCGAGAAGACCGAGCGGGACGCCGCCCAGGTGAGCCTGTTCGGCGAGGCCGACGCGGCGCAGGCCGCGCAGCTCGCGCTGGTGCAGGCGCCGTCCTGGAGCTTGGAGAGGAAACTCACCGAGGAGAAGGTGGCGCTCGGCTACTGCCTCTCGGCGCACCTGTTCACGGTCTACGAGCCGATGCTGAAGGGCTTTCCGCGCACTCCGCTCGGCAAGCTCGCGGCCTCGGACCGCGCCTGCATCGCCGGCGTGGTCACCCTGTCGCGGGTGCAGATGACGCGGCGCGGCCGGATGATCGCGGTGGTGGTCGAGGACGGCACCGGCCAGGTCGAGATCAGCGTGTTCAATGAACTGTTCGAGGCGCACCGCGACAAGCTAAAGGAGGACGCGCTGGTCGTGGTCGCCGGCAAGGTGCAGATGGACCCGTTCATCGGCGCTCTGCGCCTCACCGCCGAGGAGATCTTCGACCTCGATTCGCTGCGCGCGCGCTACGGCTCGTCGCTGCGCATCGCCATCAACGGGCAGGCCGACGCCAAGCGCCTGATGGAGATGCTCTCGCCCTACAAGTCCGGCGGCCGCGGCGGCTGCCCGGTGCTGGTGCACTACCAGAACGGCGCGGCGAGCTGCGACGTGGTGCTGGGGCAGGAGTGGAAGGTGAAGCCCGATTCGGCCCTGATCGGGGCGCTGGCGGCGTGGCTGGCGCCGGAGAACGTGCAGGTACAGTACCTGGCCTAGGCCGCCCGTATGCAACCGAGGGGATCGGTTACTTTAAGGGTCAGCAGCGCGCCGCCGAGCGCGTCCATGCCCGAACTGTGGCCGATGCGCCTCAGGGCGGAGAGTTCCTTCCTCAGGCTGCTGCGTCCGGCGAGGATCGCCGCCAGCGCCAGGTGAAAGGGCTTCGTGGCCCTGGCCGGCGGCGGCGCAGGCGAGGTGGGCGCGGGAGATGCGGTTGGTGAGGGTCCTTGCAAGCCCAAGTGCCCAGCTGGCTACCCGTTGAGCTACCGCCTTCCTGCCCAGGGCATGCAGGGCGATGACCCACTCAACCCGGGACGACCTGGGTGCCGGTCTGGCCATCGAGGGCGGCGAGGGCTTGGTCGAGGTGGGCGATGATGGCGCGCTTGCCGCCGTGCTCGATGAATTTCAGCGCCGCCTCGACCTTGGGCGCCATGCTGCCGGCGGCGAAGTGGCCTTCCTTCTCGTAGGCGTGCAATGCGGAGGCGGTGACGGTCTCCAGCCACTTGGCGTCAGTCTTGCCGAAGCCGATGGCGACCTTGGACACCGCGGTGAGGATGAGCAGGGTGTCGGCGCCCAGGGCGCTGCCGAGGAGCGCGGAGGTAAGGTCCTTGTCCACCACCGCCGGGATGCCGGAGTAGGAGCCGTCGGCGCGGTGGACCATGGGGATGCCGCCGCCGCCTGCGGCGATGACGACCACGCCCTGCGCCGCAAGCGAAGCGATGAGCCCGAGCTCCAGGATCGCCTTCGGCCGCGGCGAGGGCACGACGTAGCGCCAGCCGCGGCCGGCGTCCTCCATCATGTTCCAGCCCAGGGTCCGGTGCAGGTTCTGCGCCTCTTCGGCGGAGAAGAACGGCCCGATGGGCTTGGTGGGCTTGTGGAAGGCGGGGTCGTCTTCGGCCACTTCCACCCGGGTGATGAGGCAGGCCACCTGCCGGTCGATCTCCGCGCGGGCCAGTTCGTCCTCCAGCCCCTGCATCAGCAGGTGGCCGATGCCGCCCTGGCTGTGGGCGACGCAGACATCCAGCCGCATCGGCGCGATGTGCTCCCGGGCGTAGTACTGCCGCAGCAGGATCTTGCCGACCACCGGACCGTTGCCGTGGGTGATGACGAGCTCCCCGCCGCGCTCCACCAGCGGGCGCAGGGCGCGCGCGCTGCGCGCGGCGAGCTCTTCCTGTTCCTCGGTGGTGCCGCGGATGTTCTCCGGGTGGGTGGCATTGCCGCCGATCGCGACGACGAGGCGCTGGCTCATGTTGCGATAATAGCGCCCCCATGACCAAGTCGAACCTGTTCGAGGGCGCGCCCCGGGTGCTCAATATCGGCCTCGAAGGCTTCGCCACCGAGCTCGCGGCGCGCGGCGTCGCGGTCTCGCAGCTGGACTGGCGCCCGCCGGCCGGCGGCCGACCGGACCTGGCGGACCTTCTCGCTCGCCTGGCGGCGCACGACAAGCGCATCGCAAGATCGAACGCCGAAGGACTGCGCCGGATGCTCGCCGCCGAACCGGTGCTGCTGGACGTCGTCCCGGCAGGCAAGGAGATGCCGGTATTGAAGGACCGGGTGCTGCTGCATTCCGGTCCGCCGATCGCGTGGCAGCGCATGTGCGGCCCGATGCAGGGTGCGGTCGCGGGCGCGATCATGTTCGAGGGCTGGGCGAAGGACCTGGCCGCGGCGGCGAAGCTCGCCGCCTCCGGCGGGGTGAAGTTCCATCCCAACCACCATTTCGGCGCCGTGGGCCCGATGACCGGGATCACCACGCGCTCGATGCCGGTGATGGTGGTGGAGAACCGGGCCAAGGGCATCGGCGCGGGCAACCGCGCCTACTGCACGATCAACGAGGGCCTGGGCAAGGTGATGCGCTTCGGGGCCAACGACGCCTCCGTCCTGGAGCGCATCGGCTGGCTGCGCGACGAGTTTGGCCCGGCGCTGGGCGCGGCTCTGCGCGCCATGGGCGGGCTGGAACTCTCGCCGCTGATCGCGCGCGGTCTGGCCATGGGCGACGAGATGCACCAGAGGAACGTGGCCTGCTCGGCGCTCGTGCTGCGCGCGCTGGCGCCGCACCTGGCGATGTCCTGCCGCGCGCCCGGAGCGGCGGCGCGCGCCTTTGCCTTCATTGGCGGCAACGAGCAGTTCTTCCTCAACGTCGGCATGGCGATGGGCAAGAGCGTCATGGATCCGGTGCGCGATGTCGAGGCCTGCAGCCTGGTGACGGCGATGTGCCGTAACGGCACCGAGTTCGGCGTGCGGCTCTCGGGCACCGGTGAGGCCTGGTTCACCGCACCGGTGGAGATGCCGCAGGGCCTGTATTTCCCCGGCTACTCGCAGCAGGACGCCAATCCGGACATGGGCGACTCGGCCATCATGGAAACTGTCGGCCTGGGCGCGTTCGCCATGGCCGCGGCGCCGGCGGTGGCCGGGTTCGTCGGCGCGGGCTCGGCGAGCGATGCGGTGGCCTACACCCGGGCCATGGCGGAGATCGCCATCGGACGCAACGCCAAGTGGGCGATCCCGGCGCTCGATATGCAAGGCGTGCCCTCCGGGATCGACGTGCGCCGGGTGGTGGAAAGCGGGGTGCAGCCGGCGATCAACACCGGCATCGCGCACCGCAAGCCGGGCGTGGGGCAGGTGGGGGCGGGCATCGCGCGCGCGCCGCTGGCGTGCTTCGAGCAAGCACTCGGGGCCTTTGCCGCGACGCTGGGAGTGAAGGCATGAGCACCGTCGCCAATGTCATCCGCCGCGGCCACTACGCGGATTCGGTCGCGCTGATGCGCGTCTCGCGCGGCGTGGCGGCGCTGACCGGCGTGGAAGCCGCCTCGCTCATGATCGGCACGCCGTCCAACAAGTCGCTGCTGCGCGAATCCGGGCTGCTGGCGAAGGCGGGCGAGGGCGCCAGGCCCGACGACCTGGTCATCGCGGTGCGGGCGAAATCCGCGGCGGCCGCGAGTGCAGCGCTCGAGGAAGCGGGCCGCCTGCTGGAAGCGCGCCCGTCGCGCGCGACGGACGGTTTTCCCCGCGCGCGCGGCTTTGCCGCCGCCGCGGCGGCGCTGCCGGAGGCGAACCTCGCCCTCATCTCGGTGCCCGGCGCGTTCGCCGCGGCCGAGGCGCGCCGCGCGCTCGAATCCGGCCTGCACGTCATGATGTTTTCGGACAACGTCCCGCTGGCGGACGAAGTGGCGCTGAAGCGCCTGGCGCTCTCGAAGGGCCTGCTGATGATGGGCCCGGACTGCGGCACCAGCATCATCGGCGGCGCGCCGCTTGCCTTCGCCAATGCGGTGCCGCGCGGCGACATCGGCATCCTTTCGGCCTCGGGCACCGGCCTGCAGGAAGTGTCCTCGCTGCTCGCGCGCGCCGGTCGCGGCGTGTCCCAGGCGATCGGCGTCGGCGGCCGCGACCTCAAGGACGAGGTGGGTGGGCTGATGTCGCTCGCGGCGCTGGATGCGCTGGAAGCGGACCCGGCCACGCGTCACATCGTGATCATTTCCAAGCCGCCTTCGGCGAAGGTGGCGGCGAAGCTCCTCGGGCGCCTCGGCCGCAGCCGCAAGCCGGCCACCGTCTGTCTGCTCGGGGCGCGCGGCGCGAAGCTGCCGCGCAATGCCCGGTTCGCGCCCACGCTGCTTGCCGCCGCCGAGCAAGCGGCGGGCAGGCGCCTGCGCGCCCCCCGCACCGCTGCGGTGGCGCCGAGCAAGGGCTGGATCCGGGGGCTGTTCTGCGGCGGCACGCTGTGCGCCGAGGCCCAGCTGGTGCTGCAGGAGGCCGGACTCGAGGTGCGCTCGAATGCACCGGTGCCGGGGGCGAAGGCATCCGGGGGCAAGGCCGCCGGCCATGTGCTGCTCGACCTTGGCGACGACGAGCACACGCAGGGCCGGCCGCACCCGATGATCGACCCCGAATTGCGCAATCAAATGCTCGGCGAGGCGCTCGCGGATCCCCGCGTCGGGGTGGTGCTGCTCGATGTCGTGATCGGCTACGGCGCGCACGCGGACCCGGCGGGACTGATCGCCGAGGAAATGCGGCGCGCGCGGCGCTCCCGGGCGGTGGTCATCGCCTCGGTCACCGGCACCGAGGACGATCCGCAGGCCTACAGCCGGCAGGCCGCCTGCCTGCGCAAGGCGGGCGCGCTGGTCGCCGGATCCAACGCGGAGGCGGCGGCCCTGTCGGCCGCCAGCCTGGCCCCGACCCACGCGACTCGCAGCGCGCATCGCGCAGGATCGCGCAGGCCTTCGGCAACCACGCCTTCTGCAGCCGCCCCGAAGAGTCGGCGCGGCGCTTCCCGGCCGGGAAAGGCGCTGAACCCCGGCGGATGATCGCGTGCAGGGCGAGGCGCCGGCCGGCGGCAAGCGCGCAGCGCGTCCAGGAGGCGTTCCAGCTGCTCCGGCGGCAGCGGCAGCGCGATTTCGCAGGCCGCGCCCCGCGGCGGCAAGTGGCGCGGGGGCCTGCGCCCGTCGGGCCGCAGGCGCATTGCCCGAGGGTTCAGGAACGCGCCGCCGCGCCGCTGATGTGGTCGCGGGCGGCGCGCAGCGCCTCGAGCCGCGTCGCCGCGACCTGCCTGCCTTCCAGGTGCCTGAGCACCCCGGCCTTGCCCAGCGTTTCCCGCACGCGCTCGCGCACGCCGAACAGGATCACGGCGTCGCCTAGTTCGCGCAGCGCCAGTATCGTTTCCTCCAGCGCCATCGAGGCGCTGGTGTCGACGAACGGCACGTCCGAGAAATCCACCACCAGCGCGTCCTTTTCGGCCGAGGCCTGCATCAGCCGCGAGATGTCGCGCGCCGAGCCGAAGCAGAGCGGGCCCTCGACGTGCATCAGCACGATGCGGCCCCCGGCGCCATCCAGGATCGCCGCCTCCTCGGGGGCGAGGTCCGCCGCGTGCTCCGAGTTGAACGCCATCTTCGCAGTCTGCATCTGCGCCTCCGCCATGCGCGCCACGAACAGCAGCGAGGCCATCACGATGCCCACCGCGACCGCGGTCATCAGGTCGACGAACACCGTCATGAGCAGCGTGGTGAGCATGATCACCACGCCTGCGCGCGGCACCACCAGGATGCGCTTCAGGTACGGCCAGTCGATGATGTCGTAGCCGACCTTGAGCAGGATCCCGGCCAGCACCGCGAGCGGGATGTGGCTCGCCGCGCCGCCGAAGCCCAATACCAGCGCGAGCAGCACCACGGCATGGATCGCGCCTGAGAGCCGCGAGGTCGCGCCGGCGCGGATGTTGACCAGCGTGCGCATGGTCGCGCCCGCGCCGGCGATGCCGCCGAACAGTCCCGCCGCGATGTTGCCGACGCCCTGGCCGATCAACTCGCGGTTGGAGTCGTGGTGGGTGCGGGTCACGCTGTCGGCAACCAGTGAAGTGAGCAGCGAGTCGATCGAGCCGAGGAAGGCGAGGATCAGCGCAAAGCGCAGGATCGCCGGCAGCTCGGCGAGGGCGATGCTCGGCATGGTCGGCGCCGGCAGCCCGGTCGGGATGTCGCCGATCACCGGCGCCGCCGGGAACACCAGGACCCCGGCGAGGGTGCCGGCGAGGATCGCGATCAGCGGGGGCGGGACCCGGGCGGCGATCTTCTTCGGCGTGAAGCTCATGATGCCCAGGCAGATCGCGCACAGGGCGAGCGCCTGGAGGTTCGGGCTCGCGGCCAGCGCCGGCAGCGCCGCGAGCTTCTCAACGATCTCGCCCGGCGGCGGTGCGTGGCCGAGGGCGTGGGCGAGCTGCAGGATGATGATGATGAAGCCGATGCCGCTCATGAAGCCCGACACCACGGGCTGGGGCACGAGCTTCACATAGCGGCCGATGCCCAGCATGCCGAAGAGAATCTGGATGCCGCCGGCCAGCACGACCACGGTGAACGCCGCCGCGAGGTTGCCGCCGAGCTGGGTGATGATGAGCGCCATCACCACCGTCATCGGGCCGGTGGGGCCCGAGACCTGGTGCCGGGTGCCGCCGAGGAGCGCGGCGAACAAGCCCACCAGGATCGCGCCCCACAGGCCGGCGAGCGCACCCGCGCCGGAGGCGACGCCGAAGGCGAGAGCCAGGGGCAGGGCGACGATGGCGGCGGTGAGCCCGCCGAAGAGGTCGCCCTTGTGCCTCTGGACGAAGGTGATCACGCCGGGGCTTTTCTACTTCACCTTCATGCCGGGCTGCGCCCCGGTGTCGGGCGACACCAAGAAAATGCCGGGGCCCTCGCCTGAGGCGGCAAGGATCATGCCCTCCGAAACCCCGAATTTCATTCTGCGCGGGGCGAGGTTGGCCACCACCACCACCAGCTTGCCTACCAGCGTCGCCGGGTCGTAGGCCGACTTGATGCCGGCGAACACCGTGCGCTGCGCGCCGCCGAGCTCCAGTGTCAGCTCGAGCAGCTTGTCCGCGCCTTCGACCTGCTCGGCCTTGGCGACCTTCGCGATGCGCAGGTCGAGCTTGCCGAAGTCGTCGATGGAAATGGTGGTGACCTCGTTCACGGCGGGCTCCTTGGAATGCGCTTGCGCGGCGTGCAGCGGCTTCTCGGGGTGCCGCTGCGGGGCGGTGACCTGCGGCACGGATTCGATGTTGAACAGGGCGTCCAGCTGCTTGTCGTCCACCCGCCTCAGCAGGTGGCGGTACTGGCCGATGGCGTGCCCGGCCGGCAGCAGCCTCGCCGCGTCGCGCCAGGCGAGCGGCGGCACGCCGAGGAACCGCTCGACCTGCTTGGCCAGCGACGGCATCACCGGCTTCAGATACAGGGTGAGGAGGCGGAACATCTGGATCGCGTCCGAGCAGGCCTGGTGCAAGGCGGCCTCGGCGCCGGGCTTCTTCGCCAGGTCCCAGGGCTTGGCCTGGTCGACGAAGGCGTTGGCCTGGTCCGCCCAGTGCATCACCGAGCGCAGCGCCTTGCCGAACTCGCGCGAATCGTAGAGCTCGCCGATCGCCGCCGCCTCGCCCTGGATGCCGCCGATGATCGCGTTGGCGGCATGCGGCGCGGCCAGCTTGCCGCCGAAGCGCTTGGCGAGGAACCCGGCGCAGCGGCTGGCGATGTTGACGTACTTGCCAACCAGGTCGCTGTTGACCCGCGCGACGAAATCCTCCGGGTTGAAGTCGATGTCCTCCACCGCGGCGTTCAGCTTGGCGGCGATGTAGTAGCGCAGCCACTCCGGGTTCATGCCCAGGTCCAGGTAGCGCAGCGGGTCGATCCCGGTGCCCCGCGATTTGGACATCTTCTCGCCCGAGACACCGATGAAGCCGTGCACGTAGACGTGCTCCGGCACCTTGTAGGGCGCGCCGGCGAACTTCAGCATCGCGGGCCAGAACAGGGTGTGGAAGTAGATGATGTCCTTGCCGATGAAGTGCACCTGCTCCAGCTGCGGGTCCTGCAGCAGCGCCTCGAAGTCAATGCCCTTCTTGGCGCAATAGTTCTTCAGGCTGGCGAGGTAGCCGATGGGCGCGTCCAGCCAGACGTAGAGGTACTTTTCCTCCGCGATGTCCGGCACGCGGATGCCGAAGTAGGGCGGGTCGCGGGAAATGTCCCAGTCGCCCAGGGCCTTGCCACCCTCGCCGTCGAGCCATTCCCAGGCCTTGTTCAGCACCTGCGGTTGAAGCCGGCCGGGCAACTGCAGCCACTCGCGCAGGAACGCCACGCAGTCCGGGTCCGAGAGCCGGAAGAAGTAGTGCTCCGAGGTCCTGAGCACCGGCTTCGCGCCCGACAGGGTGGAGTACGGGTTTTTCAGGGCAGTGGCCGGGTACACCGAACTGCAGTTCTCGCAGGCATCGCCGTACTGGTCCTTGGCGCCGCAGCTCGGGCATTCGCCCTTGAGATAGCGGTCGGCGAGGTACATGCCCTTCACCGGGTCGTAGAACTGCTCCACCGGCTTGCTGTAGACCAGGTTGTTCGCCTTCAGGCGGCGGAAGATGTCCTGCGACAGCGCGGTGTTCTCGGGCGAATGCGTCGAATGCCAGTTGTCGTACTCGATATGGAAACCGTCCAGGTACCGCTGGCGGCCGCGCGCGATGCCCTCGACGAAGCCCTCCGGGGTGGCGCCCGCCTTCTGCGCCGCCAGCATGATCGGCGCGCCGTGGGCGTCGTCGGCGCCGACGAAATGCACCTCGTGCCCCTGCATGCGCTGGAAACGCACCCAGATGTCGGCCTGGATGTACTCCATGATGTGCCCGATGTGGAACGCGCCGTTGGCGTAGGGCAGGGCGGTGGTGACGAAAAGCTTGCGGGGTTGCATCGGCACGCCGGGGAGGCGGCGATTATAGCTTACACTTACGCGCCATTCCCGACTGCATTGCCGACGGAAATCCCCATGCCCATCACCGAAGCCGCCGCCCAGGTCGCACTCGCCAAACTCGTCGATCCGAACACCGGCAAGGACTTCGTCGCCACGCGCTCGGTGAAGGGCCTGAAGCTCGCCGGAGATGCGGTGGCGCTCGAGATCGAGTTGGGCTACCCGGGCAGGAGCCAGTTCGAGACCATCCGGCGCCAGGTGATCGACGCGCTGAAGGCCGCGGGCGCCTCGGGTGCGACCGTCACCGTGCGCTCGAAGGTGGTGCCGCACGCGGTGCAGCGCGGCGTGAAGCTCATTGCCGGGATCAAGAACATCATCGCCGTGGCCTCCGGCAAGGGCGGCGTGGGCAAGTCCACGACCGCCGTGAACCTCGCGCTGGCGCTTGCCGCCGAAGGCGCCTCGGTGGGCATCCTCGATGCGGACATCTACGGCCCGTCGCAGCCCATGATGCTGGGCATCTCCGGCCGGCCGGAATCCAAGGACGGCAAGAGCCTGGAGCCGATGGAAGCGCACGGCCTGCAGGCGATCTCGATCGGTTTCCTGATCGACGTCGACACGCCCATGGTGTGGCGTGGCCCGATGGTGACGCAGGCGCTGGAGCAACTGCTGAAGGACACGCGCTGGCGGGACCTGGACTACCTGGTGGTGGACCTGCCGCCGGGCACCGGCGACATCCAGCTGACCCTCGCCCAGAAGGTGCCCGTCACCGGCGCGGTGATCGTCACCACGCCTCAGGACATCGCGCTCATCGACGCCCGCAAGGGCCTCAAGATGTTCGAGAAGGTCGGCATTCCGATTCTGGGCGTGGTGGAGAACATGTCGATCCACATCTGCCCCAAGTGCGGCCACCAGAGCCACATCTTCGGCGAGGGCGGCGGCGCGCGCATGTGCCAGGACTACGGCACCGAGCTACTGGGGCACCTGCCGCTGGATGCCGCGATCCGCGAGCAGGCCGATTCGGGCAAGCCGACGCTGGTGTCGGATCCGGACGGCCCGGTGTCGGCCGCCTACAAGGCGATCGCGCGCCGTTGCGCGGTGCGCATCGCCGAGTCGCAGAAGGACATGACTGCGAAGTTCCCCAACATCGTGGTGCAGAACACATGAGCATCAAGTCCGACCGGTGGATCCGCCGCATGGCGGCGCAGGGAATGATCGAGCCTTTCGAGCCCGGGCAGGTCAAGGAAGTCGACGGCCGGCGGATCGTGTCCTACGGCACCTCCAGCTACGGCTACGACATCCGCTGCTCGACCGAATTCAAGATCTTCACCAACATCAACTCGACCATCGTCGATCCCAAGGCCTTCGACGAGAAGTCCTTGGTCGACTTCAGCGGCCCGGTGTGCATCATTCCGCCCAACTCCTTCGCCCTGGCGCGCACGGTCGAGTACTTCTGCATCCCGCGCAGCGTGTTGACGGTGTGCCTGGGCAAGTCCACCTACGCGCGCTGCGGCATCATCGTCAACGTCACGCCGCTCGAGCCCGAGTGGCAGGGCCATGTGACGCTGGAGTTTTCCAACACCACGCCGCTGCCGGCGAAGATCTACGCCAACGAGGGCGTGGCGCAGGTGATCTTCCTGGAGTCCGACCAGACCTGCGAGACCTCCTACAAGGATCGCGGCGGCAAGTACCAGGGCCAGACCGGCGTCACGCCGCCCCGGATCTGACCCCCTAGCGGCAGTGTGTGGGACGGGTTACGGCCCCCAACTGTAGGGGGTCCTCAAGATCGCCGCGCCGGGGCGGCGGCAGCTGCACCCTTGACAGTCGGGGGCTACTACCTATAATCGCCGCACGTTCTCGTCGTGGACGGAACGAGCCAGGAAGGAGTTCGCCAAGATGGCCGTGCGCCCCGGCAGCAGCTTCGGACGCGGCAGCAAGCAGAATTCGCAGGCGCAGGAGCAGTTGTTCGACACCCACCCGGAATCGAGCCTCGATTTCGAGATCGTGCGCCAGGCCGCCCGGCAGAAGTACACGCGCCCGTTCCTGATCCTGGACAGCGCCATCGTGCGCCGGAAGGCGCGCCGCTTCCGCGCCGCCATGCCGCGCGTGCGGCCGCACTACGCCGTCAAGGCCAATCCCGACCGCCGCGTGCTGCAGGTGCTGGCGCAGGAGGGCTGCGGCTTCGAGATCGCCTCCGTTGCCGAGCTGGACATGCTGCTCGCGCTCGGGGTGCCGGCCGCCGAGGTGTTCTATTCCAACCCGATGAAGTCGTGCGACGCCATCGCCTACGCCGCGGCCAGGGGCGTGGCGTGGTTCGTGATCGACAGCGTCGATGAGCTGCGGCGCGTGCACCAGGTGCGCGCCGACGCCAGGATGTACCTGCGTGTGTCCACGCCCAACATCGGCAGCGACTGGCCGCTGTCGGGCAAGTTCGGCGCCGGCGCCAACGAGACCCGCGAGATCATCGCCGCCGCGGCCAGGCGCGGCGCCGACCTCGCCGGCATCACCTTCCACGCCGGCTCGCAGTGCCGCAATCCGCAGAACTGGCGTGCCGGCATCCAGAAGGCGCGCACCCTGTTCGACGCCATGGCCAAGGAGGGCCTCAGGCCGCGCCTGCTGGACATTGGCGGCGGCTTCCCGGTGCGGCACGTGAAGCCGATTCCCTCCATCGAGCTGATCGGCGAGGTGGTCAACGAGCAGCTGCAGGCGTTTCCGGAGGAGGTGCGCATCATCGCCGAGCCGGGCCGCTACATGACCTCGGACGCCGGCTATTTCGTCTGCCGCGTGATCGGCACCGCCACGCGCGGCGGCAAGCGCTGGATGCACTGGGACGCGGGCCTGTTCGGCGGCCTCATCGAGACCACCGAGGGCCTGAAGTACAGGATCCGCAGCGACCGCTCCGGTCCGGACCTGCCCTGGCACGTGGCCGGGCCGACCTGCGACTCGGTGGACGTGATCCTGCGCGACGAGCCGCTGCCTTCGGACCTGCAGGAAGGCGATTTCATCTACATCCGCAATGCCGGCGCCTACACCACCGCTTACGCGAGCCAGTTCAACGGCTTTCCCCTGCCCGAGGTGCGGGTCTTCGACTCCGAGCCAGGCGGCTAGGGCCTGCGTTCGTAGAGCACGAAGTCAAAGCGCAGGCCGTCGGCGGCGGTCTGCGGCTTGCGCTGCGTCTCGCGCCAGCAGCTGCGGTCCCAGTCCGGGAAGCGGGTGTCGCCCTCGAACTCGCGCCGGATTTCCGTGAGCACCAGGCCGTGCGCCAGCGGCAGCGCCTCGCGGTAGAGCTCGCCGCCGCCGATCACGAACACCGTGGCTTCGCCCGCGCACAGCGCGAGCGCCGCGCCCAGCGACCGGGCCACGCTGGCTCCGGGGGCAGTGAAGCCCGCGCGCCGGGAGACGACGATGTTCTCGCGCCCGGGCAACGGCCTGCCGATCGATTCCCAGGTGCGCCGGCCCATGATCACCGGGTGGCCCAGCGTCAGCGCCTTGAAGTGGCGCAGGTCCTCGGGTAGATGCCACGGCATGCCGCCGCTGGCGCCGATGACGCCGTTGGCGGCCACCGCCGCGACCAGGTAGATCCGGGGTTCATCGGGCGCGACGGGCAGCGGGGGCGCCGCACCAATGCGTGACATGGGTCTGCGTCGTTACGGTTCTTTGCGCCGATTATAGGCGCATGCAAAGCGCCCCCCTTTGCGCGCTCGAGGCGCCGGCGGCCGATGGCGTGGCCGCTTCCCCGAGCTGTTCGCCCGGATGGCCGCGGCTGCGGGCCCCTGGTACGTCGTGCGGCTGGCGCTGAAGAGAAGCTTCCAGCCGCTAGATGGCGATCGGCGCCTTGATCGCCGGGTGCGGATCGTAGCCCTCGAGGGTGAAGTCCTCGTAGGCGAAGGCGAACAGGTCCCGCACCGCCGGGTTCAGCTTCATCCCCGGGAACGGGCGTGGCGCGCGCCCGAGCTGTGTGCGCGCTTGCTCGAGGTGGTTCAGGTACAGGTGGGCGTCCCCAAGCGTGAGCACGAACTCCCCGGGCCTGAGGCTGGCCACCTGCGCCGTCATCAGCGTCAGCAGCGCGTATGAGGCGATGTTGAAGGGCACGCCGAGGAACAGGTCCGCGCTTCTCTGGTACATCTGGCAGGACAGCCGGCCGTCGGCGACGTAGAACTGGAACAGCGCGTGGCAGGGCGGCAGCGCCATCCGGTCCACGTCCGCCGGGTTCCACGCCGAGACAATGTGGCGCCTGGAGTCCGGCTTTGCGCGCAGCTGCTCCAGAACGTTCCGGATCTGGTCGATTTCGCGCCCCTCCGGGGTGCGCCAGTGCCGCCACTGGTAGCCGTAGACCGGCCCCAGCTCGCCCTGGGGGTCGGCCCATTCGTCCCAGATGCTGACGCCGCGCTCCTGCAGCCACTTGACGTTGGTGTCGCCGCGCAGAAACCAAAGCAGTTCCAGGATGATGGACTTCAGGTGCAGCTTCTTGGTGGTGAGCAGCGGGAAGCTGTCCTCCAGGCTGAAGCGCATCTGCCGGCCGAACACCGACAGCGTGCCGGTGCCGGTGCGGTCGGTCTTGCGCGCGCCCCTTTCCAGCAGCTCGCCCAGGAGATCAAGGTACTGCTGCTCGCCGGGGTTCAGCCGGAGGTTCGAGGTCATATCGGGATGGTAGCGAAAAGTTCGCGCGCGCTCTGCAAGCGTTGCGCGCTCGCGCTTCCAGGAGAACCCCCTCTGGGGCTTGCTGCTGGCTGCGCGTGGGCGCCCTGGTCAGAGAACCCCGGCCAGGAACGCGGCCATGTCGGCGATTTCCTCGGCGCAGACCGAGTGCGGCATGGCGTACTCGCGCCACTGCACCCTGTAGCCCAGCTGCTCCAGCGCCGCGCGCGAGGCGAGGGCGCGCGCCATCTGGATCATCGGGTCGTGGCGGCCGTGCGCCATGAAGACGGGCACGCCGGCGCTGGCGGCGCTGCGTTCGGCGGCCAGCTTGTGCGCCAGCGGCAGGTAGCTCGACAGGGCCATGATGCCGGCCACGGGCTCGGCCTGGCGCAATCCGGTCTGCAGCACGATGGCGCCGCCCTGGGAAAAACCGGCCAGGACGATGCGCGCGGCGGGCACGCCGCGCCCGCGCTCACGCGCCATCAGCTGCTCCAGCTGCGCCTGCGAGGCGCGGATGCCGGCCTCGTCCTCTTCCCCGCCGCCCAGCTGCAGGATGTCGTACCACGCCGGCATGCGCATGCCGCCGTTGATGGTGACCGGGCGCAGCGGCGCATGGGGGAAGACGAAGCGGACGCGCAGCGACTGCGGCAGCCGCAACTGCGGCACGATGGGCTCGAAATCCCGGCCGTCGGCGCCCAGGCCGTGCAGCCACATGACCGCGGCGTCGGGCCGGGGCGCGGTTTCTATCTCAATTGCGTCAAGGACTGGGCTCATAGCCGAGATTTTACCGGTGGCCGGCTCGAGCGGCTCGCGGTTCATGTCTTCGGGCGAATCGCGCTCTTGGGCCGGAAGGCCTTCACCAGCGCCTCGTCGGTCTCGATGTAGGGGCCGCCGATGAGGTCGATGCAGTAGGGC